>Ga0075026_100000684_pt1 | contig 14033 bp, 16 predicted proteins | sample Str012_2_FD_71392 | JGI IMG/M metagenome (GOLD analysis project Ga0075026, IMG submission 71392) | Freshwater sediment microbial communities in response to fracking from Pennsylvania, USA - Straight Creek_MetaG_SC_2012 | ecosystem: Environmental > Aquatic > Freshwater > Creek > Sediment...
CGGCCGGAGCCCCGCTCATGGCCCCGCCTCCCGGTGCCGCGCCGGTGCCGGCCCCGACCAAGAGCTCGAACAAGGCGCTCTGGATCGTGCTGACGGTCCTCGGCCTGTTCTTGGTCCTGATCATCGTCGCCATCGCGGCCGTCACCCTGCTCGGCAAGAACGCCGACGCCACGACCAAGGTCGAGGACAACCTGCGCACCGGGCTCCAGTCCGACTTCGCGTCGAAGGGCCTCGTCGTCACGGTGACCAACCTCGACTGCCAGGACGTCAAGCAGAAGAACGGGCCGTTCACCACGAGCTGCACGATGACCATCGCCGGGCTCACCCCGACGGTGCCCGTCAACGTCACCGGCACCATCGACGGCGACAGCATCTCCGCCAACGGCGAGACCACCGTCAACATCCTCAACGACAAGCTGGCGGTGAAGGCCACCCAGCAGATCGTCGCCGGGGTCGCCCCCACGGTCACGGTGCTCAGCTGCACCCTCCCGCAGCCCCTCGTGCTGGTCGAGGAGGGCCTGAAGTTCACCTGCAACACCGACTCGAACGAGACGGCCACCTTCGAGCTCCAGAGCGGCCAGCTCGTGCTCACCGACGTGAAGTAGGCCCTCGCCGTCCCCTGCCGTCGAGTTCGACCGCAAGGGACGGGGTGCGGTGACTCCGACGATCGGTCACGCTGGGTCCATGCATCCGGCGACCGCTGACGACGAAGCGAAGTGGGCCGCGGTCGTCGACCGCGACCGCCGGGCCGACACCGGCTGGGTGTACGGCGTGCGCACCACGGGCGTCTACTGCCGGCCGAGCTGCCCCTCCCGCCGGCCGAAGCGGGAGAACGTGGCCTTCTTCGACTCCCCCGCCGACGCCGAGGGCGCCGGCCTCCGGGCCTGCCGCCGCTGCCGGCCCGACCGCGCCGACGCCCCCGACCGAGGCGCCGAGCTGGTGGCCGCCACGTGCCAGATCCTCGAGTCATCGTCGACCGTGCCCACCCTCGACGAGCTGGCCGCGGCCACCGGCGTCAGCCGCTTCCACCTCCAACGGGTGTTCACCGCCCGCACCGGGGTGTCGCCCCGGGCCTACGCCGAGCGCCTGCGTGCCGAACGGGTCGCGGCGCGCCTCGCCGACGGCTCACCCGTGAGCGACGCCGCCTACGACGCCGGCTTCGGCTCGGTCGGTCGCCTGTCGGCTGCCGCCCCGGGGCGTCTGGGCATGACCCCCAGCCGCTATCGGGCGGGTGGGGCAGGCGAGACCGTCCGCGTCGCTGTCGCCGCCACCTCGCTCGGGGCTGTCCTGGTGGCCGCCACCGGGCGCGGGGTGTGCGCCATCGAGCTCGGCGACGACCCCGACGAGCTGCTGATCGCGTTGCAGCAGCGCTTCCACGCCGCCGAGGTGAGTGCCGGCGACGAGGCCTTCGAGCACACCGTCGCCCTCGTGGTCGGCCTGGTCGAGCACCCGGCCGACACCGTCGACCCCACCGCCCTGCCCCTCGACGTGCGCGGCACCGCCTTCCAGGAGCGGGTGTGGCAGGCGCTGCAGGCCGTGCCGCCCGGCACCACCACGACCTACACCGAGGTCGCCGCGGCCATCGGGTCCCCCACGTCGGTGCGGGCGGTGGCCGGTGCGTGCGCCGCCAACCACCTGGCGATCGCCGTCCCCTGCCACCGGGTCGTGCGCACCGACGGCGGGCTGTCCGGCTACCGCTGGGGCGTCGAGCGCAAGCGGGCCCTGCTCGAGCGCGAGGGCGCGCTCAGTCCTTCTGCATCGCTGCGATGAGCGGCTCGATGGAGCCCACCTCGGCCTCCCGCGTCTGACCACCGGCGGCCAGGAAGCGGCGCATCGCCTCGGTGTGGAGACCGGCCGCCATCCGCCGGCCGTTGACGTCGCTCTCGACGGTGAGCACCTCGTCGCCGATGCCGGCCATCAACGAGTGGTCGATGATCTGCTTCACCGACGCCACGAGGTCGCGGGGCACGGCACCGACCCGGCCCACGATCCGCGCCACGTGGGCGTCGAGCTCGTCGGCCGGCACGAGCGCGTCGAGCCAGCCGAGAGAGAGGGCCTCCTCGGCCTCGATGTCGCGCCCGGTGAGGATCAGCTCGAGGGCGCGGCCCCGGCCGGCGATCCACGGCCACCGGGTGGTGCCACCGGCTCCCGGCAGGATGCCCATCGAGACCTCGGGCTGGCCGATGCGGGTGCGGGGCGTGCCGATGCGCAGGTCGAGGGCCGACAGCAGCTCGCACCCGCCGCCGCGGGCGATGCCGTCGATCACCCCGATGCTCATGTAGGGCGCGGTGTGGATGCGCTGGAAGAGCGCGGCCGCCACGTTCGGCTCGGTGGCCGCCACCGGCTCCGACGGCGGCACGGTGACCAGCATCTCGACGTCGCCGTGCATGAGGAAGAAGTCGGGGTCGGCGCTGCGGAACACCGCCACGCTGACGTCGCTGGCCTCGAGCTCGTCGAGCAGGGGGAACAACCCGACGATCAGGTCGGCCCCGACGATGTTGACCGGCGGCAGGTCGAGCACGACCTGCGCCACGCGCCCCTCGATGGTGCAACGCACCCCGCCGGACTCCCCCATGGAACTCCCCTCGGTTGGTGAGCCGGCTCAGGACCGGCCGAGACCCATCTTCAGCTGATCGACCGAGCTGCCACCGTCGACGGCGATGACCTGACCGCTGATGAAGCGGGCCACCGGCGAGCAGAGGAACAGCACGGTGTAGGCGATGTCGGTGCCGTGGCCGTCGATGCCGAGCGGGCTGCTGGCTTCCGACCGCGCCTGGGGGTCGGAGCCGGTGGCCTCGGCGAAGCGGCGCACGCCTTCGGTGCCGGCGATGAAGCCGGGCGCCACCGCATTGACCCGCACGCCGTAGGGACCGAACTCGACGGCACAGGTGCGCGTGAGCGAGTCGACGCCCGCCTTGGCCGCACCGACGTGGGCCTGCAGCGACACGCCCTTCATCTCGAACGGCGCCGAGATGTTCACGATCTGGCCGCCGTGCTCGCGCAGCGACGCCTCGAACGCCGCCTTGGTGACGTTGTAGGTGCCGAGCAGGTCGATGTCGACGACGGCCTTGAAGCCGTTGGGCGACAGCATCGAGATCGGCACCGGGAAGTTGCCGGCCGCGTTGTTGACCACCAGGTCGAGCGGCCCGCAGGCCTCGATGGCGGCGTCGACGACCCGGCGCACGGCCTCGGCGTCGCGCACGTCGGCGACGTCGTGGCGGCAGTCGATCCCCTCGGCTCGCAGTTCGGCCACGGCCGCGACGAGGTTCTCCTCTTTGCGGCTCACCATGGTGACCCTCGCACCGTGCTGGCCCAGGACCCGGCAGATCTCCTTGCCGATGCCGGTGGCGCCCCCCGTGACCAGGGCCGAACGTCCGGCCAGCAGGTCAGGGGCGAAGCACGATGCGAGGGGCTCGGCCATGGTCAGACCGAGGCGGCCAGACCGTCGATGATGCCGTTGAGCGTGGCGCTCGGGCGCATGGCGGCCGACACCTTGGCGGGGTCGGGGAAGTAGTAGCCGTCGATGTCGACGGGCTCGCCCTGGACGCCGTCGAGCTCGGCCACGATGGTGGCCTCGTTGCTGCGGAGGGCCTCGGCGATCGGGGCGAACAGTGCTGCGGCCTCGGCGTCGACGGTCTGGGCCGCCAGCTCCTCGGCCCAGAACAGGGCGAGGTAGTAGTGGCTGCCGCGGTTGTCGATCTCGCCGACCTTGCGGGACGGCGACTTGCCCTCGTCGAGCAGGGTGCCGGTGGCCTTGTCGAGGGCGTCGGCGAGCAGCTGGGCCCGCTGGTTGTCGGCGGTGACAGCCAGGTGCTCGAGCGAGGCGGCGAGGGCGAGGAACTCACCCAGGGAGTCCCAGCGGAGGTGGTTCTCCTTCACGAACTGCTGCACGTGCTTCGGGGCCGAGCCACCGGCGCCGGTCTCGAACAGGCCACCTCCGTTCATCAGCGGCACGATCGAGAGCATCTTGGCGCTGGTGCCGACCTCGAGGATCGGGAACAGGTCGGTGAGGTAGTCGCGCAGCACGTTGCCGGTCACCGAGATGGTGTCCTCGCCCCGACGGATGCGCTCGAGGGAGTAGGCCGTGGCCTCGGCCGGCGCCATGATCTCGATGGTCAGGCCCTCGGTGTCGAGCTCGGGCAGGTACGCCTCGACCTTCTGGATGAGCTGGGCGTCGTGGGCCCGGTTGCCGTCGAGCCAGAACACAGCCGGGGCGCCGGTGGCCCGGGCCCGGGTGACGGCGAGCTTCACCCAGTCGCGGATCGGGGCGTCCTTGGCCTGGCACGCCCGCCAGATGTCGCCGGCCTCGACGGTGTGCTCCATGAGCACGCGGCCGTTCTGGTCGATCACCCGGACGGTGCCGTCGGCGGGGATCTCGAAGGTCTTGTCGTGCGAGCCGTACTCCTCGGCCTTCTGGGCCATGAGGCCGACGTTCGGCACCGAGCCCATGGTGGCGGGGTCGAGGGCACCGTGGGCCCGGCAGTCGTCGATGACGGTCTCGTAGACCGTGGCGTAGCTGGTGTCGGGGATGACGGCCTTCGTGTCCTGGAGCTCACCGGCCGGGTTCCACATCTTCCCGGAGTCACGGATCATCGGGGGCATCGAGGCGTCGATGATGATGTCGCTCGGCACGTGCAGGTTGGTGATGCCGCGGTCGGAGTCGACCATCGCCAGGTGCGCACCGGAGGCCATGGCCACGGCGATGTCGGCCTCGATGGCGGTCTGCTCGGTGTCGGAGAGCGTGGCGACGCGGGCGAGCAGGTCGCCCATGCCGTCGTTGGCCGAGACGCCGAGGCGCTCGAAGGTCTCGGCGTGCTTCTCGAAGACGTCGGCGAAGTAGGCCTTCACCGCGTGGCCGAAGATGATCGGGTCGGAGACCTTCATCATCGTGGCCTTGAGGTGGATGGAGAAGAGGACGCCCTTCGCCTTGGCGTCGGCGAGCTGCTCGGCCAGGAAGGCGTCGAGGGCCTTGGCGCTCATGAACGTGGCGTCGACGACCTCGCCCTTCAGGACGGGGATGGACTCCTTGAGCACGGTGGTGGTGCCGTCGGTGCCTACCAGCTCGACCTTCAGGGAGCCGGGCTCGGTGATGGTGACGGACTTCTCGTTGGCGTAGAAGTCGCCGCCCTCCATGTGGGCGACGTGCGTCTTGGAGTCGGGCGCCCACGCCCCCATGCGGTGCGGGTGGCTGCGGGCGTAGTTCTTCACCGAGGCAGGGGCGCGGCGGTCGGAGTTGCCCTCGCGGAGCACCGGGTTCACGGCCGAGCCCTTGACCTTGTCGTAGCGCGACTGGATCTCGCGCTCCTCGTCGGTGCTCGGGGCCTCGGGGTACTCCGGGACCATGTAGCCCTTGGAGCGGAGCTCCTCGATGGCGGCCTTCAGCTGCGGGACCGAGGCGGAGACGTTCGGGAGCTTGATGACGTTGGCCTCGGGGCGCTCGACGAGGGCGCCGAGCTCAGCCAGGTCGTCGGAGAAGCGCTGGTCCTCGGTGAGGGCCTCGGGGAAGGAGGCGAGCACCCGGGCGGCCACGGAGATGTCGCGCAGCTCGACCTCGACGCCGGCGGCGGCGGTGAAGGCGCTGATGACCGGCAGCAGCGAGGCGGTGGCCAACGCCGGGGCCTCGTCGGTCTGCGTGTAGATGATCGTGTGGGTGGTGTCGCTCATTGGGCTTCCCGTGCTCTTCCGGTGGACGTCGAGATGGGCACCCACCGACGGGCAGGCGCGAACGATCATCCTCTCACTCGGCGACGGGCGTGCCCAACGGCACGGCCCGGTGCCCCGGGCTCGTGCTCAACTCGGGGGGTGGCCCGCGATCTCGAGGACTCCAACCGGCGGATGCTCCGGGCCCGCGACGCCATCGACCGCGGGTACCGGCAGCCCCTCGCGGTCGACGAGCTGGCGGCCATCGCCTGCCTCTCCCGGGCCGCGTTCATCCGGACGTTCCGCGACACGTTCGGCGAGACCCCCCACCGCTACCTCCAACGGCGCCGCATCGAGCGGGCCATGTACCTGCTGCGCACCACCGATCGCTCGGTCACCGACATCTGCATGGAGGTCGGCTTCTCCAGCCTGGGCACCTTCAGCCGCACGTTCACCGAGATCGTCGGCGAGTCGCCGTCGGTCTTCCGCCAACGGGGGCCGGCGCCGCTCGTGCCGTCGTACTTCGTGAGCCGCTGGACGAGGCCGAGCACTTTCGGAGAAGCGTCCTGAGGACCTCACCCGTACGGTTCGTCGCATGTACAACGCGATCAGCCGCTCACAGATCTACGTCCTCGACCAGGACGAGGCCCTCGACTTCTATGTGAACACCCTCGGCCTGGAGGTGGCCACCGACACCGACCTCGGCTTCATGCGCTGGCTCACCGTCAGGGTGCCCGGCGACCCCGTCCGCGAGATCCTCCTGGAGCGCCCGGGACCCCCGGCGATGGACGAGGCGACGGCCGCCGAGGTGCGGGCGCTGCTCACCAAGGGCGCCGGGGGCGGCTCGCTCTTCCTGACGACCGACGACGCCCACGCCACGTTCGCCACCCTTCGCGATCGGGGGGTCGACGTCTACGACGAGCCGGCCGAACGCCCCTACGGGATCGACTTCGGCATCCGCGACCCGTTCGGCAACGCCATCCGGGTCGGGCAGATGTTCGAGGGCTACACGCCCTAGGCGGGACCGGCGGGCGCCGGGCGCTCCGACGGGTCAGGCGAGGAAGGTGCGGAGCTCGTCGGCGTCGGCGGCGGCCTGGCGCTCGCCCATGGCGATGGCGTCGGGCACCGCCGCCGGGTCCATGAGGGTCAGCAGGTCCATCTTCTCGGGCATGCGGTGGAAGACCTCGGTGCCACTGGCCCGCAGCGCGGCGATCTCCTCGAGGAAGCCTCCGGGCGTGGAGGTCATGGCACCCGTCTCGACCCCGGCGCCGTCGGTGAGGTTCAGCACGATCGCCCGGCGGGCCCCGGCCAGCAGGTCGAGGTGGGTGCCGGTGCCGCACACGCCACCGTCCATGCAACGCCGGTCGAGGATCGGCTGCGGCGTGAACAGGCCGGGCACCGCGCTGCTGGCGGCCACCGCACGGGTGACGTTGACCCCGGCCGAGCGGGTGATCACGCAGCGCTCACCGGTGAAGGCGTCGACGCAGGTGATGTGGAGCGCGTCGGCCGGCCACTTGCGCGACGCGAGCATCACCCCGATGTTGCGGGGCATCACCGACGGGCCCGGGGCCCGGGCGGCGAGCGCGGCGTGTCCGATCTCGCGGATGGTGTCGGGCGCAGCGTCCTGGGCCAGGAAGAAGAGGTCCCGGGCGCGCTCCTGGCTCGGGCTCAGCTTGTCGGCGGGGGCCAGCATGCCGAGCAACTTCGGCACCTTCGAGAGGAGGCCGACCTCCTTGCGGAACCGGCCGATGTTGCCGGCCTCGAGCACGGAGGAGACCAGCGAGCCGGCCGAGGTGCCGACGACCCGGGGGGCACCGGCCAGGTCGACGCCGCGCTCGGCCAGCGCGGCGACGTAGGCGACCTGCCACGCCACGAAGAACACCCCGCCACCGCCCAGCGACACCGCCGAGGCCAGGCCCTCGCCGTAGCCGGCGACGAAGTCGCGGGGCATCGCCAGGCCGTCGGGCGGCTGGACGGCAGGCCTGGTGAGGTCGCTCGGGATGTCGGACGACGTGTCGGACGAGGTGTCGGGCATCCCCGGACCGTAGCCAGGCCCGGCTGGGCCGCCGCGCACGCCCATGCGACAAATCTGGCCATTGCGTCTCATCCGGCCCGCCCGTACCATGACCGGCGTCACACGGCGGACCCCGCCGCCGTGGTCGAACGGGGAGCACCTGATGGCCCGCACCGATGCCGAGATCCTCGGCCGAGACAGCGTCGACGACCTCGACGCCATCCTCGCTGTCACCAACAACGAGGCCGACGAGGTCATCCACGCGGTCAAGGACAACGCCGACGCCATCTTCACGTGGGACTACGAGCGCACCCGCCCCGCGCTGAGCAAGCTCTACGAGAAGGCCAAGAACTCGCAGTGGAACGGCGCGACCGACCTGCCGTGGGAGACCGTCGTCGACCCCGAGCGCGACGTCGCCGCCAGCCCCCTCACCCCCACCGTCGCCGGCCTCGCCTCGTTGGGCATCGATCTCTCCGGCACCGTGCTCTCCACCTGGGACGACGCCCAGTGGCTCGCCTGGGGCGTCGAGCGCCAGAAGTGGACCATGTCGCAGTTCCTGCACGGCGAGCAGGGCGCCCTGCTCTGCACGGCCAAGATCGTCGAGACGGTGCCGTGGATCGACGCCAAGTACTACGCCGCCACCCAGGTGATGGACGAGGCCCGCCACGTCGAGGTCTTCGCCCGGTACCTCGACACCAAGCTCGACGGCCACTACCCGATCAACCACCACCTCGAGCTGTTGCTCGACGACATCATCGACGACAGCCGGTGGGACATGACCTACCTGGGCATGCAGATCATGGTGGAGGGCCTCGCCCTCGCCGCGTTCGGCCTCGTGCACCAGACCACGCTCGACCCGCTGCTCAAGCAGCTCCTCCGGTACGTCATGAGCGACGAGGCCCGCCACGTCGCCTTCGGTGTGCTCTCGCTGCAGGAGTTCTACAAGGAGCTCACCTCGGCCGAGCTGCTCGACCGTCAGGAGTTCGCCTTCGAGGCTGCCGTGCGCATGCGCGACCGCTTCCTCCAGCAAGAGGTCTGGGAGCGCATGGACGTGCCGGTCCGCGACGCCATCCGAGTCTTCAAGCAGGACGACCCCGAGCTCAAGAACCAGGACCCGTTCCAGCAGCTGCTGTTCTCGAAGATCGTGCCGAACTGCAAGAAGCTCGGCCTCCTCGACGCCAACGACGGCTGGCTGCGCAAGCGCTTCGACACCCTCGGCGTCACCCAGTTCGAGGACTGGGCCGACACCGGCGAGGAGTACGAGCTGCTCGACGAGGTCGCCAAGGACCGCGCCTCGGCCTGAGCAGGCCCATCCGGCCGACCGGCGACGGCCGTTCCTCAGACGAGCACGTCGAACGGCCACGGTGCGACGTCGAGATGGCGCTGCACTGTCTTCTCCACATCTTCTCTAGTGACGCGCTCGGTGACAGCTCTAGCCAGCAACGACCAGGCACGATCCGCCGTTGCACCCAGCTCGGGTCGGGGTTCCCCGCGCACCGGGCGCCCCCAGAACCGCCTCCAGTTCGACGCTGACAGCGCACGGAAGACCGCCACGTAGAGGTCGAGCGGATCGCCCATGAAGGGCTCCGTGGGCGGCCCGGGCCGCCGCCACTCTCGTCCTGACAACTCGCTGACCAGGCGGGTGACACGGTCGATGTCTCCCAGGCCGGACCGCGCGTCAGGGGTCGCTGCGAGGAAATCGGCCAGGGCGGGCATCTCTTGGAGCGGAGGGGTCGACCAGGTCGACGGCAACCACACGTCGTTCGGTCCTGACTCGAAGGGGCCCCGCTTGGGGCCGACTGCCAGTCGGATGCCGGCGCGGTTCGCGCGGCTGCCCTGTACACCGAAGAGCCGCCACTCTCCAGGTGACCCATCCCAGACGAACACCGTCGCTTCGCCCGATCGGCGGACAACAGCGAGTCCGTCAGGGCCAAACCGCAGCATCGGTCGCCACTTGAGCCAACCGGGCGGCCGATAGCGCAACCCCCTCTCGTCCACTGTGAGTCCGCGCCAGGTCGGTGAATTGGACAGCGGTCGCGAGCCGGGCACCTGTGCATCGTGCCCCGAGTGGACTCGTTGGCGTGTGTTCGACCTCTGACGGGCGCGGATGGCAGTGACGTTGCCGAGGCTGCTCAGTGGAGCGGCGGTGCGTCTCAGGTCACCCGCCGTCACCCGCTCCCGGTGGGGACGCTCGGTCGAATCGGCGTCGTCCACGGGACCACCCCCGTCTCCCGTAGCGTCGACCTGTATGGGTCGGATCTGGCGATGGTTCCAACGCCAATCGACGTCGTCGCCGATGACGGATGCGAACTGGTCGTGTCCCGTCTGTGGTCAGACGGTCATCGTGAAGGTCTGGAAGACGCGGAGCACACCGCAGGCGTGGCTCCCGCCCGGGAAGCCTGAGCTGCGTCTGATGTGTGTGCAACAGAACGGCTCGACACACGGGTGACCACAGTGGTGCCCGGCCCCGCCTGTCGGGGATACCTCATGCGGTTCGGGATCGGGACTGATGGAGCTGAGCCGACCAGCGGGTGTTCGGTGCCGGCGAGGGCCCTTGTCAGGAGGTGGGAGTGGGCCGGTAGCGGCAGACCTGCACACCGGTCGGCGAGGTCTGGGCCGAGGTGAGCTCGAAGGTCCGTGCCACCCCGTCGCCGGGGAAGAGGGTCTTCCCGCCTCCGAGCGTGATGGGCTCGATCATCAGGACGAGTTCGTCGATCAGTCCGGCCACGAGCAGGGCTCGCACGAGGGACAGGCTTCCGTAGACGTAGATGTCTCCGCCTGGCTCTGCGCGCATCGCCGAGACCGTCTCGACGAGGTCGATGCCGCGAATGATCGTGGTCGGCTGCCAGGTGAGGTCTGCCTCGGTGAGGGTGTCCGACACGACGTACTTCTGTGCCGGGTTGATCCAGTCGGCGAATGGGTCCCCGGCACGTTCGGGCCACGCTGTCGCGGACGCCTCGTAGGTGCGTCGGCCCTGGAGCAGTACGTCGCTGTTCTCGGCGAACCCGGTGATGACCGAACCCATCACGTCAGGATCGAAGAACTGGAATGACCAGCCGCCGTGGCTGAACCCGCCGCTGGTGTCCTCGTCGGCACCTCCCGGTGCCTGCACGACCCCGTCGAGGCTCATGAACTCACTCGCAACAACCCGCACGTGCTCTCCTGTTCGTTCGCGTGGCGGCTCAGTCTCCGTGACTCTGCCTCCGATCCATGGCGCCGTCTGCGATAGGACCAGCCTGGCGTTGCGAACTCATCGGTCGGTGCCGTTGCCCGACCCCCCCACTCCCGGCGTCTAGGGACCGCTCAGCTGGCCAATCGGGGCAACCACGTCACCGCTCAGAGGACAGGTCCACATGCCCGGGGAGCTGTACGAGGCGCTCAGCGGATGGTCATGCGAAAGGTCTGGGCAGGCCGGCCAGGCTCTACCCCACTGCCTGCTGCTCTCGACAAGGCAGTCCTGAACCGTGTCAGCCAGCCGCGTCAGGAGCTGGGCACCGGATTCTCCGGGGTGGACGCAGAGGCCGGTCAACGACGGGTGCAACTCGGTGGTGGCAATCGAGACCTCGGGATTGGACCCGGTCGAGATCTCTATGAGCGCGCCCACGAACGCTGAGCTCCGCGGTGAAGAATCGCTTGTAGACCGGCGACGGTGAGGGAACACTGGCGTTGGCGGTGGGGGACCGACGAGAAGGACGTAGCCAGAATCTCTGACTGACCAATGGGGGTCGCCCTATGGGGACGAACGAACGGAGTCACCCGGCGCAGCCGCGAGGTGGGTGCTGGCGGGTGCTCACCGCAGCCAGTGTGCTTGCGTGCGCACTGACAGCGACGGTTGCATGCTCGTCGAGTTCCAGCAGCGGGAGTTCCGCGGGCGTTTCGGCACCAACCACATCCCCGCCATCAACCGCCGGATCGCCCACGACAGCGGCCGGGCCATCCGCGAGCTCCGCCAAGGCTGACTTCCTCGCCAGGGGGAACGCCATCTGCTCCGCCATGAACGCCCAGCAGCAGACGCTCGATCAGGCCCAGGGCCCGAACGGCCCGTCGACCCCGGAGGCGATGGCGACCTATTTGGACGCGAACGAGGCGATCACCTCCGCCGCTCTGACCCAGCTCAAGGCGCTTCCCCAGCCCGACGACCCTGAGCTCGCTGCGATCTACGCAGAGGCCGCCCAGCTCGACCAGCTCGCCGCACAAGCGGCCCAAGCGGCCCGGGCGGGGGATCAGGCGAGCTTCGACACGCTCACCGCGCAAGCGGAGACGGTCGGCAAGAAGGCGAACGCCGACAGCATCGCCTACGGCCTCGACGAGTGCGGCAAGGACCTGAACACCTCGAACGCCTGAAGTCCGGGGACACACACCACCGCAGGTCCGAGTCGCACGACATAGCGAGGAGCCCGTTGCTACCCTCCTCGGTGCGGCGGCCGTCGTCACCGGCGGCGTGACTCGGAGGGAGGATCCGATGCACATGATCCGCGACCGTGCTGCGTGGTGTGGTTGTCGACCACCACAGCTTCGAAAGGGCGGAGGACGTCATGTCTGACCTCGGGCCGGACCTCGTTCGCGCCCGGCCGCTCGACCCGTCTCCCCCGGGTGAACCATCGGACGCTCCTGACGCCGGGGCCTCCACGGACCCGGCACCGCTGCCGGTGCGCAACCCGTGGAACGTCGTGCTCGGGGTCACCCTCGCCGTGCTGGTCGCCGCCGGCGTGACCGTCGCCTGGGTTGCCTACAACGCGCGGAGCTCAGCGGCGACGGTCCGGGCCCACACCGGGGACTTGCTCACCCAGACCTCCGACGCCGCGGCCGTTCAGGCCGCCGACGACCAGTCCGAGAGCGACATCTCCGCCGCCGACGCAGTGGTTCGCGACGACTTGACGTCGTGGGTCCAGGACTACGCCGCGGCAGAGGACCCCTGGAACCGCTGGAGTGACATCGTCGACCAGAGCGTCGCCCTTCACAATCAGGGATCGACGACGACGGCCACCGCGAAGCTCCAAGGTGACGGAGCAAGTGTCCTCGCCGAGTTCCAACAGGCCGCGTCCGCGCTCGACAAGAGCCTGACCGACCTGCAGACCGCTGTCGGCCAGCTGAAGGAGGCGGACCATGGTTGAGACTCCCCAACCCGCCGAGCCCGCTGGCGCACCGGATGCCGGTAGCCCTCGTCGGCAGCGCCTGTCCCGGCTGCTGGCCGCTGGCGTCGCCGTCGCCGCTGTCTTCGCGGTATGCGCGACCGTCGCTGCGGTGGCCTTCACACATCAGCACCGTCGCGATCAGGCTGGGGTCACCGCGGCCCGGTCGGCGCTGAACGTGCAGCAGTCGAACACCTCGGCCGCGGCCGCACGCTTGTCGTCCACAACTGACGCCGCCTCGACGTTCGATCCGGCCGCGAAGAACCTGGCAGGACTGGCTCAGCAACTCACCAGTGATGTCGACGGGGAGCTCACCGCCAGCGATGTGCTCCTCACCGCCGGGGTCAGCGGCGACGACAGCGGATGGAACGCGACGATGAGCCGCATCCAGACACTCGTGCAGCAGGAGACCGACACCGCCAATCAGTTCGAGACCACCGCATCCACCGTCCCTTCGTCCTGATCCGGGAAGCCGAGGCCGTTCGAACCGGGCAACGCCTGACGGCAGCGGTCAGGGTGGCGACGCCCAAGTCGATTGCCCGATGCTCGCCTGACGCGTCACCCAAGGCGACCACCTGTCAGGCACGAAGTGGGCACCCGGACGACACCGCTTGCGGCCGACGAGGTCACCGAACCCCGGGGGGTTGTCGCTCCACCATCCCAGACGCCCCGGTAGGGGACACACGGATCGCGCTGTCACACCCCCTGCGTAGGGTCGTGGGTGAGATGACGACCGGGGCGGCAGCGACCGAACTGAGTGCACTGACCGAGGCGATCGACGGCCTCGAGTTGAGCGTCGACCGCGACACGATCGTTGGCGCGTTGCGCGAGCGCGACCGGCTCGACGCCCGCATCGCTGCCGCGGTCGCCGCGTTCGACACCGCCGAGCTGTGGGACTGCGACGGCGCCACCTCGATGACCCGCTGGCTCGTCGACGAAGCCCGCCTCGGCGACAGCACCGCCCGCCGCCTCGTGCGCACCGCCGGGCGCCTCCGGGAGTGGCCGACGCTCGCCCAGGCGTTCACCAACGGCGAGGTCAGCGCCGGGCAGGTCGAGCACGTCGCCCAGAAGGTCCGGCCCCACCACGTCGAGTTGTTCGCCGACCACGAAGCCGCCCTCGTGCCCGCCCTGGCGTTGCTCGACCTCGACGCCACCATGACCGTCGTACGCGAATGGGTCGACAAGGCCGACGCCCTGATCGACACCGAACCAGCCGCACCCAAAGCCTCAACCCTGCACCTCAACAC
>Ga0075026_100000685_pt1 | contig 14030 bp, 13 predicted proteins | sample Str012_2_FD_71392 | JGI IMG/M metagenome (GOLD analysis project Ga0075026, IMG submission 71392) | Freshwater sediment microbial communities in response to fracking from Pennsylvania, USA - Straight Creek_MetaG_SC_2012 | ecosystem: Environmental > Aquatic > Freshwater > Creek > Sediment...
AGCGCCTCGACGACCCGGAGGACGCGGGTCTCGCGCAACCCCGGCGTCCCTGCGACGAGTGGCAGGTGCTCCTCTGCATAGCGACGCTCGAAGGTCGCCTGGGCGCCCGGGCCGCCATCGGGTCGACGGAAGAGCGCCAACAGCGTGGTCATTCGGAACCCTCCCGTGCGGTCTCGACGGCGCCGGCCCGGGCCCGCGCGACGACTTCGGTCGAACGATAGAAATCCAGCATGGCGGTCGCGCAGAGTTCCGCTCGGTCGTTGGTGAGGTCGTGCCCGGCGCTCGGGGCGATGAACAATCGCCCGTCGCGGACCGTGCGAGCGAGGTCGGCGGCCTGGTCCACCGGGACGAGCGGGTCGCGGTCGCCACACATCACCAGCGTCGGCGCCGTGATCCCGTGCACCTCGACGGGCGACAGGAGCGGCTGGGTCGCGACATCCGCGGCGACCGCCGTGACGAGGTTGCGCCAGGCACCGGGGCCCTGGGTCTGGTCGAGTCGGGCGAGGTCCGCCGCCCAGTCGGGCTCATCACGCTCGATCCGTGCCGGATCCATGAGACGGCGCACGACCGACGCACGCGGCTCTCGAGCGGTGCTGATGCCGGCGACGACCAGTGTTCGCACCCTGGTCGGGTGGCGCGCCGCGAACCCCAGCGCGGTCATCCCGCCCATCGAGTAGCCGACCAGGTGGAAGGTGCCGAGACCCAGGGCGTCGACGAAGGCCTCGAGGTCGTCCACCAGCCAGTCCGCGTGGAAGCCTGCGGCGACGTCCCAGCGGGTTCGGCCGTGACCGCGCGCGTCCGGCATGATCACCTGGAACGCCGCGGCCATGCCGGCCAGCTGCCGGCCGAACGTGTATGTGGAGGTCGTCGCCGCGCCGTGCGCGATGACCAGCGGCGGTCCGGCGCCGCGGATCTCGTAACCGATATCGAGGTCGTTGGCGCGGATCGTCGGCATGGTCCGGCGATGCTACCGCTCCAGCTTGCCCGGCACGTCGTCGGCGCACTCGATGTGCCGGGCCGTCGGTCCGATGAGCGCCGCCAGTCGCAAGACTCGGGTGGCAGTTCGTGCAGCCCGGGACCGCGATGGCCGATCTCGCGAACCGACGAACCCGTCCACCGACGTTTTCGACCACGAAGCGAGCGTGGGCCCGGTCACCCGCGCCCACGACGACCTGACCGATCGGCGAGTGCGGTCCACCGACGCACGTTGTGCACAGTTCGCCGTGGGGCGCGGCCTCACTGAAGCCGAGCGCGTGCCGTGGAGCTGCGCCGGCGCGCCCTACAATCGATCCATGCATCAGACGGACGCCCACCCGACGACCCGCATCGAGCGCGACTCGATGGGCGAGATGGAGGTCCCCTCGGGCGCCCTGTACGGTGCCTCGACCCAGCGCGCGGTCCTGAACTTCCCGATCTCCGGCCGGGGGATGCCGCGTCGGTTCCTTCGTGCGCTGGCCCTCGTCAAGCTCGCCGCCGCCGAGACCAACCGCGAGCTCGGGCTGCTTGATCCGGATGTCGCCGGTGCCATCGCCGCCGCCGCCGCATCGGTGGCGGACGGCGACCACGACGACCAGTTCCCGATCGACATCTACCAGACAGGTTCGGGCACCTCGACCAACACCAACATGAACGAGGTTGTCGCTCATCTCGCCGCGGTCCGACTGGGCGCCGGCCGGAAGGTCCACCCGAACGACGACGTCAACCGCTGTCAGAGCTCGAACGACACGATCCCGACCGCGCTCCAGCTATCGGCCGCGATCGCCATCGAAGAGGAGCTGTTGTCGGCACTCGAACGGCTGCATACGGCACTCGCCGCAAAGGAGCAGGCCTTCTGGCCCGTGGTCAAGACCGGCCGGACGCATCTCCAGGACGCCACTCCGATCCGCCTCGGACAGGAATTCCGTGGCTACGCCGGCCAGGTCGAGAACGCGCTCCGTCGGGCGCGCGCCGCCCAGGCGGAGCTGCTCGAGGTGCCCCTCGGGGGGACCGCCGTCGGGACCGGGATCAACGCGCACCCGGAATACGCGTTCCGGACGTGCGCCCGGCTGTCCGCGTTGACCGGGCTGACGGTCCGGGAGGCGACCAACCACTTCCATGCACAGTCCACGATCGACGTCGCGATCGCAGCCCACGGGGCCATCCGGACGATCGCCCTCAGCCTGTGGAAGATCGCGTCGGATCTGCGATTGATGGGGATGGGGCCGCGAGCCGGTCTCGCCGAACTCGCGCTCCCCGAGACGCAACCCGGCTCGAGCATCATGCCCGGCAAGGTGAACCCGGTGATCATCGAGAGCCTGACGATGGTCGTGGCGCGGATCGTCGGCAACGACGCGACCGTGGCCTTCGGCCAGACCGGCAGCTTCCTCGAACTCAACGTCATGTTGCCGGTGACCGCCGACGCGATGCTCGAATCGATCACGCTGCTGGCCGCCGCGACCGAGAACTTCAGTGCCCGCTGCGTCGAAGGCGTGACGGCGACCGAGCGCGGGCCGGCGCTCGTCGAGCGGGGGCTGATGCTTGCGACGGCGCTCGCCCCGGTGATCGGCTACGACGATGCGGCGAAGCTCGCCAAGGACGCCTTGGAGTCGGGGCGGACGATCCGGGAACTGGCGACCGAGCGCGGGATGGACCCGGCAGAACTGGACCGCCTCCTCGATCCGGCGACGATGACCGAACCCGGTCTTGGCGGAGGCTCGGCGGGCGGCTGAAGATCAGCCCAGCCGGACGACCGGACCCAGGGCCTCGGCGAGATAGCCCGGCCGGTCCGGCCGGCCAGGCCGGTCCGGAACGATGTCGCGCATCGCACCGGCCTCACGCCACCGCCGACTGGTCGACCGGATCGGCGATCGGGATGGCCGGGCGAACGAGAGCGTGCGCCGTCGAGAACCACAGCGGCGCGAGCAGCAGGAAGGTCACGTACTGGATATCCGCCACATGGATCGACGGGGTGTCGATCGAGAGCGGGATCCCCGCGAGGTAGCAGGCGACCATACCGAATGCTCCGGCGACCCCGGCGACCAGGATCCCGGCGTCCGACCAGCGCCAGCGTTGGGTCCGGGCGGCTTCGATGGCCAGAATGGCCAGGCCCAGGCAGAACACGCCACCGAGTTGGAACACCCATGGCCCGGCGGCCCATAGGAGCCCGGCGATCGCGGCGATGACCGCCGCCGTCCGTGCGACCCGGGAGGTGGCCGGCAACGTGGCCGCGACGGCCCAGGCGCCGAAGAGCAGGAACACGATCGACAGGAACAAGGGGACCATCCCGCCGGAGCCATCGCGATAGGTCCTGTCCCCATCTTCGATCAGAGGGCCGTTGATCGCGATCCACAGCGTCATGAGATACAGGAATCCGCCGAGGAGGGTGACTTGACCGGCCCGACGGATGTTCCACGGACCGTTGTATGGCACCGGCAGCGGTGGCTCGAGTGAGCCGCCGAGGTCGGCGCGCGGATGCAGCCGGGCATCGACCGCGCCCCGGATGATGTCGATGCGGTCGTGCGGGCCGGGAGGACGTGCCTCGAGGATGGCGATGAACTCGTCCTCGTAGCGTTCACGCCAGGCACGCGGATAGAGGGAGAGCAGTGTCGTCATCGCGCACCACCCTTGAGCCGTTCGAGGCCGATCCGGGCGAAGCCGGCGAGCCCGTCGAGCTGGGATTCCAGCGTCCGTGCGCCGAGGGCCGTCAGTTTGTACGGCCTGCGACGATCGACCGGCTCGAGCGCCTCGATCAGCCCGCGCTGTTCGAGCCTGGCGAGGGCCGCATAGAGCGTCCCGGGTCCGAGCGGCTGGCCGGAGATCGTCTCGACGTCCGTCATGATCGCGTAGCCATGCTTCGGTCCATCGGACAGCGACACGAGGATGTAGAGGGATGGCTCGGCGAACCGCCCGAAACCGCCCAGTTCCTGGTTCATCGAATGACGCCCTGCATGCCACGACGATACGTCATCGCGATCATTCGATGACCGCGCAGGCGATGCGTGCGCCGCTCCCGCCATTGCCGACGTTGGTGACCTGGTCGTCCGGATTGGCGTGGATGATGATCGCACTGCCGTCGGCGTCGAATAGAGTGGTCGGGCCGTCGGTGACCGTCACTCGGTCGGTCGTGGCATCGAGGCGGCCGTGGCCGTTGGCGTCGACGACGAGGTTCGGCAGGTCGCCGACGTGCGGCCCGTTCGGGTTGTCGAGGCCGTGCTCGTGGGCGAGCGGGTTGTAGTGGCCACCGGCGGCGGCGAAGGTCGGGCCACAGGCTGCGATCGCGTGGATGTGGATGCCGTGCAGCCCGGGCGTGAGGCCGCGCACCTGGACGTTGATGCGCACGCCGTTCCGGTCCTGGGTGACATGGACGTGACCGATCGTGTTCCCGTTCGCGTCCACGAACGTTCCTTTGGCGTGGCGACCGCCACCGGGATCGGCTGCCACCGAGCTCGCCACCAAGAGGGCGAGCACTGGCCCGGCGACGAGGGCGGCGCTGCGACGGATGGTCGTCATGATGGGGTCCTCCTCGGACGGATGCCGCTATAACGTCCTTCGCTATATCGTAGTGCGATATATACGTCGGGGTGGGTGGACGTGTCAAGCCCAGACCACGCAGTTCGGACTGACCGCTACAATCCGCCCGATGACCGACAGCCGACTCTGGGATCGCGCCGCGCTGGTCCCGGCCCCCGTTGATGGACGCCGACTCCCCGAGGTCGTCGCGCTCGGCCGCGAGTTGCCGACGGTGGTCGAGCTGTTCGACTTCATGCGCGACGCGGAGCGACGCTTCGGGACGCTGCGCCTCCGGATCGAAGAGCGTGCCGGCACCTCCCGCGGCGAGGACCTGACGACCATGGACTCCGTCCTGCGGCATCCCGGCGACTCGCGGGTCACGACAACCAGGCCCGGCGAAGGGGTTCGCGCCGAGTACGAGGTCTGGATCTCCGACGGCGACCTCGTGCGGACCTACTCGAGCGTGCACCGGCTGGGAACCCAGCGGCCTGTCCGGAACCGACCGCGAGGGCTCGACGATCGCGACTTCCCGGGACCGGCGAAGGTCTACGAGCCGATCACCCCGCTCCCAGCCGAAACGCTGCCCGACACGTTCGTCCACCCGGCCGGCTACTGCCAGAACGTCCTGTCAACGGGCCGCTGTACGGTGACCGGCACGGACATCGTGTCGGAGCGCGAGGCGATCCTGCTCGAATGCGACCACCCGCGGACGACCGAGCTCGCCGGCGACCGACCCGACTTCCATATCTCGATCGCGGTCGATCGCGAAACCGGCGTCATCCTCCGTCTGGTCGAGACCATCGGCGGGATCGTCACCCGCGACGCGATGGTCGTCGAACTTCGGCCAGACGCTCCCCTTCCGGCGACCGCCTTCGACTTCGTCTTTCCCTCCGGAACGACGATGCTCTACTGACCCGGGAAATCGTGACGCGCGAACGATAAGCCCGCCGGCGCTGAAGCCGACGGGCTCGATCGATGTCATGGCGGGCGTCACGTCGCCCGCGGGTTCGGTCCTAGATGACCTCCAGGTCGGCCTCGATCTGGCGGAGCTCCTCGGGGTCGCCCTGGACCCGTGGTCCCGTGAACCACTTCTTGGCCGAGACGTAGTACCAGATCGCCGCGCCACCGAGCACGATAATGAACACGACCGGCGTGTAGTTGAAGGTCTGGATCGTGACCGGGAAGGCCTGCGGGAGCATGAACAGGACGAAGATGAAGGCCACCCAGATCGTCGCGACGATCCCGATCGGGCGGCTCCAGCGACCCAGGCTCCACGGACCCGGCTCGAACTTGTCGCCGGCCCGCAAGCGCAGGAACACCGGCGCGATGTAGGCCACGTACAGGCCGATGACCGCGATGGAGGTGATCGCCGCGTATGCGACGGGGCTATACAGGTACGGCAGGCCGAGGATGAACGCGCCGACGGCCGCCAGCCAGATCGAGTTCGTCGGGGTGCGGGTGCGCTTGTTGATCCGGTGCCAGAACGAGCTGGCGGGGACGGCGCCGTCGCGCGAGAAGGCGTAGATCATCCGCGAATTCGCGGTCACGGACGACATCCCGCAGTAGAACTGGGCGCCGATGACGATGAGCAGGACGAACATCCCGAGGCTCTGGCCGACCGCGTCGATCCAGATCTGGACCGGCGGGACCCCGGTCGCTGACTGGAGGGCGTGGGTGTAGCCGTCGACCAGCGTGCCATCGGTGCCGGTGAAGATCTTCTCGGGCGTGATCCCGACATTCATCGCCATGAGGAGGATGAAGCCGAAGATGACCGAGATGACGACCGACCAGACGATGCCCTTGGGCGACGACGTGTCCGCGTCGTGGGTCTCCTCGGACATATGAGCGGAGGCGTCGAAGCCGGTCAGCGTGTATTGCGCGTTGAGCAGCCCGATCAACGCGACGTACAGGGGGATGCCCAGGAACAGAAGCCCGAAGCCCTGACTGGCATCGAAGCCGGTGTTGTCGACGGTCGTCGTCAGGACGGTGCCCACGGAGGTCGTCGTGTGCTGATTCAGGACGACGCAGACGATGACGATCACGGTCACCCCGACGATGTGCCACCAGACCGAGACGTCGTTGAGCAGCTTGACCAGCCGGATGCCGAAGGTGTTCAGCAGGGCGTGGATGACGAGCATCACACCGTAGACCGCGATGGTGATGGTCGGCGTGACCGTGACCGCGAAGGCCAGGTTCAGGAAGGCCGTCGTGAACAGGGCTAGCCCGAAGTCGATGCCGGCCGTGACCGCCACCTGCCCGACGAGATTGAACCAGCCAACGAACCAGCTCCAGGTCGCCGGGTTGCGGCCCGACGCCGGAGCGAGCTTGGCCGACCAGTAGTACAGGCCGCCGGCGGTCGGATAGCTCGAGGCCACCTCCGCCATGCCAAGCGCGACGAGGGTCACGAAGAACCCGACGAACAGCCAGCCGAGGGTCATGACCGCCGGACCGCCCGTGTTCATCGCGAACAGGAAGAGCGTCAGGCAGCCCGACAGGATCGAGATGATCGTGAACGAGACGGCGAAGTTCGAGAAGGTCCGCATCCCCCGACGCAGCTCCTGGGCGTAGCCCAACTGGTGGAGCTGATCCTCGTCTCGAGACGCCTTCTTCGATTCCATCCTCGGGACCCTCCTGCACGACGCTACGATGGAGTCGCTGGGCCGCGCGGACGCTGGGACCAACGGAGCATACTCCGGCGCCAGACGCGAATCCCAGTGGTCTTCGGACGTTTTCGTACGGATCTCGCAGTCGGCAGAGGGAGGCCAGGCGAACCATGAGCGACCACGACCAGGCCCACGCGAAGCATCCTCGCCTCCTCGAACTCGAGGGGCTGGTTCGCGACGGACAGATCGACACCCTGGTCGTCGCCATCACGGACATGCAGGGCCGGCTCATGGGCAAGCGGGTCCAGGGCCAGGCGTTCCTCGACGGCGTCGTCGCACATGGCGCCCACTTCTGCACATACCTGCTCGGCACGGACATGGAGATGAACACGCCCGAAGGCTTCAGGTTGATGAACTGGGAGACCGGCTACGGCGACTGGATCGCCGAGCCGATCTGGGACCAGCTCCGGATCCTCCCCTGGCTGCCGGGCACGGCCATGGTCCTCGCCGACGCCGTGGACGAGGAGACCGGTCTCGAGATCCCCATCGCACCCCGGACGATCCTCAAGCGCCAGGTCGACCGGGCGGCGGCTGCGGGTTACGCGCTGAAGGCGGGGTCGGAGTTCGAGTTCTACGTACTCAGGGACTCCTGGGAGGAGCTCGCCGAGCGCGGCTGGCCGGTGCCACGCCCGTTCGGCCACTACAACGAGGACTACCACCTCCTCCAGGCGACCAAGGCGGAGCCGCTCCACCGGCTCCTGCGCAACCAGATGACCGCGGCCGATGTGCCGATCGAGTTCAGCAAGGGCGAGGCGGCCAACGGCCAGCACGAGGTCAACATCCGCTACGACCACGTCCTGACCTCGGCCGACCGGAGTGTCGTGTTCAAGCACGGCGCCAAGGAGATCGCCTACCTCAACGGCTGGGGCATCACCTTCATGGCCAAACCCGACCACCACTGGACGGGGTCGTCCGGGCACCTCCACATGAGCCTGTGGGATGTCGCCAAGGACATCCCGCTGATGCATGCGGCCAAGGGCGAGCCGGAGGGTCCGTACGGCCTCTCGCAGGTCGGCCAGCACTTCGTGGCCGGGATGATGAAGTTGTCGCGCGAGCTGGCCGTGTTCATCGCCCCGTTCATCAACTCCTACAAGCGCTACTCCTCGTTGTCATGGGCACCGGTCAACGTGGTCTGGGGTCGGGACAACCGCACGACCGGCTTCCGACTGGTCGGACGTGGGCCGGCACTCCACGTCGAGGACCGCTTTCCGGGGGGCGACATGAACGCCTACCTGACCTACGCGGCGATGATGGGCGCCGGGCTCTACGGCATCGAACACAAGCTGACGCTCGAGCCCGAGTTGAAGGGCAACGGCTATCTCGCGACCGGCGTGCAGCGGATGCCGCGGGCCCTGTACGAGGCGATCTGGGAACTCGAGCGGTCCGAGGCGGCGGTCGAGATCTTCGGCCAGGACGTCGTCGACCACTACCTCAACGCGGCCCGGGTGGAGCAGGACACCTACGACTCGGTCGTCCATCCGTGGGACCGGGAGCGTTACCTCGAACGCGGCTGACATGGCACCGTCGTGTTCGTGGCGGCCCTGACGGATCGGCGAGCGGGCGTGCGCCCCTGACACGCAGGATCGAGATGCCTGAGCGCGGTCGATGGCCCGAATGAGCCGGAGACCGCACGACTTCGGTCGCGGCGACCCTCAGCCATCGGCAAGACGCGTCCGAGGGCGCACCCGCGGGTCAACCTTCCGCGACCTCGCGCAGGCGCCGGGCGACATCCACGTGACCGGCGGCCTCGGCGAGGTCGGCCGGTGCAGCCCCGTCGTCGGTCAGCGCGGACGGATCCGCCCCGGCCGACAGGAGCAGTTCGACCAGTTCGATGTCGCCGTGCTGCGCCACCGCGTGCATTGGCGTGAAGCCGTGGCGCTGCGTCGCGTTGACGTCCGCACCCGAGGCGATGAGCACCCGACAGACCTCGATGTGGCGACCCGCCGCAGCGCTGTGGAGCGGCTGGACCTGGAGCTCGTTCGTCGAGTAGGCGTTGACCTCGGCGCCCGCTTCGATGAGCGTCCGCGCCGCCTCCGGCTTGCCGAAGAACCCTGCGAAATGGAGGGCGGTGAAACCGTCCGCGGAGAAGGCCCGTGATCGCCAGTGGTCCTCGTCGAGTCGCTCGCGCAGCCGGTCGATGTAGCCGAGCGCGGTCGCCTCGAAGACGTCCAGGTCCGGGTCGACCGCGAGCAACGCGTCCGTGGTCCCGCGGTCGAACCGGTAGCGCGACAGCATGATCGCCGAGACTCCTGCCCGATCGCGTGACGCGGCCAGCGACGGATCGTCTCCCACCAGTTCGGCGACGCGTGCCGCGTCGTCGGCGTTGACCGCATCGATGAGGTCCTGACCGGGTCCCGCCATCACCTCGCTCCTCTCGATCGTCGGTGGTGACATCGTGCCACGCGCGCGGTCGGACCGGGCGCTACTCTGACGCCGACGCACGGGAAGAGGGAGTGGCATGCGACTCGAAGACAAGGTCACGATCATCACCGGCGGCGGCGGCGGGATGGGCCGGGTGGCCGCCCTGATGTTCGCCGCGCAGGGCGCCAAGGTCGTCGTCGCCGAATACAGTGAGGCGGCAGGTGCGGAGACCGTCGACCTCGTGCACGCCGCCGGCGGGACTGCCACCCTCGTCAAGGCGGATGTCTCGAAGGAGGCCGACGCGAGGGCGATGGTCGATCACGCGGTCGCGACCTACGGCCGGCTCGACTGCCTGTACAACAACGCCGGGGTCATGCCCGAAGCGGACCATTCGGTGACCGACACGGACGTCGACACCTGGGACACCGTGATGGCCGTCAACGTGCGCGGCGTCTTCCTCGGCTGCAAGTACGCCATCCCGGCGATGGTCGACGGCGGTGGCGGGTCGATCATCAACATCGCGAGCTTCGTGGCCATCCTCGGCTGCAGCGTCCCGCAGGACGCCTATACCGCGTCGAAGGGCGCCGTCCTGTCGCTGACCCGCAGTCTGGCCGTCCAGTTCGGGCCGAAGGGCGTCCGGACCAACGCCATCTGCCCCGGTCCGGTCGAGACGCCGCTGCTGATGGACTGGCTGGTCAAGGACGACGCGGCCAAGCAGCTTCGGCTTGCGCGCAACCCGACCGGTCGATTCGGCAAGCCCGAGGAGATCGTCCACATGGCGGTCTACCTCGCCTCGGACGAGTCGCGCTGGACCAACGGCGCCTCGCTCGTGGTCGATGGCGGCATCACCGTGAACTACTTCTGATGACCGCGGAGACGGCCGAGGCGACCGAGGTGGTTTCCGGCCGGATCGCCATCGGCGTGGACGTCGGTGGCAGCGGGATCAAGGCCGCGGTGGTCGATGTCGAAGCCGGGGTGCTGCGGTCCGATCGACTTCGCGTCGCCACGCCGATCCCGTCGACTCCCGACGCCGTCCTTGCGTCGGTGGCGCGGCTGGTGAGGCGGCTCGCCAGGTCGAGCGGCCTCGGCGACGCGACTCCGGTCGGCATCGGCCTGCCCGGGGTCACCATCGACGGACGCCTCATGTCGGCAGCCAACATCGACCCGTCGTGGGTCGACTTCCCGGTCGTCGAGCGGATGGGTCGTCTGCTCAGGCGTCCCGTCTCGATCATCAACGATGCGGACGCGGCAGGGATCGCCGAGATGCGATTCGGGGTCGGGGTGGACAAGCCGGGCGTCGTCATCTTCCTGACCCTCGGCACGGGCGTCGGGTCGGGTGTGTTCAACGACGGGGTGCTCGTCCCGAACACGGAATTCGGCCAGATGGAGATACGTGGCCGCGCCGCCGAGAAGCGCTCCGCCGCGGCGGCCCGGGTCAAGCGCGGCCTGTCGTGGAAGGCCTGGACGACGGACCTCGATGAGCACCTCGATCGGATCCAGCAGCTGACCTGGCCGAACCTGATGATCCTCGGCGGTGGCGTCAGCAAGAACGCCGACCGGTTCATCCCGCGCCTGACCGTGCGCTGTCCGGTCGTCCCGGCGCAGCTGCGCAACGACGCGGGGATCATCGGCGCGGCGATCGTCGCCGCGGAGGCGCCGGTCCCGGCGCCGGGGACGCCCGTCCCGACCGACTGACCCGCGGGCTCGATCAGGCGCTCTCGCGCAGTTCGCGCAATGTGTCGGCCGACCCCGAGACGATGACCTCGTCGCCAGCCTTGAGGAACCGGTCCGCGGGCGGGTTGGGCGCGTAATCACGGGTCCCGAGCACGATCGCGAGCACGAAGATGCCCCGGTCGCGCAGCCCGCCGACGGTCTGACCCATGAGCGAGCCGGCGGGGCGGACGGTGATCGCCTCGATGGCGAACGCGGGCTCGCCATGCGACAGCGCGAAGTCGATGAAGTCGGCGACGCCCGGCCGGACCGCGAGCTCGGCGATCTGGCGGCCGGCCCGGGTGTAGGGCGACACGACACGGTCGGCGCCCGCCTGCAGCAGCTTGGCGTCGGACCCTTCCTGGTTCGCGCGGGCGACCACGAACAGATCCGGGTTGAGCGAGCGGGCGGAGAGCGTCACGTAGACGTTGTTCGCGTCGGAGTCGATGGTCGTGATGAGGCCGCGAGCTCGGTCCACGCCGGCCTCTCGCAACACCGCGTCGGTGGTCGCGTCGCCACCGACGACGAGGTGGCCGTCCGCGCGCGCCGCGTCCAGCGACACCGGGTTGATGTCCACGACGACGAAACGCTCGTGGACATGGGCGAGCTCGCGCGCGACGGTCGAGCCCACCCGCCCGTAGCCACACAGGATGAGATGGCCGCGCAGGGCCGAGATCGTGTCGCTCATCCGCTTCGCCTCCCGTCGTCCGCTGACCGCCTCCGACAGCACCGCCTCCGCGACGATCCCGACCGAGCCGAAGATGATGCCGACCCCGGCGACCGCCACCACCACCGTCCACGCCCGTCCGAGTCCATCGAGTTCACGGACCTCCTTGTAGCCGACGGTCGTCAGCGTGATCCCGGTCATGTAGGCCGCGTCACTGAACGACCAGCCCATGACGAGGTAGCCGGCTGTGCCGATGGCCGCGATGGCGAGCACGACCGCCAGCCAGACCCGGACGTGGGAGCCGCGGAAGGCCTGGACAACGGCGGTCGCCATGCGTCGATCGTAGCGGTGCGACGGGTGTTGGTGGAAGTTCGTCAGACCCGTCCGGGACCCACGCGAGCGTATCATCGAGGTCCAATCACCCGACGATCACTCCACGATCACCCACCCGAGAGGCTCCTTTCATGACGACCGAGACACGCGCCGGAGTGCGAGTTACGCAGATGGTCATCGGCGGCCGGTCCGTCGATGCGGCCGACGGGCAGACGTTCGACGTCGTGGATCCGGCGGACGGGAAAGTCATCGCCACCGTGCCGCTGGGCGGCCGCGAGGACGTGGACCGGGCGGTGGCGGCGGCCCAGGCGGCCTTCGAGGACCGGAAGGGCTGGGCGACGTGGGCCGCCGGCAAGCGTGGACGGTCGCTCGCCAAGCTCGCGGCACTCGTCAAGGAGCACACCGAGGAGCTTTCCCAGCTCGAGAGCCAGAACGTCGGCAAGCCGATCTCGGGTGCTCGCGGCGAGATCACCGGTGTCAGCCTCGTCTTGGACTACTACGCCGGCGCGGCCAACAAGCTCTTCGGTCAGACGATCCCGGTGTCCAAACCCGGGCTGGATCTGACACTGCGCGAGCCGATCGGGGTGGTCGGGCTCATCGTGCCGTGGAACTTCCCGCTCTTGATGGCCTCGTGGAAGGTGGCGCCGGCGCTGGCCGCGGGCAACACCGCGATCCTCAAGCCCGCCAGCTATTCCCCGTTGACGGCGATCCGGCTCGGCGAGCTCGCGCTGGAGGCCGGGATCCCGCCCGGCGTCCTCAACATCGTGACCGGACCGGGCGGCTCGGCCGGCGCGTCCATCGCCGCCCATCCGGGCATCGGCAAGGTCGCGTTCACGGGCGAGACCACGACCGGCCAGGAGATCATGCGGCTGGCCGCCGGCAACGTGAAGAAGATCTCGCTCGAGCTCGGCGGCAAGAGCCCGAACATCGTCTTCGCCGACGCGGACCTCGAGAAGTTCGCGCGCGAATCGCCTTATTCCGTGTTCGACAATGCAGGCCAGGACTGTTGCGCCAGGTCGCGGATCCTCGTCGAGCGGACCGCCCACGACCGTGTCGTCGAGCTGTTCGCCGAGGCGACCCGGAAGGTCGTCGTCGGACGGCCGTCCGAAGAGGCGACCGAAGTCGGGACGCTCGTCTCCTTCAAGCAGCGCGACCGCGTCCGCGACTACATCGAGATCGGGCTGGGCGAGGGCGCGACGATCGCGGTCGGCGGCGAGCCGCCGGAGGATCCGGCGCTGGCTGGTGGCGCCTACCTCATGCCAACGGTCTTCGACGGCGTCTCGAACGACATGCGGATCGCCCGCGAGGAGATCTTCGGGCCGGTCGTGTCGATCATCGCTTTCGACACCGAGGAAGAGGCGCTCCGCCTCGCCAACGCGACGCCGTACGGCCTATCCGGCTCGATCTGGAGCCGCGACATCGGCAAGGCGCTTCGCGCGGCCAAGGGGCTCCAGGCCGGCGTCATCAGCGTCAACTCGAATTCGTCGGTCCACACCGAGGCGCCGTTCGGCGGCTACAAGATGTCCGGCATCGGGCGCGAACTCGGGATGTCGGCGCTCGAGCTCTATACCGAGACGAAGAACGTCTTCATCGACCTGACCTGACGGTGCGGATCGGCGCCGCCGACCCGTTCCTGACGAATGTTCACCACACGCGCACGCTGGTCAGGTTCCACCGACCGATCGAGCCTTACGCACATCGGTCAGATCCCACCGTCGGGCAGCCGTCGCTCGAGGTCCGGCCGACGACGCTCTAGCCAGTCGTGGAGCGCCCAGCGGGTCGTCTTGAAGGCGATGCGGTCCCACGGG
>Ga0075026_100000688_pt1 | contig 14010 bp, 10 predicted proteins | sample Str012_2_FD_71392 | JGI IMG/M metagenome (GOLD analysis project Ga0075026, IMG submission 71392) | Freshwater sediment microbial communities in response to fracking from Pennsylvania, USA - Straight Creek_MetaG_SC_2012 | ecosystem: Environmental > Aquatic > Freshwater > Creek > Sediment...
GCAAATTTCGCCGCGCCTGGCGAAGGAAGCCCTGGTCGCGCGCATTACGCCGATGAACGGGCCTATCAGCGAGCCCATAAACGCTGCGCCGGATGCCACGCCCGAGGCTCGATTGGACGCCGCAGGCAGCGGCGAAGGTTTCCTGGTTGATCTGCGCGCGCCGATTGATCAGGACGTTAAGCTTGCGATCCTTACGCCGAAGGATCCGGAAGCAATTTATGTGCTGCGCCACTCGGCCGCGCACTTACTTGCTGCGGCGGTACTCGATCTTTTTCCCAACGTGAAACTGGGCATTGGGCCGCCGATTGACACCGGATTTTTTTACGATTTTGTGCGCGAAGAGCCCTTTACTCCGGAAGACCTGGCGCGCATCGAGAAAAAAATGCGGGACATGGCCTCGCAGGATATTCCGAACGAGCGCAAGATGCTGCCGAAGGCGGAAGCGCTCGAGATGTATCGCAAGTGGGATCAGGGTTTTAAGTGCGAACTTGTCGAGGAACGCGCCATCGAGCCGATGGTTTCGTTTTACACCACTGGAAAATTCATCGATTTCTGCCGCGGGCCGCACGTCCCCTCGACCAGCCGCATCAAGGCATTTAAGTTGATGAGCGTTGCGGGCGCATATTGGAAAGGGCAGGAAGGCAATCCGCAGATGCAGCGCATCTACGGCGCGTGTTTTTATACGCAGCAGGAACTCGACGATTATTTGCACAAGCTGGAAGAGGCCAAGCGGCGCGATCATCGCCGCCTCGGCACGGAACTCGATCTTTTTTCCGTTCAGGAAGAGGCCGGGCCGGGACTGATTTTCTGGCATCCCAAGGGCGCGCTGATCCGCAAGCAGATGGAAGACTGGCTGCGCGAAGAATTGTTGCGGCGCGGCTACGATCTGGTGGTCACACCACACATCATGCGCCTGGATTTATGGAAGACCAGCGGGCACGCCGGATTTTATAAGGAAAATATGTTCGGCCCGGTGGAGGTCGAAAAAACCGACTATCAACTAAAGCCGATGAATTGCCCGGGCCATATTCTGATTTACAAATCGCGACTGCGCAGTTATCGCGAGCTGCCTGTGCGGCTTGCCGAACTGGGCACGGTATATCGCTACGAGCGCTCGGGTGTGCTGCACGGATTGCTGCGCGTGCGCGGCTTCACGCAGGACGACGCGCACATTTTCTGCATGCCGGAGCAAATTGAATCCGAGGTCGAAGCATGCATTGATTTCGCCTACGCCGTGATGAAGACGTTTGGATTCGAGAAATACGTGGTCGAGCTTTCCGATTGGGACGCCAAGCATCCGGAAAATTACGCCGGCTCCGCCAACGATTGGAACCGCGCAACTTCCGCGCTGCAAAATACTTTGACCAAGCTATCCGTGCCCTTCAAACGCATTGAAGGCGAAGCAGCGTTTTATGGTCCAAAGATTGACGTGAAGCTGATTGACGCCATTGGCCGCCCCTGGCAGCTCACCACCGTGCAATTCGATTTCAATTTGCCGGGGCGCTTTGGCCTGGAATACGTTGGCGAAGACGGCAACCGCCACCAGCCGCTCATGGTGCATCGCGCGCTATGGGGCTCGGTCGAGCGGTTCTTCGGAATTTTGATCGAGCATTACGCCGGAGCGTTTCCCGCGTGGCTCGCGCCGGTACAGGCGGAAGTGTTGCCGCTGAGCGAGAAATTTTCGGAATATGCGAAAACTGTTACTGCCGCTCTAAAAGAAGCCGGCTTCCGCGCGCATCTCGACGACCGCAACGAAAAATTGCAGGCGAAAATCCGCGACGCGCAGATGCAGAAAATTCCCTACATGCTGATTGTGGGCGGCAAGGAAGCCGAAGCGGGGACTGTTTCCGTGCGGCATCAGAGCAAGGGAGATCTGGGACCGCGCCCGCTGGCGGAGTTTATTTCCGATTTGCGGAAGCAGGTCGAAACCCGCGCAATTTAAATTTGGCTTAACCTCTGGAATCGCTGCTGCACCTTACAGTGGATGGGCCAATCGTAATCACAGGCACGCTAGCGAGTTAGGTTGGAATGATGAAAATCATTCGAGGCGACATTAACGACCCGCGCGTGATCAATCTCCTACAAACCCATTTGACCAATGCCCGTGCGCAAACTGCGCCAGGGAGCGCGCACGCTCTGGACTATTCAGGGTTGCAATCGCCTGACGTCAGCCTTTGGACAATCTGGGACGGAGAAACGCTCCTGGGAACCGGCGCACTGAAGCGCCTCTCGGCCGATCATGGTGAGGTCAAGTCAATGTACACGGTACAATCCCTGCGCCGAAAGGGAGCGGGAAGTGCGATGCTAAGGCACATCATTGCAAATGCACGAGCAGGAGGCATGCTGCGCCTCAGTCTTGAGACGGGCTCCTGGGATTATTTTCTGCCTGCGCGGGCGTTCTACAAGCGTCATGGTTTCGTTGAGTGCCTGCCGTTTGCTGACTATATACTTGATCCGAACAGCGTCTTTATGTCGCTAGACCTTCAAGAACCAAAAACCTTGCTGCGCAAGGCATGAGTATCCTGTTGGAAGACGAAATTCAGGTTAACAGTGCTTGAGGGATCAAAAAGACTCAGGCGGCCCCGGGTACACTATTGTCAGGCCGCATGACCGTGCTATACTCTCGGGTCCATCCCCAACTTGCGTGGGAGTGTCTTTTGCGGGTGGGGGCATGGATGGGATTTCGGGCTGGGTGCGATTTTTGGAGGTGGGTTTATCGCTGAGCGGAGCTTTCGGCAGGCTGACCGGATTCGAGTAAACGATCGAATTCGGGCGCGTGAAATTCGTGTGGTGGATGAAGATGGCGGGCAGTTGGGCGTGATGGTGCCATTTGAGGCGATCAAGCTTGCCCGCGAGAAGGGTCTTGACCTGGTGGAAATCTCGCCGACGGCGGACCCGCCGGTTTGCAAGATCACCGATTACGGCAAATACCTCTACCAGACCAACAAGAAAGCACACGAGCAGCGAAAACATCAGAAGGGCTCGCAGCTCAAGGAAGTAAAGTTTCGCCCGGCTACCGCGGAGCACGACTATCAGGTTCGCAAGAACCAGATCATTCGTTTCCTGGGCGAAGGACACAAAGTGAAGGCGATGATTTTCCATCGCGGGCGCGAAATGGCTCATCAAGAGGTGGGCCGCGCCAAGATGAACCGCCTGCTGCAGGAAATTGCCGATCATGCGCTGGTCGAAATCGGTCCGCGCATGGAAGCCAACATCATGATGGCGCTGCTGGCGCCCAAGCGCGGCGGCGGCGCGCCGCCAGTGAAGCCTGCTGGAGTACCATCCGGCGGACAGGCCTGACGCACCATTAAGGCCGCAAGCAAAAATTTTCGAGAGAGGAACCATCAGTGGCAAAAAAGGTAAAGAAGCTCAAGTTGAAAACGCATCGCGGCGCCGCCAAGCGCTTCAAGATTACGTCCACCGGAAAAATCATGCGCATGCACTCCGGCAAGCGGCATTTGCTGGGCACCAAGAAAGCCAACCGCATGCGGCGGCTGAAAAAGATGGGCCAGGTTCATGCCGCGGACGCAAGAAATGTTCACAAGATGTTGCCGTACGGGTAGTCGCATCTGAAAGCGTAAGCAGTCGGCATTCCTGTACGAGATAGAGAATTTGTTTTTGGGTTGTGGGCCAGGGCTTCAGCCCTGACATGAAAGTTAGGAAAGACGGGGGCTTTAGCCCCTGGGGCTTCAGGGCCTAAAGGCCTTTGGTAGAGGAGCCTTATTGTCGGACCTAAAAAGTCCGACCCACAAAGCTTAATTTTTTTGCTGTGCCAGGCAGAGCGCAACCCGCCACGGTGGGCCTGCCGGCCAGCGGTTCGGTCGTAAATGCTGGACGGGTGTGGGCTTTACTTTCACGCTTCAAGTGAAGCGTGGAGCCCGCGCCGAAAATGACCGGACCAATGCTCGCGCAAAGTTCACCCAAAATGGGGACTTCGCACTGAGCTTCTAAACACGCCGTGGAGACGTTCTTGCATTCCGATCGTGTGCCGGTTCCCCTGCGCGGGGACGGCCGCGATGTTCCGGAATGCGCTGCGTCTCCGCACAGGAGAAAAACACCATGGCTCGAGTAAAACGCGGAACTAAACGCCGCGCGCGCCGCAAAAAGATTTTACGGCGCACAAAAGGATTTTTTCTAACAAAGTCCAAGCTCTATCAATCCGCTCAAGAAGCGGTGAATCGCGCAGAGCGATTTTCCTACCGCGACCGCCGCGTTAAAAAGCGCCATTTCCGCAGGTTGTGGATCCAACGCATCGGTGCGGCTGCGCGCCTCGCGGGAATGTCCTACAGCCAGTTGATGCACGGGCTGAAGGGCGCGGGCATCGAGATTGATCGCAAGATGCTGTCCGACATCGCCGTGAAGGATGCCGCCGGGTTCGCGCAACTTGCCGAAAAGGCGAAGGCTGCGCTGGCTGCGGTAAAAGCCAAGAAGTAGCGAAGCGGACAATTTTGCGCGCGCAAGGGCATGGTCCGCCGAGGCGGACCATGCCCCTACATTATTGCGAATGCATTATCCGGCGTTGCGCGAGCGTTTAACTATAAGCTATCTCATAAATCGCTTGGTCACGATTTTCTTCGTTGCAAATGTGGCCGATGCCTCGCGCCAACGGCGCGAAGGTAACTAGCCCGGGGCGTTGCCCTAGGCTGGTCACCTTCGGCGCTTTCAGCGCTGAAAGATTTTAACGTGGATGAGCGATGGATAATTTAACCATTAAGGATTTCATCTCCAACCGCACGACGCATTTAAGAGACACCCTCTAATAATGAGAAGTTTTCGCCTTGACGACGATGCCCGATTCGCTTCATAAGGTTGACCAAACACTCCAGCAACTCGGGGTTGGAAACAATGACGAAGTGTCGGCGTTATTCGTGGAGGTGCGCGAAAAATTCAACGAACAAGAATCGCTTCGCCGCAATGAAAATGATCCCGTCAATTTGCAAACTTTCTGGACAACCTGGTTGGGCCGAAAATCCGGCGTCTTAACGAAAATTACCGAGAATTGGCTTAAGCCTTCCCGCCCTGAACTGAAGCGCATTGTCGGCCAGGAACTTAATTCGCTGAAGGCGCATTTTGAGGCGGTTCGCTCGGAACAAACCACGGCGATTGAAGCTGCCGCCGATCAGGCTTCCCTCGCGCGGGAACGCGAAGACCTTTCGCTTCCGGGCGTCATTCGCGCTCTCGGCACGCGGCATCCGCTGCGGCAAACGTTCGAGGAGATTGAAAAGATTTTTCTCTCGCTTGGCTACTCCGTGGTTGCCGGGCCGGAGATGGAAACTCCGTATTACAACTTCGAAGCGCTCAACATTCCCGAGCATCATCCCGCGCGCGACAATATGGACACGTTTTATATGGCCACGCCGCCGGGCGCGTCGCCGCTCCTGTTGCGCACGCACACTTCGCCAATGCAAATCCGCACCATGGAAAAGCAGCAACCGCCCGTGCGCATCATCGTGCCGGGCAAGGTCTATCGCCGCGATAATCCCGACGCGACGCACGGTTTTATTTTTCATCAGATCGAAGGCCTGGCTGTGGATACGGACATCACGTTTTGCGATTTTGCGGGCACTGTGGAATATTTCGTTCGCGAATTTCTGGGGCCCAAGGTGAAAACGCGGCTTCGCCCAAGTTATTTTCCGTTCACCGAACCGTCCGTGGAAGTGGACGCGACGTGCGTTTTTTGCGGCGGCAAGGGCTGCAACGTCTGCAAGCAATCGGGATGGATCGAACTGTTTGGCGCGGGCATGGTGGACCCGGCCGTATACGGCTTCGTGAATTACGACGCGAAGCGGCTCTCGGGTTTTGCCTTCGGCCTGGGCGTCGAGCGGCTGACGCAGCTCAAATATAACGTCAACGATTTGCAGTTGTATTACCAGAATGATGTGCGGTTCCTGCGGCAGTTTGTGTAGAGCGCTGGCAGCGCTGCTGCAGCCCGGGTCTTCAGACCCGGGGATTTGGCTCGCTGGCGACAAATATCCCCGCCTCTGAAGAGACGGGCTACAAAAGCGGATCGCAAAAAAAGAATAATGAAAGTCCTCTACAACTGGCTCAAAGAATTCGCCGCGCTAAGCGCGACGCCGGAAGAGTTGCGCACGCGGCTTTCGCTTTCCGGCACCGCGGTGGAAGCGTTGGAGCAAACCGCGGCGGGCCCGCTGCTGGATGCCGAGTTGACGTCGAATCGCGCGGATTGCCTGGGGCATTACGGCATCGCGCGAGAGGCTGCGGCACTGTATCGCCTTCCGCTTGCGGCAGTGGCGGCTGCGCCACGCGAAATCGCGGAGGCGGCATCGTCGGCAACGCGTGTTGCAATTGAGTCGCCGGAATTGTGCGGGCGCTACACGGCGCGCGTGCTACGCGGAGTGAAGGTGGGGCCGTCGCCCGACTGGCTTCGCGAACGCCTGGAATCGCTGGGGCAAACTTCGATCAACAATGTGGTGGACGCCACCAACTACGTGATGCTGGAACTGGGGCACCCGCTGCACGCGTTTGACCTTGATTTGCTGAACGAACATCGCATCGTCGTGCGGCGCGCGCGCGCCGGAGAAAAAATGCGCACGCTCGATGGCATCGAGCGTACTTTGACGCGCGATATGTGCGTAATTGCCGATGCAGCGCACGCCGTGGCCATTGCCGGCGTGATGGGCGGGGCCGACTCCGAAATTCGTTCCTCGAGCCGCAACATTTTGATTGAAGCGGCGGCGTTCGATCCGATTTCCATTCGCCGCACATCGAAAGCGCTCGGCCTGCGCACGGAAGCATCAATGCGTTTCGAGCGCGGCGCGGATTTGGAAATGGCGGAGCTGGCTTCGCGGCGTTGCGCGGAACTGATTCAGAAATTGGCGGGCGGCGATGCGCTGACCGGTGTGGTGGATGTGTATCCGGCGCGCGAGCAGGCCCCGGCAATTCAACTCACGCGCAAGGAATTGCTGCGCGTGATGGGCGCGGATGTGCCCGACGCGGAGATTGAAGCGATTCTTTTGGCCCTGGGTTTCGCTCCGGCGCGTGTGGACGCAGCACATGCTAGCGCGAATTCATTGAGTGCTGCATGGACGTGCCGCCGCCCGTCGTGGCGCGGAGACGTTACGCGCGAGATTGATTTGATCGAGGAAGTCGCGCGGCTTTTCGGCGTGGATAAATTTCCGGCGCGGCTGCCGGCGGCTAAACTTCCCGCGGCGCGCCTGGAGTTCGCCGAAGCCGAAGATCGTCTGCGCGAGCGGCTGATCGGCCTTGGCTATCAGGAAATCATCACGATTCCGATTGTGGAAGAAGCAAGCGATGCCCTGTTTCGCGCCGAAAACTCCTCGCCCGCGCGCATCGCAAATCCACTGGCTGAAGACGCTTCCGTCATGCGCTCGAGCGGCGCGGTGACCATGGCCGCGACTCTGGAATGGAATCTGAATCACGGACAGCGCAACGTGCGCCTGTTTGAATTCGGCAAAACGTACGGCTGGAAGGGATCCGAACCGGTCGAAACGCGCATCCTGACGCTCGGCGCAACGGGCCTGGCGCGCGAAAAAGGCGTGGCCGAAAGCGAGCGCGCATTTGGATTCGCCGATCTAAAAGGCGATCTCGATCAGCTCGGGCGCCTCGCCGGCGGTTTTCTGTGGAAGGCGGGCGGCGCGGAGTGGCTGCATCCCGCGCACGCGGGAGTGATTTTTCTGCAAGGCGAAGGCGCGCACGCAGCAGGAATCGGCGGACAGGTGTCGCGGCGCGTTTCGGAGCGGTTCAAGCTGCGGCAGGACGCCTACATTGCCGAACTGGAACTCGCGCCGTTGTGCGCCGGATACAAAACCGCGCGCGCGGCTTTGCGCTACAAACCGCTGTCGCGCTTTCCGGCGGTCGAACGCGATTTCTCCCTTGTTATCGCGGATGGCGCGGCATTCTCCGCCGTGTCGGAAACGATTCGCTCGCTCGGCATCGCCGAAATTTCCTGCGTGGATGCAGTGGACCTGTTTCGCGGAAAAAATATGCTTGCGGGGAAATTTTCACTGCTGGTGCGCGTAACGTTTGAAAGCCACCAAGCCACGCTGACTGAAGCGCAATTGACGGAATTTTCCTCGCGAATTCTCGCGGCGCTGGAACAGAAACTCGGCGCAACCTTGCGAGCGTAGTGTGCCGCACATGGAAGGGCACGGCAGTGCCGTGCCCTTCCATGTGCGTGCTAGGGCGCGCTGCGGCTCTGCGTGAAATTTGGACGGATAAAGATTCCCCCTTACATGCGCTTGCCTCAAGTCCCGAAAAAAAGCAAAATAGGCCGGTCCAGCCGGGAGCGCATCACATGGCGAATCGCATAAAAGTGGAAATTTACGGCCAGAGCTACACGATGAGCGGAGAATTAGACGAAGGCTACGTCCAGAAACTCGCGCGGTACGTTGACGAAAAAATGCGCGCCGTCTCCGAGGCGACGCAGACGGTGGACTCGGTGCGCGTGGCCGTGCTTACGGCGATGGCGCTGGCTGATGAGTTGCACACGCGCCAGAACGAATCCGGTCAACGCGATGGCGCTCTGCGCGAACGCGCCGAGCAGTGCCTGACGATTCTCGAGCGTGCGCTGAAACAAACCGCGTAGACGGTGATGAAAACGGTCTTTGAAGAGTTGCAGATGCTGTGTGAGAACATTGCAATCATTGTGGGTCGCGGCTGAAGCCGCGACCCACAAACCGCGCAACCTGCATGTCGCTCGGCCCTCAAACCAATTGTTGCTCTCTATCCGCAACAAGCTGCGGCGTTACCATTCAGCGCAATGTAACGGGCAACGCTTTACGCGCGTCCCACATCCAGATATCATTGGAAAAGTAGCGGTTATAAGGGTATCGTGCCCTCGTTGGGATTCGTGAAAATGTCCGTGCGGAAACTGATTCGCATTCTCGCTGTCTCCGTGGCGCTCATTGCGCTGCTGGCCTTTTCCACGGGTGTGGTCAGCGATTGGAATCACCACGATTCCAACAGCGACGCGCGCTGCCCCTATTGCCACCTGAGCCACCAGGCGGCGGCACAAACCGAAAATAATCAGTGCACTTCCGTTCTCAATCCGGTTGATTCGCTGCCACTTCCGGAAGATTCGGCATTGGTTGTCTCTCCGGTAACATCGAATACCTCTTCCCGCGCACCTCCAGCCGCGTAATCGGCTCGCCCTGTCGCCCGTAGTTTAGGGCCACCTTATTTTGAAATTCATTCCTTACAGTTTCTTGAGCTGTCCCGGCGATGAAATTTTTTTCGGGGCCAGACCTCAAGGATTTCGGCGACCTTTCCTTCTGAAATTAGAAGAAGGAAGTGGAGCTCTAAATCGAGCGGGAGAGAAATTATGGACACAAAATTCAAGGCCCGAACATTGCGGCTTGTGTTGCTTGCCGTTGCGCTGGGAATCCTGGCGCCGCTTGGCCCGATGGGCGCAGCCGGGCAGGCCGCGGCGCAGACCCCGCCATCACCGGCGACGCACGTCACTCTGGAACAAGCGATCGCTCTTGCGCTCAAACACAATCACTCGCTGCAGGCGGCGCGCACGATGATCTTGCAGAACCAGGCGCAGGAGATTACGGCGAATCTGCGGCCCAACCCGGTGGGATTGATTGATGAACAGTACCTGCCGTTCTTTTCGCCCAAGGCGTTTACGCACGATTACGTGGATACAAACGCAGTATTCGACCTGGGATTTTCCTACCTGATCGAGCGCGGGAAAAAACGGCAGCGGAGGTATGAGGCGGCTCGCGATCAAACTTCGGTGACCACCGCGACCGTGACGGACGATGAACGCGCGCTGACGGCCAACGTTGCGCAGCAATTCATCACGGCGCTGCTTGCAAAAGCCAATCTTGATCTAGCGCAGCAGGACCTGACCAGCTTCCAGCAGACCGTGGACATCAGCCAGTCGAAATTCCAGGCCGGGGCAATGAGCGAAGGCGACCTGCTGAAAATTAAATTGCAATTGCTGCAATTTCAAATGGACCTTTCAGCGGCCCGGCTGGCCCGCGTGCAGGCGCTGGCGAGCTTGCGGCAACTGATCGGGTTCGACGCGCTGCCGGAAAGCTACGAAGTGGATGGTGACCTGACCTATGAAAGCCTGCATTTGAATCTTGACGACTTAAAAATGCTGGCGCTGCGCACGCGGCCCGACCTTCGCGCCGCGCTGCTCGGCGTGAAAGCAGCGCAAAGCCAATTCACGCTTGCAAAGGCCAATGGGAAGCAAGACCTGGGCGTGACGTTCACCTACAACCACCTTGGCGGCGTCAACACCGGTTCTCTCTTTTTCAACATGCAAATTCCGATCTTTGACCGCAACCAGGGCGAAATAGCCAGGACGCGCTATGCCGTCACGCAATCGCAGGAACTTTCCAGCGAACAGGCCTCGATTGCGCTCACCGATGTTGCCAATTCGTACGAATCGCTTCATACCAGCGATGAAGTTGTGCAGCTTTACCAGTCCGGTTACCTAAAACAAGCGGAAGACTCGCGCGATATCAGCCAGTACGCCTACCAACGCGGCGCCGCCAGCCTGCTCGATTATCTTGACGCCGAACGAAGTTACCGCTCGACGGAGCTTGCCTACCGGCAGGCGCTCGCGGGTTACATGAGTTCGCTCGAACAATTGCGACAGGCAGTGGGAACGAGGAGTTTGCAATGAAAATGAAAAATGGAATTTTAGGCCGAATTTCTCGCGACGCTCAAACCAGGTGGAACAAAAATCGTTATTCATATTGCGGAACGCGCGCTTTTGGTAGCGCCGGCGTCTCGCCGGCTTTTTCGCGACACAGCGAAGGCCAACCAAACTGCCGGCGGGACGCCGGCGCTACAAAACCCTCTGCGACACAGCGCGGGCTGATCTCCGGATTCCACATTGCGGCGCTGGTTGCAACGCTGGCGCTGGCTGGTTGCGGCAGCGGCGATCAGGCCAGCAAGATGACGTCGTTCTCGACGGCAGAGAGCGCGGAGAGCAAAGCTGAATTGTTCACGTTGCCGGCCGATCAGATGGCGCACATTCAGATCTATACGGTGAATGCAGCGCCCATGGCGCGCACGCTGCGCCTTTCAGGAGCGGTGGCCTACAACAGTTTCCGGACGACGCCGGTGATCACGCAAGTGGGCGGACCTGTTAGCCGCGTCGTGGTTACGCCCGGCGTGCATGTGCAGGCGGGCCAGCCATTGCTTTATGTGGCCAGCCCCGACTACTCGCAAATGCGCTCGGCATACATCAAGGCGCGAGACGCTTTTCTGCTTTCCGATAAATTTTTTAAACGCGCGCAGGATTTGCTGGCCCACAAAGCCATCGCGCAAGCGGATCTCGATCAGGCGGAATCGAACCGAACGCAGGCGGAAGCCGATTTGCAATCCAATGAGCAAGCGATTCGCGTGCTGGGAATCGCGAATCCGGAAAGCGTCATAACAAATCCTCCTTCGGCGGAGCTGCCGCTGGCAGCGCCCGTTGCGGGAGAAGTGGTCGAGGGATTCTGCTCAAAGGGGCAATTGCTTTCGGCGGGCGGAACGCAGTGTTTCACAATCTCCGATATGGATAGCGTATGGGTACTGGTGAACGTCTACCAAAATGATATCGCGTATGTGCACGTCGGCGAGGATGTAACGATCGAGAACGAGGCCTACCCGGGCATGGTGCGCGGCAAGATTCAATATGTAGCGCCGTCGCTCGATCCAGCCACGCGAACTTTGCAGGCGCGCATTGAGGCTACAAATCCCGGCGAGCGGCTCAAGAAGGATATGTACGTAACGGCGGAAGTGCGGGCCGGCGTGGTGCCAAACGCGCTGATGGTGCCCGATGCGGCCGTGCTGCGCGACACCGAAAACATGCCGTACGTGTATCTGCAGACCGGCAACAGCCAGTTTGCCAGGCGCATGGTGACGCTGGGCGAGAGCCAGAGCGGAAAGACGCAGATTACCAGCGGCCTGCAGGCGAATGACAAGGTGGTCGGCGACGGCAGTTTATTCCTGCAATTTCAGAATTCGCTCCAACGTTGATTCGAGGGCATAGACAACCATGATTCATCATCTTGTTCAGTTCGCTCTCCGCCAGCGGTTCCTGGTCCTGATGTTGGTGGTCCTTGTCATCATTGCGGGCGCTCTTTCCTTCCAGCGCATGCCGGTGGACGCCTATCCGGACCTATCGCCGCCAATCGTGGAGGTAATCACGCAGTGGCCGGGCCATGCGGCGGAGGAAATTGAACGGTTGGTGACCCTGCCGATTGAAGTTGAGATGAACGGCGTGCCGCACATGGCCGTGATGCGGTCCATTTCGCTCTATGGCCTTTCCGACGTGATCATGACGTTTCAGGAAAAGACGGACGACTATTTCGCGCGCCAGGTGGTGTACGAACGATTGTCCGAGGTGCAACTTCCGTCGGGTGTGACGGCGGGGTTGTCGCCGTTGTACAGCCCGTCGGGGCTGGTGTATCGCTACGTGATCGAAAGCCCCGATCGCAGCCCGCAGGAGTTGCATACCATCGAAAACTGGGTCGTCGAACGCGCCTACAAATCGGTGACGGGAGTGGCGGACGATTCCGGATTTGGCGGCACGACGATGCAATATCAGGTGCTGCTCGATCCGGCCAAGATTTACAGCTACCACATTCCCATGCCGCAAGTGCTGGCGGCGCTGGCGGCGAACAACGCCAATGCCGGCGGAGGATTTTATTCGCAGGGCGCGCAGTTTTTTTACGTGCGCGGGCTGGGTCTGGTCACCAAAACGGAGGACATTGGAAACATTGTCGTGGGAAATAACAACGGCGTCCCCGTGCGGATACGCGACATCGGCGAGGTGACCATTGGCAGCGCGCCGCGGCTGGGACAATTCGGTTTCCAGAAAAACGACGATGCAGTCGAGGGCGTGATCCTTATGCTCCGCGGCGAGCAGACACAAAACGTTCTGGCCGGAGTCGAGAAGAAAACAGAAGAGCTGAATCACGGAATCCTGCCGCCGGATGTGAAAATTCATCCATATTACGACCGCAGCGACCTGGTGCGGCTCACCATCGATACGGTTGAACACAACATGCTCGTCGGGATGATCCTCGTATTGATCGTGCTGATTTTTTTCCTGGTCAGCTTTCGCGCGGCGATCATCGTGGCCTTCACGATTCCGCTCAGCCTGCTCTTCGCGTTCATTTTGCTGCATGGCCGCGGCGTGCCCGCCAATTTGCTATCCATCGGCGCAATCGATTTCGGAATCATCATTGACGGCACCGTGGTGATGATGGAAAACATTTTCAGGGAACTCTCCGATCGTCACGGGCAAGACTACAACTTGAGCGAAGTGATTCTGGCCGCGGCGCGGGATGTGGACCGCCCGATTTTTTATTCCGTCGCGGTGATCCTGGCGGGATACCTCCCCATTTATGCGCTGACCGGGCCGTCCGGAAAACTCTTCCTGCCGATGGCGGAGACGATGTCTTACGCGCTGCTGGGCTCTCTGATTTTCACGCTCACGCTTGTGCCCGTGCTTGCTTCCTATTGGTTTAAGAGCGGCGTAAAGGAAGTAGTGAACCGGCCATACGAATGGGTAAAACGAGTTTATGCCGGGCAGCTCGACTGGTGCCTGGATCACCCGAAAACAACGATGGTTGTCGCGACGATTATTTTCGGAGCCTCCCTGCTCCTGGTGCCCTATATTGGCGGCGAATTCATGCCACACCTCGATGAAGGGGCGCTGTGGGTGCGCGCCACGATGCCGTATACGATTTCGTTCGAGGAGTCGTCAAAATTCGCGCCTGAAGTGCGCAAAATTCTGATGTCCTATCCGATGGTGACGGAAGTCGGATCGGAACTGGGGCGTCCGGATGACGGCACCGATCCCACAGGATTTTTTAATTGCGAATTTTATGTGGGATTGCGCCCGTACAAGGACAAAATGTGGGCCCAGGGCCCGATTCACAACAAGGCAGAATTGACCACCGACCTGCAAAAGAAGCTCGATGCCTATCCCGGCGTGATTTTCAACTTCACGCAGCCTGCCGAAGACGCCGTGGACGAATCGCTGACCGGACTGAAAAGCGCGCTGGCGGTGAAAAT
>Ga0075026_100000690_pt1 | contig 13979 bp, 13 predicted proteins | sample Str012_2_FD_71392 | JGI IMG/M metagenome (GOLD analysis project Ga0075026, IMG submission 71392) | Freshwater sediment microbial communities in response to fracking from Pennsylvania, USA - Straight Creek_MetaG_SC_2012 | ecosystem: Environmental > Aquatic > Freshwater > Creek > Sediment...
CCGGGGCGACCACCACCGCGGGCGGCGTGCCGGCTCCGTCCGACGAGGCGCGCAGCCGCCACATCACCCGGAGCCGACGGCCCATGGTCTCGAACGACGGCGACACCCGCTCGAACGGCAGCGTCTCCCACGCGGGGAAGTACTCCACCTCGTCGGAGCCGAGGAACTGGCCGAGGTCGCGCGTGAGCCGTTCGGCCTCGGCCACGGTCGGCACCGCCAGCAGTAGCGGGCGTCGAGTGGTGACCCCAGCCAGCGCCGCCACGAACAGCGGGCGCGCCGCGTCGGGTACCGCCACCGCCGCCTGGCGGGCGATGACTGCGCGCAGTGCCGGCTCCTCGGCGAGGAGCGGGGGGAGGGCGGCGAGCGGCGCGGTGGCGTGAGTCATTGGTGGTCGGGCAACGCTATGCGCCTGGGCGGGAGCCGGCTCTGCCGGTGCCGCCCCGCTGGGACGGAGCGAGCGGAGGCGAGCGACGGGGGAAAGTCAGTTGAAGCGGTTCATCGCGGTGTCGATGCCGTCGGCCGCAATGCACTCGACCGCGTCGGCGGCTTCTTCGAGCACGACGTCGATCTCGGTGCGCTCACGCTTCGAGAACTTCTTCAGCACGTGGTCGACTCCCTGCTCCTTCGACGCTGGCTTCCCCACGCCGACGCGCACGCGCAGGAACGCGTCGGAATGCAGGTGGGCCTTGATCGAACGCAGCCCGTTGTGCCCCGCGAGTCCACCACCGTTCTTCACCTTGAGCGCGCCGACGGGGAGGTCGAGCTCGTCTTGCACGATCACGATCTGCTCCGGCTCGACACCGTAACGGCGCGCCAACGCGGCGACCGCGAGCCCGGAGTCGTTCATGTAGGTGAGCGGCACCGACAGCGCGACCAGCGCGTTACCGATGCGCACCTGATCGGCGCGGGCCCGCTCCTTCCCCTTCTTCAGCGACGAGCGGTGGCGCTTCGCCAGCAGCTCGACCACCTCGGCACCGACGTTGTGGCGCGTGCGCGCGTACTCGTCGCCGGGGTTGCCGAGCCCCACCACCAGCAGGTCGGCGGCGGTGCCCCGACGCCGCAGCACCGGTTACTCGTTGCCGGCGTCGTCCGCAGCCTCGGCAGCGGGCCCGTCGGCCGCGCCCCCCTCGGCCACTTCGCCCTCGCCGAGCTCGCCTTCTTCGCCTTCGCCGACCTCGGTCGCGATGCGCGGTGCTGCGACCTGCGCGACGACGAACTCGGGCTCCGCGTGGGTGACGACGCCTTCGGGCAACGGGATTTCCTCGACGCGGAGCTGATCGCCGATGGCCAGGCTGGTCACGTCGATCTCGATCGACACCGGAATGTTGCCGGGCATGGCTTCCACGGTGAGGTTGAACAGCAGCTGCTCGAGCAGCCCGCCATCGCGCACGCCCGTGGCCTCGCCGAGGAGGTGGACGGGGATCTCGGCGCTGACCGCGATGTCGCGGCTGATCCGGATGAAGTCGACGTGCACGAGCTCGCCGCGAGTGGGGTGACGGTGGATCTGGCGAGCGAGGGTGAGGACGCTCTCGCCGTCGACGTCGAGGTTGATCAGCGTGTTGGCGCCGCTCTCCCCGGCGAGGATGTGCTGCAGGTCGCGCGACGGAACGGTGACCGACAGCGTGTCGGTACCGAGGCCGTAGACCACCGCGGGAACCTTGCCCTCACGACGGAGACGGCCGGCGGGGCGCGACCCGAGCGTGGTGCGCGGCTGGGTGGCGAGAGTGATGTCAGGCATGGCGAACTGAGGCCTTTCAGCCGTTGGAAACGGCTCGGAACACGAAGGAAGGCAGTTTAGACGTTGTCGCCGCGGAAGATCTCGCTGACGCTGGTGTCTTCGAAGACGGCGTCGAGCGCCTCGGCGATGATCGGGGCGATCGAGAGCACCTGGAGGGCGTCGAAGCGCTTGTCGTCGGGGATCGGGAGCGTGTTGGTGACCACCACTTTGCGCACCGGGGCGTTCTTCAGCCGGTCGACGGCCGGCCCTGACAACACGCCGTGCGTGGCGGCGACCCACACCTCGCTCGCCCCCCGGGCGATGAGGAGGTTGACCGCGGACACGATGGTGCCGGCAGTGTCGATCATGTCGTCGACCAGCACGCAGACACTGCCGGCCACGTTGCCGACGACGTCGGTGGCCTCGGCGACGTTGTGAGTGCCCTTCGGACGTCGTTTGTCGATGAACGCGAGCTCGGACTCGACGTTCGATTCACCCAGGCAGTTGGCGAAACGCCGCGCCAACTTCAGGCCGCCGGCGTCGGGTGAGACCACCACGACGTCGCCGTCCATCTCGCGGGCGAGGTAGTCGGCCAGCAAAGGCACCGCGGTGAGGTGGTCGACCGGGCAGTCGAAGAAACCCTGGATCTGGCCGGTGTGCAGATCGACGCTGATCACGCGGTCGGCGCCCGCGACCGTGAGCAGATCCGCGAGCAGGCGCGCCGAGATCGGTTCCCGACCCTCGGCCTTGCGGTCTTGGCGGGCGTACCCGTAGAACGGACACACCGCGGTGACACGCCTCGCCGACGCGCGCTTGGCGGCGTCGATCATGAGCAGCTGCTGCATGATGCGGTCGTTGATCGGCTCGCAGTGGCTCTGGACGATGAACACGTCGGCGCCGCGGATGCTCTCGCTGTAGCGGGCGTAGAGCTCGCCGCTGGCGAACGTGCTGAGCTTGACGTCGCCGAGCGGCACCTTCAGGCACTCGGAGATCTCTTGCGAAAGCTCCTCGTTGCCCTGCCCGGCAAAGAGCATGAGCTTCTTCTTCGAGACCAGTTCCACTACGCGCCCTCTCCGCCGTCGCCGCCGTCGCCACCGTCGCCGGCCCCATCCTCGCGCTGGGCGACCCAGCCTTCTTCGATCCGGGCGGGAACTCCTTTGGCGAGCGCGCCGGGCGGGACGTCGCGCGTGACCACCGCACCCGCGGCTGTGTAGGCGCCGTCGCCCACCTCGACCGGCGCCACCAGCACGGTGTTCGAACCGGTGCGAGCATTCTTGCCGACCTTGGTGCGGTGCTTCTCGCGGCCGTCGTAGTTGGCGGTGATGGTGCCGGCACCGATGTTGGCGCCGGCGCCGATGTCGGCATCGCCGACGTACGCGAGGTGCGGAACCTTCGCACCCTCACCGATCTCCGAGTTCTTGACCTCGACGAACGTGCCGACGTGGGCCTCGGCGGCGAGCCGGGTTCCTGGTCGCAGCGACACGTACGGTCCGACGGTGGCGCGGTCGCCGATGTGCGCGTCGCGGGCGACGGTCTGGCGCACGACCGCGCCTTCGCCGACGATCGTGTCGACGAGCTGCGTGTCGGGACCGATGACGGATCCCGCGCCGACGCGCGTGTGTCCGGCCAGTGTCGTGCCGGGCAGGAGCTGCACGTCGGGTGCGAGCTCGACCATCGTGTCGAGGTAGGTGCGCGCGGGATCGGTCATGCCAACACCCGCGCGCATCCAACGCAGGTTGATGCGCGCCCGCAACTCGGCTTCGGCCTCGGCGAGCTGCGCGCGGTCGTTGACGCCGAACGCGTCGGTGGGGTCGTCGGCTTCGACGCCGAGCACGAGGTGCCCCGCGTCGCGCAGCACCTCAACGACGTCGGTGAGGTAGTACTCGCCCTGGGCGTTCTCGGGACTGAGCCTGCGCAACGCGGGCGCGAGCAGTCCGCGGCGAAAGCAGTAGATCGACGGGTTGACCTCGTCGATGGCCAGCTCGTCGGGATCGGCGTCGGCTTGTTCGACGATCCGGTCGACCCGACCCTGCGCGTCGCGCACGATCCGCCCGTACCCCGTGGGGTCAGGCACGCGCGCGGTGAGGAGCGTCGCGGCGGCGTCGGCGCGGCGGTGCTCGGTGGCGAGCATCGCGAGCGTCTCGGCCCGCAGGAGGGGAACATCGCCGGCGACCACGATGAGGTCGTCTTCGAGATCGTGGTCGAACACGCTGGCGGTGAGCGCCACGCTGACCGCGTCGCCGGTTCCCCGCTGTTTGTGCTGCTCGACGAACTCGACGGGGACGTCGCCGGAGAGCTGCTCCGTGAGCGTCTTGGTGACGTGCTCTGCCGCATGGCCGACGACCACGATGATCCGTTCAAGTGGCAGGAGCTCGAGCGCGTCGAGCACGTGGAGCAACATCGGGCGTCCGCAGAGCGTGTGCAGCACCTTGGGGGTGGCCGACCGCATGCGCGTGCCTTCACCCGCCGCCAGCACCACCGCGCTCACCGGTCGGATCTGGGTTCCCATGGACTTCCCTGCTGCGAACTGTGGGATCGGGGATTCAGGAGCTCGGGGGCGAGGTTTCGAACCTCGACTTGGGACTCCAAAGGACCCCGTGCTGCCGTTACACCACCCCCGACCGTCCGTACCACGCTACTCCGGAGGCCGCGCGCCGGCCGCGCGGAAACCGACCGATGTGCGGCGTGGCGCCTGGGCCGACTAGCTTGCGACCCGCCATGGGCTCACTGATCAAGAAGCGCCGCAAGCGCATGCGGAAGAAGAAGCACAAGAAGCTTCTCAAGAAGACGCGCTGGCAGCGCCGGCAGCAGGGCAGATAGTTTTCGCGGTCAGCTGGCGAGGCGGACGCCTCGGGTCACGCTGGTCGTACCCACCACCGGCACGCGGAGCCGGCGGCCCACCTCGTCGACGAGTGCGGGCAAACGACGCGTGTCGGCGATCGGCACCACATAGGCCGAACCGCTGCCTGCGAGTAGTGCCGGCGCGCCGGCGGCGCTCTCGAGCGCGGCGCGGAACTCCCGCAACCGCGGTTCGAGCGCTTCGGCCGCGGGCTCGAGGTCGTTGACCAGCTCGGAGATCACGTGGGAGAGGCGACGCGGCGCGGGGACGACGCGTTCCGACACCGGGCCCCCGAGCTTGTCCCACGCGCGGTAGACGTCGGGGGTCGACAGCCGGAAGGGCGGGATCGCCACCACGAACGCGAGGCCCGCGGGTGCGGCGACCGGCTCGATGATCTCGCCGCGGCCGCGCATCCACGCCGCGCCTCCTCGGACACAGAACGGCACGTCGGATCCGACCTCGGCGGCCAGCTCCATCACGCCGGCGTCGTCGATGTCGACGTCGAGGAGCTCGCGCACCGCGAGCAGCGCGGCGGCGGCGTCGGCCGAGCCGCCACCCAATCCGCCGCCGGCCGGGATGTGCTTGCGCAGCACGAGGCGCACGCCGTGCCCCGAGCGCCCGGCCCGGACCATGAGCTTCTCCGCAGCAATGAACGCGAGGTTGCGGTGATCGGCCGGGACCTGCTCCCCCACCTCGACCCCGACCACTTCGACACGCACACCACCCGGCGCGGGCACCGCGAACGCCTCGAGCACGTCGTGGGGCTGACCGAGGGACACGACGAGGGACTCGAGGTCGTGGTAGCCGTCGGGCCGTCGCCGCAACACGCGTAGCGACAAGTTGAGCTTGGGGTACGCGGTGGCGCGTACGCGGGCGAGCCTCACGCCGCGGCCGCCGCGCTCCGGGCCAGCGCAGCCCATTCGTCGAGGCCGAGCGCTTCGGCGCGCGCGGTCGGTTCGACCCCCGCGGCCTCGAGCACGGCGGCGGTGCCGTCGCCGAGCAACGGCACCAGCGATCGACGCAACATCTTGCGCCGCTGCGCGAACCCGGCCCGCACCAGGGAGAAGAGCGCGTCGGTCGACGGCACGGTCACCGGAGGGTGGGCACGGCGGTGCAATCGAACGAGTGCCGACTCGACCTTGGGTCGCGGGATGAACACCGTCGACGGCACCAGGCCCACCACGCGCGCCTCGGCGAAGTACGCGACCTTCACCGAGACCGCGCCGTACTGCGGATCGCCCGGCCCCGCCGCAAGCCGCTCGCCGACCTCCCGCTGGACCATCACCAGGATCCGTTCGACCGGCGTCGCCTCCTCGAGGAGTCGCATGACGACGGGGACGGCGATGTTGTAGGGAAGGTTGGAGACGCACGCCCGGGGGACCGGATCGGGCGTCAGCAGTTCGTCGAGGTCGACGGTCATGGCGTCGCCCGACTCGACCCGCGCCCTCCCCGCGGTGTCGGTCAGCACCGTGCGCAGGACGTCGGCGAGCCGGGCGTCGAGTTCGAGCGCGACGACCGGATGTCCCGCGTCGAGCAGGGCCAGGGTGAGGGAACCGAGGCCCGCACCGATCTCGAGCACTGCGGTGCCCGCGGGCAACTCCGCGAGCGCGACGACACGACGCGAGGTGTTCGGGTCGGCGAGAAAGTTCTGGCCGAGGCTGCGCTTCGGGTGCAATCCGTGCTCGTCGAGCAGCGCGTGGACCGTCGCCGGAGTGAGCATCGCCATGGCGCGATGAAACTAGCGGGTGATGGTCAGCGGCTCCCGACGATCACATGCTCCACTGCTGCCAGTGCAACACGTTGTTGGCACAGCCCCACGGATCCCATCCGTACTTGTCGTAGATGCGCTGGCCCACGATGATCTGCTCTTCGCGCGTGGCGTAGCCGGCGCGGGTCGCGAACTGCGTGCCGCCGAACGCGTTCCACGTCTTCCAGTAGATGCCGAGACCACCGTCGTAGCCGTCGGGGTTGGCGTCGATGGTGTCCCAGCGGCCACCTGACTCGCAGGCCGCGAGTTCGTCCCAGTGCGGGTCGGCCTTGGCGCCGTAGCCGACGATCTCCGGGAGGGCAGCAACCGATGGCACTTCCGACAGGACGGTCCGTTCGCCCTTCGCGCCGTTCTCGACCCGCTGGCGGAACGTGACGACCAGCGTGCCCTTCTTGCCGTGCTGAACGACACGGGTCTGGCCGATCGGCAGGCTGGCGTCGGCCTGGCGCACGGTGTCGAACGGGATCGGTCGCGTCTCCTGCGTGATGGCGGCGCCGACGCGCACGACCGTGACGGCCGCGCCGTCGGCGATCACGGTGTCGAGGGCCGGGACGACGTAGTCGTCGCCCGCGAGGACGACCTTGTACGACTGCAGGAGCTCGCCGACGGTGCGCGACGGCGAGTCGAACCGAACCGCCTGGTTGTCGATCTTCAGCGAACCGCTGATGCGAGTGCGGTAGACGACGGTGGCGCCGGCGGCCAACCGACCCGGGTCGTTGCGCACCGCGGTGAGCTTGCCGAGCCCGAGCTGGCGGGCGAGGCCTTCGGCCGATGTCTCGACCGTGCGGACCGTCTGCGTCGTACCGTCGAGATCGACGGTGACCGGGAAGGCGCGCAGGACGTCGACGTGGAGACCGTCGTGTAGGCGCGACCGCGACGACGGAACGACCACGTCGCCGGCGGCGACCTTGACGTGTTGCGCGGCGAGCAGCGCACCCACCGTCGGGGCGTTCGTGCGCATCTGCTCGCGGGAGCCGTCGACCAGCAACGTGATCTGCGACCCACCGGGCGCGACGGCCTGGTTGACGACCCAGCCGCCGGCGAGCACGGTCGCGACCACCAGGAGGGCGATCCCGGCGGCACGGGGCGACGGGAACAGGCGGGTGATCCGCCGCCGCCGGGTGCTCGGCGGGGCGCCGCCGTCGTCGAGCAGCTCAGTGACGGGGGTGAGCGCTTCCGGCATCGGGAGGGGGAGCCAGGCGGCGGCGTCGTGGGGCTCGGCACGGGCCGGCGACGGCGCCGAGGTGGCCTCGGCCGCCGCGAGCGCATCGGCGACCACGGCCTCGGCTTCGGCGACGACGGCAGCCTGCACGTCGGGGTGGGGGTCGAGCAGCTCGTGCACCGGAGGGAGGTCGTGCACGTCGTCAGGCAGCGGGAGCCACGCGGCCGGGTCATGCGGCGCCGCGCGGGCGGGTGACGGCGACACCATCGCTTCGAGCATTTCGAGCGCGGTGAGATCGAGGTCGATCGCGTCGGCGGCGCGGGCATCGTCGAGCAGGGTCTCGATCGACGGCAACCCGTGCGGGTCGGGCACCGGGAGCCACGCCGCGGCATCGTGCGGCTCGGCGCGCGCGGGCGACGGCCCGATGACGCGCGTCACGTGCGCCGGAAGGGCGCCGCGCTGACGTCGAAGGTGAACCCGCACGACCGGTGGTCGGCCTGCGGGACGGTTCGGGTGCTCGGCGATCGGGTTCCGCCCCTTGCGTCGACGTTCGTGGCTGTCGTGCTGGATGTCGCCCGCGTGCTCCCCACCAGACCCGAGCGACGAAGTGGATCACGGTAGTCAAGGGGACGCGATCCGGCAATGATGGGACCGCCGCTCACCCATTGGCGCAGGTCAGCAGGGGTGGCCGAACACCGAGGTCGTGTTCCGACGGGTGGCGGTCGCCAGTTCCTCCACGCCCAACCCCATGGCCGCGGCGAGGGCGGCGCCGACGTCGACGACCCACGCGGGGCGATTCGGTCGACCGCGGTGCGGTACCGGCGCGAGATACGGCGCGTCGGTCTCGACCAGGATCCGGTTGAGCGGCACGAGCGCGGCGGCGGCGCGCACGGCGTCGGCGTTCTTGAAGCTCACGATCCCGCTGAACGACAGGTACGCGCCGAGCTCGAGCGCGCGGCGCGCTTCGGCGGGCCCGCCGGTGAAGCAGTGGAACACCGTGCGCGACGGGACGCCCTCGTCGGCGAGCACGCGGAAGGTGTCGTCCCACGCGTCGCGAGAGTGGATCACGAGGGCGCGGTCGAGCTCGTGCGCGAGGCGCACGTGGGCGCGGAACGCGGCGTCCTGAGCGGCGCGGTCGGAGTGCTCGTAGAAGTAGTCGAAGCCGCCTTCGCCGATCCCGACGACGAGGTCGGGCTGCTCCCGGGCCAACGCTTCGAGCGCGGGCCACTCCGTCTCGAGCCGGGAGGCGTCGTGCGGGTGGAGACCGACGGTGGCCCGGACCTCAGGATGACGCCCGGCCAGCTCGACCGCCCGGCGCGAGGTCGCCAGATCGGTGCCCACGCACACCATCGCCTCGACGCCCGCCGCTCGCGCCTCCGCGATCGCCGTCTCCGGGTCGTCCCCGGTGCCGCCGCCCGGGGCCGTCTCCCAGCCGAGGTGGCAGTGGCTGTCGACCCAGGTCAACTGGGAGTCTCGATCCGGGGGAAGAGCGGCTCGCCCTTCTCCAGGGCCGATCCCGCGGTGAGCAGGCCCCAGCCTGCGGCCTCGGGGAGCCGCTGCGCCTCCGGGGTGCCCGGGAGCCCGAGTCGACGCCAGAGTTCGCCCGCGGCGCGCGGGATCAGCGGTGAAGCGAGCAGCGCGACGATCCGCAGCGCTTCCAGGCAGTCGCCCAACACCGCGGCGACGGCAGCGGTGTCGCCCGCCTTGTTGAGCGCCCACGGCTGTTGGTCCTCGATGTAGGAGTTCGTGTGCCGGATGAGCTCCCACACCGCACCGAAGCCGCTCGCGTAGTCGAGCTCTTCGAGCCGCGCGGTGAGCGTGCCGAACGCGGTGGCCGCTGCGTCGACGAGCGGGCCGTTCGCGCGCGCGTCGGGGACGACCGCGTCGCAGTAGTTGACTGCCATGTTGAGCACGCGGTTGGCGAGATTGCCGAAGTTGTTCGCGAGATCGGCGTTGTAGCGCGCCACCATCGCCTCGTAGCTGAAGTCGCCGTCGGGTCCGAAACGCTGGTCGGTGAGGAAGTGGTAGCGGAAGCCGTCGACGCCGAAGTCGGCGACGAGGTCGCCGGGCGCGATCTGGTTGAGCCGGGTCTTGCTCATCTTCTCACCGGCCACGAGCAGGTAGCCGTGGGCGAACACCGTCTGCGGCGGCGCCTCGCCCGCGGCCATCAGCATCGCGGGCCAGTACACCGCGTGCTGACGCAGGATGTCCTTGCCGATGACGTGGTAGTTCGCCGGCCAGTAGCGGTCGAATCGGGCGCGGTCGTCGGGATAGCCGACCGCGGTGCAGTAGTTGATCAGGGCGTCGAACCACACGTAGGCGACGTGCCGCTCGTCCCATGGCAGCGGGATGCCCCAGGAGATCGACGTGCGGCTGATCGAGAAGTCGAGCAGACCTTGCTTGATCAGGCCGAGCACCTCGTTGCGCTTGCCTACCGGCTGCAGGGCCTCGGGGTGCTCGGTGTAGCGCGCGAGCAGGCGGTCTTCGTAGCGCGACAGACGGAAGAAGTAGTTCTCCTCCGTGACAGCCTCGACGACGGTGCCGTGGATCGGGCAGCGCAGGCCGTCGTCGAGTTCGTCTTCCTTGTAGTAGAGCTCGCACCCGACGCAGTAGAGACCTTCGTAGCTGTCGAGCTCGATGTCGCCGGAGTCGAAGACCCGCTGGAGGAACGCCTGCACCGCCCGCCGGTGGCGGGGCTCGGTGGTACGGATGAAGTCGTCATTCGTGATGTCGAGGCCGTCCCACGCGGCGCGGAAGAGGTCGCTGTTGCGGTCGGCCCACTCCAGCGGCGTGACGTCGTGGGCCTCGGCGGCGCGCTGGATCTTGAGTCCGTGCTCGTCGGTGCCCGTGAGGAACACGACGTCGTCACCCCAGAGCCGCCGCCACCGCGCCAGCACGTCGGCCGCGACGGTCGTGTACGCGTGCCCGATGTGGGGCGCGTCGTTCACGTAGTAGATCGGCGTGGTGACGTAGAACGGCTTCGCCATGGTGGCGTCCACCCTATTTCCCGCCCCATCCCCCAACCGGCGTCATTTCACGGCCTTTCCCCTCCCGAAACGACACCAGTCCGATCAGGGGCGGGGCTTGAGGCGCATGGCGGCGTCGTAGGTGCGGCGGCGCGGCACCTTGAGGTCGCGGGCGACGCGAGCGGCGGCGTCACGCGTCGAGAGACCCTCGGCCAGGGCCGCGCTGACGTGGGCGTCGACTTCGTCGTCGTTCGCTGCGGGCGGCGGCGGCGCGGGCGCGAGCACCAAGACGTGCTCGCCGCGAGGCTCGGTCAGCTCGACGTGGCCGACGGCTTCGTCGAGCGTCCCCCGCCACACCTCCTCGTACAGCTTCGTGAGCTCGCGGGCGATCGCCACCTCCCGCAACGGTCCGCACGCGGTGAGCAGTGCGGTCAACGTCGCGTGCACGCGCTTGGGCGATTCGTAGAGCACGACGGTGCGCGGCTCCGAGACCAGGGCGGCAATGCGCTCACGGCGGGCGACACCCCGGCGGGGCAGGAAACCCTCGAACACGAACCGATCGGTCGGGAAGCCCGACAGCACCAACGCCATGAGCGCCGCACTCGGCCCCGGGATCACCTCCACCGCGAGCCCGGCATCGAGACAGGCGCGCACGAGCTGTTCGCCGGGGTCGGAGATGCCGGGAATACCGGCATCGGTCACGTAGGCGATGCGGGCGCCGTCGCGTACCGCGTCGACGATCCAGGTCGCGCTCTCGCGCTCGTTGTGCGCGTGCACCGCGCGCAAGCGTCCGGCGGCGGGCACTTCGGCGTGGGTGAGGAGCGCGCGCGTTCGGCGCGTGTCCTCGGCCGCGATCACGTCGGCATCCCTGAACGCCTGCACCGCGCGCGCAGAGAGATCGCCGAGGTTTCCGATCGGCGTGGCGACGAGCACGAGCGCGCCGGTCACGCGCGCACCTCGACGAGGTCACCCGGATGCAGACGCCAGCGATCAAACGCGCCCGCCTCAGCCTCGATCACGAACGCGGCCCGCCACACGAGGGGCGACAGCCGCCACGGCGCGAGTGTGCACACACGCAGCACGGTGCCGTCGGCGTCGCAGAACGCCACGTCGAGCGGGAAGCGCATCCTTGCGGTGTGGACGTGCCGGCACGGACGCAGCACGAGCGCGCCGTCGAAGTGGTCGCGGTGCAGTAGCCCGCGTCGCCGCGCACGCGCCGTCGCGGCGATCTCCGCGGCCGCCAGCACTTCACCGTCACGCAGCAACCAGGCCATCGTCTGCGCCCCGTCACACGTTGAAGCGGATCTCGAGCACGTCGCCGTCGACGACCTCGTAGTCCTTCCCCTCAACGCGCAGCTTGCCCTGCTCCTTGGCCTTCGTCCACGAACCGATGTCGAGGAGCTCCTGCCAGAAGATCACTTCCGCCCGGATGAAGCCACGTTGGAGGTCGGAGTGGATGACGCCCGCGCATTCGGGCGCTTTGGCCCCCGCTCGGAAGGTCCACGCGCGGGACTCGGTGTCGCCGGTCGTCAGGAACGTGCGCCGCCCGAGCAGGTGGTACGCGGCGCGCGCGACGCGAGGTACGACGCCCTCCCCGAGGCCGAGACCGTCGAGCAGCTCGACGCGGGCCTCGGGGTCGAGCTGCGCGGCTTCGGCTTCGAGCTGCAGGCACACGCCCAGCACCTCGACGCCGTCGGCCACCGGCGCCACGATGGCGTCGACCTGCTCGAGCTGCTCCTCGCCGATGTTCACCACCGCCAGCACCGGCTTCACGGTGAGCAGGAACGCGGGGGCGAGCAACTCGCGTTCGTCGTCGGTGAGCGCGGCGCGGTACAGCGGCGTGCCGTCACCCAGGAGCGCGGCGGCGTGTTCGAGCGCGGCGATCTCCGCCGCCAGCGACTTGTCGCCCTTCGCGGCGCGCTGCTGACGGTAGAGGCGCCCTTCCACCGACGCGAGATCGGCGAGCACAAGTTCCAGCTCCAGCGTGTCGAGGTCGGCCTTGGGATCGGTGTCGCCCGGCACCGACGGATCGTCGAATGCCCGCAACACGTAGAGGACGGCGTCGCAGTCGCGCAACGAACCGAGGAACCGGTTGCCGAGCCCTTCGCCGGTGCTGGCGCCCTTCACTAGCGCGGCGATGTCGACGATCTCGAAGCCGGTGTACACGAGCTTCTTGGAGTTCGACATCTTGCCGAGCAGGTCGACCCGCTCGTCGGGGACGTGCGCCAGCGCGACCGCGGTCTCGGTGGTCGAGAACGGATGCGGCGCCACGACGGTCGACGCCCCGGTCAGCGCGTTGAACAGGCTCGACTTGCCGCTGTTGGGGAGGCCGACGAGGCCGAGACGTTCCACGACCTCAGCAGGCTACCGGCATGCCTCGGAGAACCCGCTGGTCAGCAGCCCTTGACCGCGTTGTCGGCGTCGAGCATGCCGTAGCCGTAGAGCGTGTCGGGTCCGGTAGGCCCGAGGTCGTGCGCCGAGGTCTCGAGGCGGCTCACGATTTGCGTCGGAGTGTCGGACGGGCAGTGCTTCACCAAGAGTGCGGCGGCGGCGGCGACGAACGGCGTGGCCATCGACGTACCGCTCAACGAGGTGTAGCCACCGTCGTTGTAGGTGGAGATGATCTCGACGCCCGGGGCCGCGATGCCCGTCGGCGCGCCCTTCCCGTCCCACGCGAGGCTGGAGAAGTCGGCGAGGCGCCATCCGTCGGACGGGAACGGGTTCGCCGTCGTGCACCGGCCCGTCGTGCCCGGTTTGCACACCGCGGAGACCGCGAGCACCTGCGGGTGGTCGGACGACAGCGACGCCGGGAACGACGGGTTCACGCAGGTCGAATTGCCGGCAGCCACGACGATCACCGGATGGGTGTAGTTCGCGTTGGTCAGATCTTCCACGGTGTCGACTGCGGTGACCACGCTGGAGGCGCTCGCGCCACCGCCCAGGCTCATGCTGATCACCGACGCGTTGCCCTTGTTCTTGTCCGCGGCCCAGAGGATGCCCGCGGCGACCGCCGCGTACGTGCCGGAGCCGCCGGCGCCAAGCACGCGCACGGGCACGAGGGTGACGCCGGGCGCACCGCCGACCACACCGTCGGTGTTGTCGCTGGCGGCGATGATCCCCGACACGTGCGTGCCGTGCCCGTTGGGGTCGGTGGTGACCCCGAGGGTCGGGGTGGTGGTGTTGACGGTGAAGTCGGCACCCGGCGTGGCGTCGAAGTGGCCGGTGAGGTCGGAATGGGAGGCCAGCACCCCGGTGTCGAGGATGGCGACGCGAATACCGGTGCCGGTCGTCGCGGTGGTCTCGGTCCACGCGGTCGAGAACTGGGCGTCGTTGAATCCCCACGTTGGCGTCTGCGCCAGCGCGTGCGCTTCGCCGTCGGCCCCGAACGAGAGCACTTCGCCTTGCTTGGCCACGTCGGCGCGGAACTGGTCGATCTCGTCCTGGGTATTCACCTCGCGCGTCAACACCTTCGAGCGACCGGCGTGCTTCACGACCGCGGCGTAACGGTTCGGATCGGCGGCTTCCTT
>Ga0075026_100000692_pt1 | contig 13973 bp, 10 predicted proteins | sample Str012_2_FD_71392 | JGI IMG/M metagenome (GOLD analysis project Ga0075026, IMG submission 71392) | Freshwater sediment microbial communities in response to fracking from Pennsylvania, USA - Straight Creek_MetaG_SC_2012 | ecosystem: Environmental > Aquatic > Freshwater > Creek > Sediment...
CGCCTCGACGGAGCCCGTCGCGATCTCGGGACCGGATGCCTCCAGCAGGTCGAACAGGCGGTCGTCCCCGAGCGCCGCCATCTTGACGGCCTCGCCGAGGGCGGCTCGTCGCTGGCGCTCCGGCAGGGTGACGAGCGCGCTCACGTCGATGATGGTCACCTCGGGGAGATGGAACGCGCCGACGAGGTTCTTGCCCTCGGGCAGGTCGACGCCGGTCTTGCCGCCGATCGACGAATCGATCTGGGCCACGAGGGTGGTCGGGACGTGGATCAGTGGGATCCCGCGCAGGTACGTCGCTGCCGCGAACCCGGCGGCGTCGCCCAGCGCGCCACCGCCGATCGCCACGAGCGGTTCATCGCGCTCCACCCGCAGCCGGACCAGGTCCCTTGCCGTGCCCTCGATCACTGAGAGCTGCTTCGCGCCCTCGCCCTTGGGAAGGAGGATGGTCTCCACCGTCCAGCCGGCGGCCCGGAGGCCCGTGGCCACGGACAGCCCGAAGGCGTCCCAGGCGCCCGGCTCGGACACCAGGATCGCCCGGCGAGCCCCGAGGCGGTCCAGTGCCGCGGCGACCTCGGCGACCGCGATGCCCTCGCCCAGCACCACCCGTCCGATCGGGGTCGCGGCACGCAAGAGCGTCGTGCCGGTGATGACGCCGGTCCGCCTGGCCTCCAGGCCGTCCTCGATCGCACGGATGACGTCGGGGACCTCAGCGACACCGGCCACCCGGACATCGGCGGCGGCGTAGAAGCGCTCGCGTTTCGCGCCAAGGTCGCGCACGGCTCCGATCGGATCGCGGGTCTCGATGAGCGGCCGGACCCGCGGCGAGCGACGCAACCGCTGGGCCAGGACCTCCGGTCGGCCGTCGAGCCAGACCGTCGGTCTGCCGCGATAGAGAGCCCAGCGGTTGCGCGGGTCCACGACCGCCCCGCCACCGCTGGCGATGACACGGGCGATGGCTGGGTCCGGATCGGCCGGACCCAGGTCCAGGACCGCGCGGCGTTCGAGCGTCCGGAAGGCCGCTTCACCGTCGTCCGCGAAGATCTCGGGGATCGTGCGGCCCGCGTCGCGCTCGACGCGTTCGTCGAGGTCGATGAAAGTCGCGCCGTGGCGCTGCGCCAGTCGTCGTCCGACCGCGCTCTTGCCGCTACCGGGCAGGCCGACGAGCACGATGTCCATGGTCGGTCAGTCGTCCCCGCCGGAGCCGGCTTCGTCCGTGCCGGTCAGGCCGTGCGGATGGCCGGGGACGGGCGGTTCGATTGGGCGGGCGAGGCGTTCGCGGTAGGTCGTCAGGTTCGCCTGGACGTCGCCAATCGTGTCGCCGCCGAACTTCTCCATGACGAACGCGGCCAGGGTCAGCATGACCATCGCCTCGGCCACGACGCCGGCCGCCGGCACGACGCTGATGTCGCTGCGCTCGTAGTGCGCCTTGTCAACCGCCTCCCCGGTCACAAGGTCCGCGGAGGGCAGGGGACGGGCGAGCGTGGAGATCGGCTTGACCGCGCCCCGGACCACGAGCGGTTCGCCGTTCGTGACGCCACCCGTCAGGCCGCCGGCGTTGTTGGTGCGGTGGACCCAGTGGCCGATGTCGTCGCGACCTTCGATGACATCGTGGACGGCCGAGCCGAAGCGCCGGGTCTGCTCGAAGCCCAGCCCGAACTCCACGCCCTTGACGATGTTGATGCTCATGACGGCCGCGGCCAGCGCAGCGTCTAGGCGGCGATCCCAGTGGACGTACGACCCAAGGCCGATCGGGAGTCCGTGGACGACGACCTCGAAGACGCCACCGACGGTGTCGCCGGCGGATCGAGCCTCGTCGATACGAGCGATCATCCTGGCCTCGGCCTCGGGGTCCGGGCAGCGCAGCGGCGAGGCGTCCGCGTCGTCGCGTGACAGGGTCGCGTTGGCGGGATCCAGGGCTACGCCACCCACCTCGGCCGTGAACGACCAGACGTCGATGCCCAGCTCCGCCAGGAAGGCGCGTGCGACCCCGCCCGCCGCGACACGAGCCGCCGTCTCTCGTGCGGAGGCACGTTCCAGCACGTTCCGAACGTCATTGAAGCCGTATTTCAGTGCGCCCGCGAGGTCGGCGTGGCCGGGGCGGACACGGGTGACCGGCGTCGCGCGCTTGTTGCCCTCGTCGGCGGCGGCCCGCAGAGCTTCGGCCTCGTCCATGGCCAGCGGCTCGACCGACATGACCTGGGTCCAGTTCTCCCAATCCCGGTTTCGTACCAGGAGCAGGATCGGCGACCCGAGCGTCGATCCGTGCCGGACCCCGGCGAGGATCTCGGCGCGGTCCTGCTCGATGGCCTGGCGAGCGCCTCGGCCGTACCCGCGCTGGCGTCGCGCGAGATCCACGGCCAGACCGTCCGCGGTCAGCGGCAGCCCGGCCGGTACGCCCTCGACGGTCACGCCGAGGGCGGGGCCGTGCGACTCACCGGCGGTCAGGAATCGGAAGGCGGCCATGGTCGTCTCGGTCGGTCTGGTTGGGTCAGTCGGGTCAGTCGCCGGCGACCGCGCCGGTCTCAGACGGAGCCTCGGATGAATCCTCGGATGAATCCTCGGATGAATCCTCGGATGAAGCCTCAGCCGGAGCCTCGGCCGACGGTCCCGGCTCGCCCGTAGGCTCGCCCTCGGCTGATCGCACACCACCCGCACGCGCCGCAGCGAGCGCCGCGCCCATCACGTCCAGCGGCGCGGCCTGACCCGTCCACAGGGTGAATGACGCGGCGCCCTGGTTGAGCAGCATCACCTCGCCATCCGATGTGGTCGCCCCGGCCGACTTGGCGTCGCGCAGCAGCCGGGTCTGGGCGTAGATGAGGTCCAGGACCAGCAGATCGCCGTGCAGGATCTCGGCCGGGATCGGACTCTCGTCGCTGGTCAGGCCGATGGATGTGGCGTTGATCAGGATCTTGGTCTTGGCCAGCTCGGCCTCGATGATCGACTCATGCCAGGGCATCGCGCGCAGTTCCATGTGCGACGCACTGCGACCGAAGTGCTTGACCAGGCCCTCGGCCCGATGCAGGTGTCGGTTGAAGACGATGATCCGCTGGAAGCCCTCGGTGATCAGGCCGTGGACGACCGCTCGAGCACCGCCACCGGCGCCCAGCAGGACCGCGTGGCGCGGCATCTTCTGCTTGCCGACGAGCTTGTCGAGGGCGATCTTGAAGCCCGGCACGTCCGTGTTGTGGCCGACCAGGCGCTTGCCCTCGCGGGTGATCGTGTTGACCGCGCCGGTCGCGTGCGCCTCTTCGGTGATGCGATCCATGAGCGGGACGACCCGCTCCTTGTGCGGGATGGTCACGTTGGCGCCCAGGAAGTCGTCACTGCGGAGCTCACCGATGGCGTCCGCCAGCTCCATGGGCGTTCGATCCCACAGCTCGTAGGTGGCGTCCATCCCCACCGAATCGAACGCGGCCTGCTGCATCGCGCCAGACAGCGAATGGGCCACCGGGTGGCCGATCAGGACCACGCGTTTCGTCATGCTCGCACCCTTTCGAGGTCGTCGAAGAATCCGGGATAGGAGATCGCAGCGGAACCGGGCCGAGCGACCGTCGTGCGGCCGGAGGCGACGAGCCCCGCGATCGCGAAGGTCATCGCCAGGCGATGGTCGTCAAGGCTGTCCGTGGTCGTGCCTGTCAGCCGGGCGTCGCCGTGGATCGTCAGGTCGTCCCCGTCGACGTCGACTCGCGCACCGAGCGCCACCAGCCCGGCGACGATGCCCGCGATCCGATCGGACTCCTTGTGGCGGAGTTCGCCGGCACCGCGGATGGTCGTCGGTCCGGCGGCCAGCGCGGCCGCCAGGCACAGGATTGGGATCTCGTCGATGGCGGCAGCGACGTCCCGTGGCGACAGGTCTATGCCATGCAGCGACGACGAGCGAACGGTCAGGTCCGCCAGCGGCTCTCCGACCCCATCGTCCGGACCCGTCAGCGAGCGCTCGTCGATGTCGGCGCCCATCCGGGACAGCATGTCCAGGACCGCGCGCCGGGTCGGATTGACGCCCACGCCCGCAAGGGTCAGTTCAGCATCCGGATGGATGGCGGCAGCGACAAGCCAGAAGGCGGCGGCCGACGCGTCACCCGGGACGCGCTCGTCGATCGCCAGCACCGTCTGCCCTCCGCTCACCGACACCGTCGCCCCTCCCTCTCCATCCGCCTGCGTGGCCACGTCGACGCCACGGGCTCGAAGCATCCGTTCCGTGTGATCGCGCGTCGCGACCGATTCGCGCACCGTCGTCCGCCCTGTCGCACGCGTGCCGGCCAGCAGGATCGCTGACTTGACCTGGGCGCTCGGGACGGGTGTCGCGTAGTCGATCGCGTCGAGCGGAGTGCGGCCGGTCACGACCAGCGGGGGCAGGGTGTCGCCATCGCGGGCGTGGAGGCTGGCGCCCATCGCTCGCAGTGGTCCGATGATACGAGCCACCGGGCGGCGTCGCAACGAATCGTCGCCGTCCAGCGTGGTCGTCAACGCTAGCCCGGCCAGCGCGCCCGCCATAAGTCGAAGGCTGGTCCCGGAGTTACCGCAATCGAGCGTGCCGGCGGGCGCGGTGAGGCCGTCGGCACCGGGAGATGTGACCTGGTACATCACGCCGTGCCCGTCGCCCTCGATCCGCTCGACGACGGCCCCCAGGGCCCGGACGATGCCCGCTGTGGACCGGACGTCGGCGCCGTCACCGGCGCCGGTGATGCGACTGGACCCGCTCGCGAGCGCCGCCAGGATCAGCGCGCGATGGCTGACCGACTTGTCGCCGGGCAGCCGGAGTTCCCCGCGCAGGCGGGCGGCCGGACGGATCTCGGCAACGTCCTGGTGCATCGTGGCCGCCTCAGCCCGACTCAATGCCGGCCCAGCCCGCCGCCGCCGCTGGCGGTCTCGAGCGGCAGCAGGTCGCCGTGGAGGGAGCGGACCTGCTCATGCACGGGACCCAGGGCGGCCATCATGTCGCGGAACTGGTCCAGGTCGAGCTGTTGCTCCGCGTCGGACAGGGCCTCGTCGGGGCGTGGGTGGACCTCCACCATCACTCCGTCCGCACCCACGGCCACGCCGCCGATCGCCAGCGGCTTGACGAGCCAGCGCTTCCCGGTCGCGTGCGACGGGTCCACGATGACCGGCAGGTGGCTGAGGTGATGGACGAGCGGCACGGCCGCCAGGTCCATCGTGTTCCGGGTGTACGTCTCGAAGGTTCGGATCCCGCGCTCGCACAGGATGACGTTGGGGTTGCCGGAGCTGACGATGTACTCGGCGGCCATGAGCCACTCCTCGACCGTCGCGCCGTACCCGCGCTTGAGCATGACCGGGCGAGCGACCCGCCCGACGTCGCGCAGCAACGAGTAGTTCTGCATGTTGCGGGTGCCGATCTGGAGGATGTCGGCGTACTCCGCGACGATATCCACCTGGCTCGGCTCCATCACTTCCGTGATGACCGGGAGCCCGGTGCGGTCGCGCGCCTCGGCGAGGTACCGGAGCGCCTCGACGCCCAGTCCCTGGAACGCGTACGGACTCGTTCGTGGCTTGAACGCGCCGCCGCGCAGGATCGTGGCACCGGCCGCCTTGACCGCATCGGCCGTCTCGAACAGCTGGTCGCGGCTCTCCACGGAGCACGGACCGGCCATGACCGTGAGGGACCCGTCGCCGATCGCGGCGTCCAGGACCCGGATCACCGTATCCTCGGGATGGAATTCGCGCGAGGTCAGCTTGAACGGGCGACTGATGGGCGTGACGCGCTCGACACCGGGCAGTCCGGCGAAGCGATCGAGCAGGACCGGCCGCCGGCCGCCGATCTCACCGACCACCGCGATGACGATGTGGTCGCTCCCGGCGTGGTCGAACGGCGTGAGACCCTCCGCCAGGATCCGACTCTTCACGCCGAGGATCTCGGCTTCGCTGGCTCCGCTGGCCATCACGACGAACATCGCTCAGGGATCTCCTCGTCGGTCGGTCGGGCCAAACAAAAAAGCAGAGGTCTGACCTCTGCTTCGTTGGCCCGGCACGACCCGTGCTCCCGGTCCTATGGACGGGGAACGCTCATGCCGGGCATCGAAAGTAGAAGACGTCACTCATGTGTTCCGTTGACGGTACTCAACGAGCACGCCTGAGTCAATGACGCCATCATCACCCGGGGTCGCAGCAGAGGTGATGCCCCCTGTCGACGGTGACCTGCGAAAGGCCCTTGTCAGCGCCCGTCCACTCGCTACGATGAAGAGCGAGCCGATGCTCGGCCGCCCAATGGTCGAGCCTGGATCGCACGGAGGCGCCACCCGACCATGAGTGAAGCTACCCCATCGCCGGCAGCCGGCCTTGTCTACGGTGACGTACCGAACAGGATCATCGCCTACATCATCGATGCCATCGTGCTGTTCGTCATCAACATCATCGTCTTCGGCGTGATCCTGGCGATCGTGTCCGGCCTGATCGGTACGATCCTCATCGCGGTCATCGGCCTGGCCATCAGCGGCATCTACTTCGTCTATCTCTGGACGAATAGTCGAGCCACCCTGGGCATGCGCGTGCTCAGCCTCCAGATCGGGACTGCGGGATCCGGCACGACCATCACCATGGACCAGGCGATCCGTCGCTGGCTCGCCCTCGGCGCCGCGTTCTCGATCGCCCAGATCTTCACCAGCGCGCTCCCGGGGATCGGGTTCATCGTCGGTCTGGCGGCGTTCGGCTGGTTCATCTTCCTGCTCCTGACCACGTCCCAGAGTCCCACCAAGCAAGGCTGGCACGACAAGTTCGCGAACACCCAGATCGTCAAGGCGGCCAGATCGGTCGGATGAACGGCCGGATGACGGTCAGCTGACCGTCGCGCCGGATCGCTATGGGGCGGGGTACCCGGTGATCCGGCGGATCTCGCGGTACAGCGGCTTGAGGCGGTCGTACATCGGCTGATAGACGCCTCGATAGAGCTCGTCGTAGATCGCGTGCGTGGCGAGGTCCGGATCGCGGACCTCGCCGACGCGCACCATCGCGGCCACGGCCGTCGGGACGTCCGGATGGAAGCCGAGGCCCACAGCCGCGTCCATCGCGGCCCCCAGGCCCGACGTCTCGTGCGTGTGGATGCGCGCCACCGGGAGCCCGAACACGTCCGCTGTGAGCTGCACCGCGGCCTCGCTCTGGGACCCACCGCCCGCCAGCCGCAGGGACGTGAGTGGCACGCCGGTCCGCCTGGCCGTCCGCTCGGCGCCGTCTCGGAGCGCGTACGCCAGTCCCTCCAGGATCGCTCGATAGAGGTGGGCGCGGGTGTGCACGTCCCCGAACCCGATGATCGCGCCCTTTGCTTCGGGTCCCGGGATCTTGATCCCCGGCGACCAGTACGGCTGGAGGGTGAGGCCCATCGATCCGGCCGGTACGGCGCGCACCAGGTCGTCGAACAGCGTCTCCGGCGCGATACCACGGGCCGTCGCCTGGGCGACCTCGCGATGGCCGAATTCGCGCTTGAACCACTCCACCATCCAGTAGCCGCGGTAGACCTGGACCTCCAGCGAGTACCAGCCCGGGATCGCGGCCGGGTAGGGTGGGACGAGCGCGATCGCCTCCCGGTAGTGTGGAAGTGTCGTGTTCACGGTCGCCGTGGTCCCGAATGAGATCCCGGCCACATCCGGGTCGACCGCCCCGGAGCCGAGGACTTCGCAGGCCTTGTCCGCCGCCGAGGCGATGACGGGCAGGCCGGCCGGCAGGCCGAGCGCATCCGCTGCGGCCTGGGTCAGCTCGCCCAGGAGGCCCGTCGGCGGGACCAGCTCCGGCAGCCAGGCTCGCTGGACCGGGGCGAGCTGCCACTTCCAGTCGCCGTCGTCCGCCCAGCGTTGGCGCTTGAAGTCGAACGGCAGGTAGCCCACCTGGGCCGCGCTCGAATCGATGAATCGACCGGTCAGGCGATGGGTCAGGAATCCGGACAGCAGGAGGTAGTGGTGGATGGCGGCCCACGTCTCGGGTTCGTAGGTCCGGATCCAGTTCGCTTCGCAGTCGGCGGCGAAGGCCGCGACCGTATCGCGCACGCCGACCGCCCGGAACAACAGCCCGTTGACGCCGCCGATCGGCGGGACGTTCGGTGTTCGCCGCTGATCCAGCCACACGATCGCCGGCCGCAGCGGAGTCCCGGCAGCGTCCGTGACGACGACTGTGCCCCGTTGCGTGGTCAGCGTCAGACCGGCGATGGCGCCACGTCCCACGGCCGGATCGGCGACGACCCGCCGGCACGCTTCACCCACGGAGCGCCAATACAGCTCGGGGTCCTGTTCCGCCCAGCCGGGCTGGGGCGACACGTACGGTTCGATCGGGATCTTGGCCATCGCCACGAGCGTCCCCGCAGGATCGAAGACGATGGCCCGGACGCTCTGCGTGCCGACATCGATCGCGAGCAGGAGATCGCCGCTCACGTCGGGTCATCCGCCAGGAGGACCCCGGGCGACATGAGGCCGGCAGGATCCAGGCGGCGCACGACCGCGCCCAGGATCGCCATGCCCAACGGTCCCTTCTCCGCGCCGAGGTATCGGACGTGGTCCGCGCCGATCCCGTGCTGATGGGTGATCGTGGCGCCGTGGTCCACGATGACCTCGCTGGCCGCACGCTTGAGCCGGGACCACCGAGCCAACGTCTCGTCCGGGTCGGCCGAGAGCCGGAATACGTATGTGGTGTAGAGACTGGAGCCGCTCGCATAGACATGGGACAGGTGGCTGAACGCGTGGACCCGCTCGTCTGTGTGGTCCAGGCCGTGGCGCAGCGTTCGCCCGAGCGCAGCGGCCAGATCGGGGAGCGTGGTCCAGTCCGTCGCCGTCTCGAGGGTGTCAACGGCGTAACCGGCGGCCCAAAGGGCGTCGCGCAGGGCCGGCGCCCGGAAGCGGTCACGCCGCCACGCCTTGCCGACACCGGGCGCCCCGACCCCGCGCAGGTCGCGAACGGCCCGCGCGACCTCGCCGGCGGCGGCGTCCACAACGGCTGTCCGCCCGGACAGCCCGACGAGGACGAGGCAGCGCTCGCGATCGGGCCCTACGCCGCGCACCCCGAGGTAGCGGCGCAGCATCGTGGGGCCGCGGCCCTCGCCGACGAGCGCGAGCGTGGTGGCCGTCTCGAGGGGCGTCGCCACCCGGACCATGGAAAGCGGCAGCCGTCGCTGGGCGAGGGTCCGGGCGAGGACCAGCGCCGAGTCCCAGTCGCGCATCACGAAGGCGTTGGTCCGCACCGCCTGCGGGATCGGGGTCGCCCGAACGACCACGTCCGTGAGGATGCCCAGGCGCCCTTCGGAACCCAGCACGACCTGGCGCAGGTCCGGGCCGGCGGCCGAGGCCGGGTGGGGTGGCAGGTCCAGCGGACCGCTCGGGGTCTCCAGATGGCCGCCGGCGAAGAGGGCCTCGATGCGGCCGTAACCCGCGGACTCCTGGCCGGCGCTGCGGGTCACGACCCAGCCACCCACCGTCGAGCGCTCGAACGACTGCGGGTAGTGACCGAGCGTCCATCCGGTCGTGGCCAGGGCCGCCTCCAGCGCGGGACCCGTCGTGCCGGCACCGAACGTCGCTAGGCCGCTCGTCTCGTCCAGGACGCGCAGGCCCGCCGTGCCCGCGAGGTCCACGCTCACGATCGGCCGGTCGCCGGGCCGCGTCGTCACCCCTCCGACGACGCTCGTCCCCCCACCGTACGGGATGACGGCCGCACCCAGGCCCGCGGCACAGACCATGACGGCGCGCACACCGGCCGCATCGGTCGGTCGGGCCACGGCATCGGGGACCGCGCCCAGACGCCCGGAGCGGAGCGCGATCCAGTCCGACAGGCTCTGTCCGCGCGCATGCATGACGCGGTCCAGCGGATCCGTGGTCCAGGCGGCCTGATGGGTCAGGCGCGACGGGGGGACTGCCGCAACGACGTCGTCCAGTGCCGCATCGGGGGTAGGCGTGCCCGGACCCACGAGCGCCGAGAGCAGATCCCGAGCGCGGTCCGGCACGTGCGCCTCGACGCCGTCCTCGCCCCAGCCGTTCCAGCGCCGCATGTGGACCTCCTGCGTGCGCCTATCGTGCCCCACCCGGCCCGCGACCGAGCGACGGTTTCAGAACGGCGGCCAGGGGATGGCCGGCCACGTCTCGGACGGCATGGGGAACAGGCCGGAGGCCAGCAACTCGTCCACGCGGGCGACCGTCGCCACGACCTCATCGTCCGAGAGGAGGTCGCGCAGGGCAATGCCAAGCTCGCCGTCCAGGGCTGCCCGGATCTGCACCAACCCTTCGAGTTCGTCAGCCTCGAACGGCGTGCCGCGCCAGCCCCACAGGACCGTTCGCAGCTTGGGAACCTCCGAGAAGCAGACGCCGTGGTCCACGCCGTGGACGATCCGCCCTCCGTCTACCGGGAGGATGTGACCGCCCTTGCGGTCCGTGTTGTTGACGATGGCATCGAAGGTGGCCATCCGACGCAGGCGCGGATCGTCGCCGAGGACCATCGCCACCACGTCCACGGACTCGTCGGCGTCGACGACGGCCTGGACCATGCCTTCGCCGAACGGACCGTCGCGGAGCAGGGTCGGCGGCACGATGTCCCAGTGGAGCGCCTCGGACACCAGGTAGGCGGCAACCTCTCGTCGGGCGAGGGTCCCGTCCGGAAAGTCGCCCAGCGGGCGTTCGCCCAGCGTCGGCTTGTAGATGGCCTGGATCGCCGTGCCCCCGTCGCCCGCGCCGTCGATGCCGTCCGCGTTCACGGTCGCGGTGACCAGCATCGCGTTGTTGGACGACTCGACGAGCCGCCCCACGATCTCGAGGTCGGCGTCACGCAGGATCCGCAGGATGGCCGCCTCGTCCGAGGCAGGATCAGTTGACGTAGTGGCCGTTCTTTCGCGGGCAGATGTGGCCCTGCGGGTCCAGCGGCTGGCCGCACAGCGGGCAGGGCGGGCGTCCCGACGCGATCACCCGGGTCGCGCGCGACACGAAGGCCCGCGCGTCGGCTGCCGTGATGCGGACTCGCAGCAGATCCGGTCCATCCTCGTCCTCCTCATCGTCATCGTCCGGATCGATGGCCTCGCCGTCCTCGTCCTGGGCACGCGCCTCCACGAGGATCCGTCCCGCGCTGCCGTCCCAGCCAAGGGTCAGCGAACCGGCTCGAAAGGCCTCATTCAACGGCTCGTCGAGCGGCCCGGTGTCGCCGGCACCCGGGTCCGGATCCGCCGACGTCGCGAGGACCTCCGGGATGCCGCGGCGCTCGAGTTCCGCGAGCAGTTCGCCGAGCCGATCGGCGAGGACCGCCACCTGGACCTTCTCGAGCAAGATGCTCACGACACGGGACCCGTCGCGGGCCTGGAGGAAGAACGCCCGTCGCCCGGGTTCACCGACAGTGCCCGCCACGAATCGGTCGGGCGGATCGAACAGATAGCGTCGTCGAGGCATGACCTGACTCTATACCGATTCCGGTCCGGACCGGGCGACGCCCTCAGGCGCCCCGGACGTACGCCGTGTCCCAGCCCCGTGCGCCGTCCGGAGCGGGCGGCGTCCGGGTGTCCGTCTGGGTTTCCCCTTTGCCGTCCGTCGCGCGGACCTGGATCGTGTGGTCGCCCGGCGTCACGTCCCAGTCGGCCACCCACTGGACCCACGTGGCATTCGAGATGGGCATCGACAGGCGGGCGTCACGCCAGGTCCCGTCGATGGCGACCTCGACCTTGGCGATGCCCCGGTCCGGTGCCCACGCCACGCCGGCGATCGCGATCCGGCCGGTGACGCTCGATCCATCCTGCGGCGTGTCGATCCGGGACTGGGTGAGGATCGGCCCCTTCTTGGACCAGCCTTTCGTGATCCAGTACCCGTCGAAGGCGTCCCAGGTCGTCACCTCCAGATCGGTCAGCCACTTCGTCGCCGACACGTAGCCATACAGTCCGGGCACGATCAGACGGGCCGGGTAGCCGTGGATGGGCGGCAGGGCCTCATCGTTCATCTTCACGGCGATCATCGGCTCGCGGGCCGGATCCATGACCCACTCCATCGGCATCCCCGCGGTCCAACCGTCGACGGATCGCCCGATCAGCTGCGTGGCCGAGGACTGGACCCCGGCCAGCGCCAGGACATCGCGAAGCCGCACACCGGTCCATTTGGCATTGCCCACCAGGTTCCCGCCGACCTCATTGCTGACGCACGAGATGGTCACGTACTGCTCGAACATCGGCAGGTGGATCAGCTCATCCCAGGTGAGCGTGGTCTCGCGATCCACGAGGCCGTGGATGCGCAGCGTCCAACCGGCCGTGTCGACACTCGGTGTGAGTAGAGTCGTGTCGATCCGATAGAACCGGTCGTTCGGGATCACGATCGGGGTGAGGTCGGGCGTCGTGGGCGACAGGTCCGCGCCGCTCGCGAGCGCGGCGACCGTCCCCGACGCCGGCGGGATGGCGGCACCGGCCCCGGCTGGCGCGACCTGCTGGCGCTCGAGGAGGCGACGGCCGCCGATCCCGGCGACCACGGCCCCGACGCCCACAGCACCCGTGCGGAGGAGGAACGTCCGACGTGACCAGTCCGGCATCGTCGCCCTGGACGGCCCCGTCGAACCGGTCGACTCGTTCCCGAGGAACCAGCCGAGCAGCCACAGGGCGATGCCGACAGCGACCGCGGCCGACGCGGCCACGATGGCGGGGTTGGCCAGCGGGTCGCTCAAGGTCGCCAGGAAGCCGAGTACGCCGAATGCGATGAACCCGGCCGCGGCGAGGTTGAAGTGCCGTCGGGCGAGCAGGCCGAGGAGCGCCCCGATCACGGCCCCGACGGTCACGATGAAGAGTTCGAAGGCGAGCTTGTCGTTGGTGCCGAACAAGCCGACGACCAGATCCTTGGCGCCGGGCGGCTGACGGTCGATGATCGCCTGGCCGACGGCGGCGACCAGGGATGTCGCACCGGGCAGGATGCCGGCGATCAGCTCCGAGACGCCGAATGCCGCAAGCACGGCCACGGCACCCGCGGCCGCCGCACGGAGGTCGCGGTGGACGGCGGGCACGTCGTCGCCCTGGGTGGTCGTTGCGGTCGTCATCGGCCCATCGTGCATCGTCGTCATGACATTCGCATGTCAGGGCCTTCCGGATCGTCGCCGTCCGATACCCTTCGTGCGTGGATGACGTCTGGCCCCATCTCGGTCTGCGTGCGCTGGAGGCTGCAGCGAAGGCCGTCCTCCCGGCACCGACGTTCGACTACATCGCCGGCGGCGGCTGGGACGAAGTGACCGTCGGGGCCAACGAGGCTGCGTTCCGAGCTCGACGATTGCTGCCACGCGTCCTCGTGGATGTCACGACGGTCCGGACCGACACGACCGTCCTCGGTTCGTCGATCGCAGCGCCGTTCGGCTTCGCGCCGACGGCCATGCATGGGCGGGTGCACACGGAGGGTGAGTGTGCGAGCGCTCGGGCCATGGCCGCGGTCGGCGTGCCGATGGTCCTCTCGACCCTGTCCAGTCGATCGATCGAAGCCGTCGCCGAGGCCGCGCCGGACGGCCTCCGTTGGTTCCAGCTCTACGTCAACACGGATCGAGCCGTGGCCAGGTCGCACGTCGAGCGTGCCGCCGCCGCGGGCTACCGGGCGATCGTCGTGACGGTGGATGTCCCGGGTGACGGCTATCGCCCGCGGGATCTGCGCAACCGGTTCGAGGCGGCCGGCGACTTCGGCAACTTCTCCGGCGGCATCGACCACGACAAGCCGTTGGGCGACCTCCTCGGCGGCCTGATCGATGGATCGCTGACGTGGGACGACGTCGACGAGGTCCGCTCGTGGTCGTCCCTGCCGATCGTGATCAAGGGGATCCTGACCCCGGCCGACGCCCGCCTCGCCGTCGAGCATGGTGCCGCGGGCGTCTGGGTCTCAAACCACGGCGGCCGCCAGCTGGACCGGGCGATCGCATCGCTGGCCGCCCTGGGTCCGATCGTGGACGCGGTCGCCGGTCGTGCCGAGGTCTATCTCGACAGCGGGGTCCGGGATGGGGTGGACGTGGTGATCGCGCTCGCGAGTGGTGCCCGGGCGGTCTTCCTAGGGCGGCCG
>Ga0075026_100000693_pt1 | contig 13961 bp, 16 predicted proteins | sample Str012_2_FD_71392 | JGI IMG/M metagenome (GOLD analysis project Ga0075026, IMG submission 71392) | Freshwater sediment microbial communities in response to fracking from Pennsylvania, USA - Straight Creek_MetaG_SC_2012 | ecosystem: Environmental > Aquatic > Freshwater > Creek > Sediment...
AATGCTGTCGCACTTGCCGTATGTCATTATCCTGCTGAATGATTAAATGGCTTGTTTTCATAATACAACTTGAAATATGAATTCAAAGTAATAACAAACGAAAAGCTGAATGGATGATTTGGTATGCCGCCGAACATGATCTTAGTCAGGAGCGCATTTTTAATACAATTTCATCAGGTCTCAAACTTCCGGATTTGAGTAAGTCGTTAGGGAAACAAAATGCCATGACCGCGGTCATACAATACATTGAATTAACTCATCCAAATTACCTGGAGTGAATGATAGTTTTGGCCGATTTGAAATGAGCGTGAGGTATCTTGATTTCTTTATGCTACCTTATCCAATTACGAACTTTTAGCACTGCCGTCATCGACAATATGAATTTAACTACCGGGCCATACTATCAATACACCGAACAAGCGCTGTTAGAACAATTGGCCTCCAGTGCCAATGGATTAAGCAGTGAAGAAGCAGCAACAAGACTTAAAAATTTTGGTGCGAACAGGCTGGGAACTTCTGACCAGCATTCAAAATGGAGATTGCTGATTAATCAATTTAAGAGCCCGATCACTATTTTACTGTGCTTATCGGCAATATTGTCGGCCTTTCTCGGAGAAGCCGCCGATGCTATTATTCTGCTGGTAATACTACTTACGAGCTCACTATTGGGTTTTTTCCAGGAGCAATCCGCCACTGATGCCGTCAAAAAATTACTGGCCATGGTGAGTATTGACACCAGGGTAATCCGCGACGGCACGGAGCTATCCATTCCGATAGAAGAAACCGTTCCTGGCGACATCACTCTGTTGAGTGCGGGAGATCTTGTTCCCGGCGATTGCAGGATACTCGAATCAAAGGATCTTTTTGCCAATGAAGCAGCACTTACCGGAGAAACCTTTCCAACGGAAAAAAATGGCGGATTGCTTCCTGGCGAAAAAAGAATTTCAGAAAGATCCAACTGCGTTTTTATGGGAACCCATATCGTCAGTGGCCAGGCTAAAGCAGTGATTGTGCAAACAGGTAAGCGGGCTGAATTGGGTTCGATTTCTGAACACCTCCGTCACCTGAAACCAGAAACGGAATTTGAAAAAGGTATCCGCCAGTTTGGTTACCTGCTGATGGAAATAACGCTGGTACTCGTGATCCTGATTTTTTCCATCAATATTTTCTTGCACAAACCCGTGCTGGACTCATTTCTTTTTTCATTGGCCATCGCGGTTGGTCTAACACCACAATTATTGCCGGCCATTATCAGTATCAACCTGTCGAGAGGCGCTTCTCAAATGGCCCTGCAAAAAGTGATTGTGAAAAGACTCTCTGCCATTGAGAACCTGGGAAGCATGGATGTACTTTGTTCCGACAAGACTGGCACATTAACGGAAGGAGAAATTGTTTTTTATAAGGCCGTAGATGCCGATGGAACTGAAAATGAGAAAGCATTCCGGATGGCATACCTGAATGCCTTCTTTGAAAGCGGGTTCCATAATCCAATTGATCAGGCGATCAGGAATCATGCAAAGCCCGATATGGTTCAATATAGAAAATCCGATGAGCTCCCTTATGATTTTAACAGGAAATGCCTCAGTGTGTTGGTGGGAGGGCCTGATGGGAATAATATAATAACCAAAGGAGCTTTTGAATCCATACTTTCCAGATGCAACAGGGTGGAAAAGAAAGAAGGCAATCTCGTGCCCATGGCAGAAGTAAAAGAATCTCTCATTAAACAATTTACCGCATTCAGCGGTGAGGGATATCGAGTGCTGGGTATCGCCTACAAACCCATAGAAAAGGAATTTGAAAAAATAACGAAGGAACAGGAAAACGAACTGATTTTTCTTGGCCTTTTATTATTCAGTGATCCGCCCAAAAAAGATGTGAAACAGACACTGGATGCATTTAGTAAACTTGGTATTACGCTCAAAATAATAACCGGCGACAATCTGCTCGTGGCAGCGCATGTCGGTAAACAAGTAGGCCTGAAAGATCCAGTGATCATGAGCGGCGATCAGTTAAGAGAAATGTCGGCAGAGGCACTTATGAGACAGGTTGTGGTTACGGATATTTTTGCAGCCGTTGAGCCCAACCAGAAAGAACGAATTCTGATCGCGCTGAAACGAGCGGGGCATGTGGTGGGTTTCCTGGGAGATGGCATTAATGATGCGCCCGCTTTGCATGTAGCCGACGTGGGAATATCCGTTCAGGGTGCCGTGGATGTTGCCAAGGAAGCTGCAGACATTGTGTTGTTAGGCAAAGATCTTTCCGTATTGATCAATGGCGTTAAAGAAGGACGTAAGACTTTCGCCAATACGCTGAAATACATTTTCATGGCCACCAGTGCGAATTTTGGAAACATGTTCAGCATGGCCGGCTCTTCCCTTTTTCTCTCCTTTCTCCCGCTGTTACCGAAACAAGTATTGCTTACTAACCTACTGACCGATATCCCGGAAATGACAATCGCCACCGATTCTGTAGATGAATCTATGATTGTTAAACCCAGGCGAATGAATTTGAAATTCATCAAAAAATTCATGATCGTGTTCGGCATCATTAGTTCAGTTTTTGATTATTTGACCTTCGCGTTATTGTTATTCTGGTTTCATGCGGGCGAAAAAGAATTCCGCACAGGTTGGCTGGTAGAATCTGTTATTTCAGCAGCACTGATTGTACTCATAGTGAGAACATCCCGTAGGTTCTACGAGAGTAAACCCGGTAAATATTTACTGATTGCTACAGTTTCCGTGGTTGTGATAACGATCTTCCTGCCTTTTAGTCCGGTCGCTGGTTTACTCGGACTAACTCCACTCCCCCTCCGCTATTATGGCTCACTGAGCATCATCATCCTGATGTACCTGATCTCGGCAGAAATGGCAAAAAGAATTTTCTATCGTTCGGTGCATACTCAATAAATCTATCACCCGGAGGCGCGCCGGCGCATTGACTTCTATCAGGTTTCGCGCTGAGTTGTCTCATGCTATGGGTTTCGGTTCTGGTCTACTTTGAATCAAATTAACAGACCACGTTTATGCCCGCTATTGTTACGCTAACCTTTAATCCCTGCATAGATAAAAGTGCTTCGGCCGTTAAACTGATCCCGGAAAAAAAACTTAGGTGCAAAAATCTGAATCTATCTCCGGGTGGAGGTGGCATCAACGTTGCGAGGGTCATCAGGCGTCTTGGAAGTAACGTATCGGCCATCTACCCTGCAGGCGGCCCAACTGGTGAAACCCTAACCCGTTTGTTGAAAGAGGAACAGGTGGATGTTTTGCCCGTTCCTATAGCAAATGAAACGCGGGAGAACTGGATTGTTGATGAAGAATCAACAGGAGATCAATTCCGGTTTATCATGCCTGGTCCGGTTGTTTCCGAGTTTGAATCCAGCTTCTGTCTGGCCAAACTGGAATCCATCGAAGACGTCGGAATTATTGTAGTAAGCGGAAGTATGACCGAAGGTTTGCCTGAAAATATATTCGAACGCATCGCAAAGATTGCTCATAACAACAATGCAAAACTGATCATCGATAGTTCGGGAGATGCGCTGATCCATGCCGTTCAACAAGGCGCTTACCTGATTAAACCCAGTGTAAGCGAACTCTCTTCGTTGATGCCCGCTTTCCATTTAAACAATGAATCTCCAGCCCTGGCCGCCAGGCAACTCATTGACATGGGTCATTGTGAAGTCGTTGTTATTTCGCTGGGTGCCGAAGGAGCCATCCTTGTTACCAAAAAGAATTTTTTGCAAATACCTGCACCGTCCATCGTTAAGAAAAGTTCAACCGGTGCGGGAGATAGCCTTGTTGCCGGACTCGTGCACAAACTGATGCAGGGTGAAGAACTGAGTAACGCGGTACAATTTGGTGTAGCCTGCGGATCGGCAGCAACGACCCATGCGGGTACCGCTGTATTTTCAAAGGAAGAAGCAGACAATCTTTATGAAAAAATGCAGGCAAAAGTCCTGTAAAACTGAAGCGTCGGATCCTGATTAACCGCCATTGACTGATATCAGGCTTATTCCTAACCTAAATCATCGTTTTTCACCTGCGGGAAGAAATACATTTGAATAATGAATTTCTTAACCTTTTAAAAATAATTATATGGAAACGAGAGCAATCACCAAATCAGCAAATGGCTGGCCAAAGATATTTGAATCCTCCAACTGGCTGGATAATTTCATGAGTTCACCAATTGACGAATATTTTAATTTCAGCCGGGTATCCAATGTCCCCGCCGTTAATGTTAATGAAGAACCAGAAAAATATGCGTTAACGATTGCAGCACCGGGTTTGGAAAAAAAGGATTTCAAAATGGTTATTGAAGATGGAATCATGACCATTTCTGCAGAAAAAGAAGAAAAATCCGAACGTCCTGGTAAGTATAACAGAAGAGAGTACAACTATTCCAGTTGGACACGCTCTTTTACCTTGCCCGATGATGCCAATGAATTAGCTATTAAAGCAGAATACAAAAACGGGGAGTTGAAAATCGACGTTCCCAGGACAGGAAAGAAATTGCCTTCGAAAGTAAATAACATCCAGATTAATTGACGTTGGTTTTACCCCCTGATCTGTTTCATCAACAATCAGGGGTTTTTTTTGCCCGGCAAACAAGTATTTAATCACAAATTATATAATATCTGGCAAACACATGTTTAATTCACTTTCATAAATGCGCATACCCACACGAGCCAGGGGCTCCTATGTGAAACCTATCTGCCCTATGTCCTATGTGGTTCAAAAAAAAGGGGCGAACTGTCACCTAGGCTTTTTGAACCACATAGGACATAGGGCAGATAGGTTTCACATAGGGCTCACTGTACTGATGGAATGTTGAAAATGATTATCCCCAGGCGAGAAAAGAAGGTACCATATTATTTTCAAACCGCCCTGTCCTTTGGCTGAGGCGAATGCGAAATACAACGCCTTTGATGCTGGCCATATCGGCAGGAGCAAATGGCCATTCAGGAGAAATTTTGGTGGTAGCGCTGGTGATGACGGGAAGTATCCGATCCAACAAATGTTGTAAGGCATGATGGCGTACTTTCGAATCTGTCAGTTCTTCAAATTCGCCCCAGGCAATAACTGATTTCCAGTTGGCCATATTCTGCATGATATCAACCTCAAAGCAAACCTTAGGATTCTTACGCATCATTTTTACTTTCATGCCTTCGTGTGCATGTCCATAAATATACTCGCCATCGTAAGCATAACTAACGGGAACTACATAAGTCACATCATCGGCATGACATCCGATCCGGCCAATCACCTGGCTATGGATGGTCTCTTCAATTTCCCGGGGTGTTAATTCTCCGAACATAATTTTTTTTATAAAACTAAATTTTCAGAAAGGATCACCGGATGACCAGCATCAGTCCTTATCTTGATTTTATTCATGTGATCACAGATAGGTATCAGCTCTGATAAGCTCATCAATACGGGAACTTTATATCATCTCGCTGCAGAAACAAAAACATACCATACGATAAATCAAAAACAGTGGAACCGATCAAACAATACCTTGTTCCTCTTATTATATCCAATTTACTTTTCGGATTCAGTATCGCAGGTGCCTTAAAGCGACCAATGTGGACCCGGGTTTTTCTGACTGCCGTTTTTCTTTGGGCGGGATGGATTAATACCCATTACGCAATGAATTCCCCGGAGATTTACCTGGAATACGGAAAACTAACGCCTGTCCCCATTTACAAGGAATTTATTTCAGGGTTCTTTTCAAGCCATATTCAATTCTTCGTGATCTCTATCGCAACTTGTCAGTTCCTGATATGCTTAGGACTCGTGCTCAGTAAAAATTGGATCAAATTAGCTTGCATTGCTGGAGCGCTGTTTGGTTTTGCGATTGCTCCGCTGGGAGTTGGATCTGGTTTCCCGGCAGGCGTACTGATGGCAATTTCTTTTATTATATTATACCGGAAATATGAGCACGATTATATCTGGAAGTGGCAGCAATACCGGTTAGCCAATAAATTAAGAAATCGTTATCAGAAGGGAAGGAACTGGGAAGATATCGTCAGTTAGTTGAACCCTTTATGTTCGGAGTCGGGTAATCACTCAATTTTCTAAACTGACATTTTCCATTGCTTTTTATTTGCCGCACGAATTCCTGCAAAGAAGGAAGATTGGTGGTATCCTGCAACATTGGGTCATGACATAGAATAACAATATTTCCAGGTAGAAAGGATGTTTGATGACTTGCAATCATCTCCACTTTATGAATCATGTCTTCAGCTGATTCAATGATCTTTCCAGAAGAATCGTATCTCCACTCAACATCCCATCCAAAAACGTTGTAGCCGGCGGAAGTAAGTGTGTCTGCCGCCAGTGCCCCGTCCTCGATATCACTTCTTTTCTTTGCTCCTATTCTCCAGCAATTTCGCCCTGGTAATCTTGCGACTTTTTCAGTCAAATGAAGTGTATCATAGTTCATCAGGAAGTCTTTTAATACTTCCTCAGTATGGCGATAGTACGAACGGTAATGACTATTCGCATGTGTGAAACTGTGATTTCCTATTTCGATAAATGGATTCTGCTTATATAACTTGAATAGGCGCGCGTTGTCATCACTTTTAAATACAAATTTTCCAACTACAAAAACGGTAATATAGACGCTGTCTATCATTGCCTCTTTATTTACCAATTCACTTCCCCAGTTTGGACCATCATCAAATGTTAGATAAACTGACACTTTTTGCTGTAGACTATTTTTGTTTCCGGCAATTTGATGACGCCCTACCGAATCTGGCAAATCGCTTTTGGTATCTCCTCTGGCGTCTTTAGGTTTTTGACAACTTTGGTAACCAATTGTCAAAAGCCAAAAGAGTAGACAAACAAAATAAAATATTCTTTTGGAGCCATTTATCATGATCATCATTTGCTTCTAAAATAAAATCCACATTATTGCGGCGAAATGACAATCATCAGGTATGGGAGTGATTTGGATAAAGAGGAACTCGTACTATATTTGGATTTTCAGAACTTCAAAGTTTCTATCCCTCGTATAATTCCATGGCGGGTGCGAGAAATTCGATTCCTTTCAGACCGGTCACTGAAAACGTTAGTAAAATCGTCTCTTTGACTTCTTCCTTGCTGGCTCCTGCAAGTTTGGCCATGGGAAGATGAAAAGCGACCGCCGCTTTATCACCAGCGACTATTTTCATGGCGATATAGAGCAGCTGTTTAGTCTTATGATCGAGTGCCTTCGCATTGATCAGCGATTGAATAAAGCCGTCAAATGCTGAATATATTTCCGGTGATTCCTTTTTGAACAGTTCCAAAGGATTCAGGGATTCTTTCATATTGTCGTGTTTGAATTGTTCAACTAACCTTGTCACTTCAAAGGCTTCGATTCCAGGAGCCGGTCCTGTTTGTGGGTCAGTTCTGCGTTTACGGCCTTGATAATTGGGTTTAGAGCAGCTGCATTCACACCATCAAACCCTTTCAACATCCGCTGTTTCTCAGCTGGATTTTTAGTAGCCATCGCTCCAAATCGCAGCAGCAGTTTATCGGCCAGCGAAACGTTTTTCCTGACCATACGTCCGGGAAGAATATAAATCTGGCAGCGGTTCCTGATTTCCTCCGGCACATTGTTTCTCACTATTTTTTGCAGCAGGTCGCTTTGACTGGCAGGTGTACCACAAACAATGAAGAGAAAGAGCGATTTGTCTTGTAGGATAGAAATATTTTCTTTCAGCCATGCCTTGAGTTGCAGCTTACCGATGTAGACAGAACTACCCATTATGAGGAAGTCAAATTTGGATAGATCGCCGGGGTTTACATTATCTGCACGCACCGCAGGAAATTGGAGCGTCTTTGCCAGCCACTCGGAATATTGCGCCGTTGCGCCATACTTCCCCTTATAGACAATAATTCCGTTCATTTAGTTATTTATTATGAGCAATAAACAATGGTGAACCAATATCCTGCATCAAAACATCGGCCATGCTTGGTTTAAACCATCGTGAAACCATTCCACGACGGTAGGCGCCGAGGACAACGAGTTCATGTTGACTTTTATTTTTCAGATAATTTGTGATTTCTACATCGGGCAGGTCACCTTTTAAAATTGTATAAGTGGCCTGGGGATAATGTCGCTTCATAAACTCCTTCATAAGTCGTCCATCCGGGAGATGCATCGAGTCACTGGCCGAATTTACGGAAACCACTTCCATAGCCACATTATTCCAGTTGGGAAACATGTAGCTGAACATCTTAATCGCATACACCGAGGAAGGCTCTCCATCATAAAGAAAAATAATTTTCTCAATGGGCTTGAATCGATCCGGAACTACCAATACGGGGCACTCCAGGTTCACCAACAGATCCCTTATAAAACGAGTAGGTTGATTTTCCTCATAGGCTGTCAGTGTCTCCTTACTGTTGATCACCAGCATGTCGGCATAAATACATTCATGCAATAATTCATGAATGGCAATGTTGCGGTCGTGGTGAACAGTATGATTGATAGTGGCATTCCTGCAGGAAATCTCAAATTTCTCAGCCGCCTCGATACGGAGATCTTTGTCCTGCTTTTCAAATCTTTCCATTTTTTCTTCCGATACGCCTCCTTCGCTATGTATGACTTCATAGATTTTATAACTATGATGTGTAATATCATCCAGGAAAACACCTACCAGGTGTGCGTCGGAATCCATTGCAAATTGGATGGCATAGTCGATGGTATCCTGTGAGTATTTTAATCCATCGATTGCAGCAATAATCTTTTTCATATTGAGCATTTTTAATGGTGAGCAGTAAATAGCGGGAGGTTAATTGTTTTTACAAGAAGATCGGCCCTGCTATGACGGAATGGATTGGACAACGGTCCTTTGCCATAGGCCCCCATAATTACAAAGGCATTTTCCTTACCCAGCAGGTATTCGAACATTTCATCACCAGGACTTCCTATAAATTGCCTGTATACTACTTTTGAAAAATGACAGTTCAGAAGGGCCTCCAACTTTTCCTTCTCATCAATCTTTGATCCGGCACTTTCATCAATTTGTAAAACTGTTAGTTTTTTAGAAGCCAGCTTAGAAAACATATTGGCAAATTGCCGGATGGCATATACCGATGAACGACTGCCATCATAAGTAAATATCAATTCGTCGATGGCTGAAAAACTATAAGGGGTAAGAATTACAGGACATTCTGCACCAGTCAGGATCTCCTTTACAAATCCTGATGGCGTGCCATCATCGCTTTTTGAAAATGAAGTCTGTGGATCGAGGATGATCAAATCAGCAAAACGGCTTTCTGTTAAAACTTCTCGGACTTCCGCCTTGCGGTTATAAGAAATCCGTTGGTTTATGCCCCGGTTCATACAAGTGGTGGTAAAAATTTTTTCAAGTTCGGTACGGGCATCTTCATGTTGCTTGTTCTCAGGAAAGTCCCTTGCAGTAATGGTTTCAACATAAGGAAGTGCGAATAGGTTTTTCAATGCAGGCTGATCCTCACCTTTTATGTTTTGTATGAAAATAGCATGAAGGTTTGAATGGGTTAAACTGGCAATAAAACAGGCAAAGTCTGTTGCATTCGAATTGGGTTCGGTGCCGTCAAGCACCAATAGAATATTTTGCATAAACTCATTTGAGGGATAAAATTATACTCTTATCAGGGCGAAAGAGATGATAGGCGTTAATTGCACTCATGATATTGCTCAGAATAAAAAAACGAACAGGAGATAATCCCGATGAAATCATTCTTTTTGGCGGAAATAAAAGGTGAAGAGAAAAATCAATAGCTTAACCGTTTCATAACATACATCCTGCCATAACCGCTGCAAAAAATGAGTATTTGCCGAGTAAGATTTTTCTGTTATCCGTATACAGTCCTTTTGGATAATTGATTCAACCTTTTGCCGAACGGACAGCACAAATGCAGGGTCCCTGACATCGAGATTTAATTCAATGCTGGCCAATGCACTGATGTCATTCACATTAAAAGAACCAAGGGTCATCCAGCGGCTGTCTGCCATGGCCATTTTCGCATGCAAGATGCTGGGTTTGTATTCATACAATTCAACCCTCTGTTTGAGTATCCATCTGTAAATATGACGCTCAGCCTGTTTCGCAACGCCCACATCTGAGGGTCCCGCCAGAACGAGTTTTATTTTTACATTTCTTTTTATCGCGTTGCTGATAAGACCTTTGAATTTTTTTCCGGGAAGAAAATAACTGCATACAATGAGTACTTCAGATTTTGCCGAAAGCAAAATCTCCCGGTAACTCTTCGACACCTGGTTCTTTCCGCGTACCCAGTCATTTCTCCGCATTCGAATGAGACTCCCCTTTCCTATTTCGGTTTCCTGGTCAGCTTTCATTTTCCCGTCAGAAATTTTCCGAAACACTTTTGAAAATCCATTCCAGGTTTTCGAGCATAAGACAAATAGTTCCCCAACCACAGGTCCTTCAACTCGCAAGGCAAAATCCAACCAGGCTGGCTTGCCGGGAAAGTCGTTGTAATGATTGCTGATATTTATCCCACCCACCAGTGCCTGCCTTGAATCAACAGCAAGTATTTTATGATGAAGACGCCTGCCAAAATAATGGTACTTGCTTTTAAACAAAGGCTCAAAAAAACGAAAATGAATACCCACTTTTTCCAACGACCTTATCCAAAGAAGATCTAAGTGTTGGGAAGCATATCCATCCACCAGGAGATATATCTGAACTTTTCTGTTTGCGGCTCGAATCAATGCCTGGCCAATGGCTTGCCCGGTTTCATCGTTTTCAAAAATATATGTCTGCAGGTGAATAATTTCCTGCGCATTTTCAATAAGATTCAAGGCAGCATCAAAATATGGTTTTCCACCCCGGATCAGAACTACTTTGTTCCCGGGCGTGAAATTGGATTCAGGTTCTTCTGAGTTCTTTGCTGACATAAAATTGGAACGGCGCGATTGATCAACCCTCAAGCTAACCTAAACTTGTTCAAGTACCCGCTTTAGGGACTGCTTGAGTTCTTCGGCAAATGTCTTCAGGTTTAAATTGCCAGTGCTGTTCATCACTTCCACGGGATTGATCACGGAGATCTCGATCTCATCATCAGCATGCTCCTGCAACACAACATTACAGGGTAAAAAAATCCCCATCTTGTCTTCCTCCTGCAAAGCCTCATAGGCATACTGTGGATTGCAGGCCCCAAGTATGATGTACTTCCTGAATCCCGTATTGAGTTTCTTCCTGAATATCTCCTGTATATTAATCCGGCTAATGATTCCAAAACCCTGCTTTTTCAATTCATCTTCCACTTTTTCCACGGCCTTGTCAAAAGCACAGTGTATTTTCTTGCTAAAGTGATAATTCATATAAGAGGTTTGACGCTTCAAAGTACAACTGCAACTACTATGTCACGATGATTACAGTTATATCAGTGCCTGATCATGGTCAGGATGATCCTTCCATTGCTACACGCTGATTTCTTCAGCGTAAATCAATACCTCACCTGATGCAGATCATTGCTAAGGCCATATTACCAAAATACATTTGGTAATTCTCACATTCATTCAAGCACTATGACAGATATCAGTAAAATAAAAAGCAGGAAAGACGAGAAACTGCTATTTGAAATCCGCCTCGACTGGCTGGAGTTAAAAAGAGGAATTCTTTCTTCCACCGATGTGCGTGATACGATTAAGGTGGCAACACCGAAGCCATTTGGTGGAGCAGGTGAAGAATGGAGTCCGGAACACCTGTTCCTGGGATCTGTATCTTCCTGCTTCATGACCACTTTTCTATCGATCGCGGAGAAAATGAATATTGACATTACGCATTATGATTGCCATACAATTGGACTAATTGAAAAAAACGACGGGCAATACCGCTTTACTAAAATAGATGTTTACCCAAAAGTGTATATAATTGAAGAAGGCTTCCGCGAAAAATTAACTACAGCGCTTGAAAAAGCACAGCAGTATTGCCTGGTATCAAACTCTATTAACTGTCCCGTTATTTATCATACAGAAATATTGCAGGACAAGCATCCCCTGCATCGTAGTATCCAAAGCATTTCAACCCTCTAAATTTCAGGATATGTCATTAACCACTCATCATCACCAACAGGCCGGCATTCAGGTCATATTAAGTTGGCTGATGGCGGCATTGATTGTTGGAATTGCATTTGATCCAGTGATCAGGGTAATAGTGTTTATGATTATGAAGATGTATGAATATTTTGTACAGGGCCATGCTATTGGTTAAAAAGCCATTTAAAAAATCATTTTCTGAATAAAATAATAATACTACCATGAAAAAAATTATCGCGGCCTTTGACGGTCTCAGGTTTTCGGAAACCACCCTGCAATATGCAATATGGCTCGCCCAACAACAACCAACCCAAATCACAGGTGTTTTTTTGACCGAATCCAATCGACTCAGTTACGAATTGTATGAAACGATCGTAGAGCAGTCAATACCCGGAAAAGAGGTGGTGGAACAAATAGAAAAGACAGATGCTGCCGTTACGGCCGAATCCATCCATCTTTTCGAAAAGGCCTGCCGGGAATCAAAAATTCATTATACAATACACCAGGACCATAAGAATGCACTTAAAGAATTGTTACAGGAAAGTGCTTTTGCAGATTTTCTGATTATCCAGTCTGAAGAAACATTTTCTTATCTCGAAGCAAACTTACCAGGCAGTTTTGTCAGGCACCTGCTGCAAAGGTCCGAATGCCCGGTTGTCATTTTACCGAAGAAATTCACTCCCATCCATAAATTCATTTTCCTTTATGATGGTCATCCATCCTCTGTTTTCGCCATGAAAATGGCCACTTACACTTTACCGAAACTTCCCAACACGGAAGTAGAGATTCTTTTTGCAAAGGAAAGTAAAGAAGACCTGCACCTTCCACACAACAAGCAGATTAGGGAATGGACGAAAACACATTTTCCGGATGCTGTCGTCAAAGTATTGAAAGGCGGTGAAGAGGGGTTGATTCATATTCTTTCGAAAGAAGGCCCGGGTGCTATGATCATTTCGGGTTCCTATAACAGAACCGCTGCATCGATGCTTTTTCACAGTAGTTTGGCGGATAGACTAATGAATGTGATCGATGCACCGCTTTTTATAGCGCACGCCTGAAATAGATGTTATAGGCGTTCAAATATCTTACTGAGCAGGATCAGCATTCAGGTTGACGACACTCAATTCAATGCCGGTTCGGTACCCTTAATTTTAAGACACAAAATAAAGCCATGAATGAAATTTTATCCAAAGACGAACAGGTATTGATTGGCGCAAATTATATGCCCGCAGTCTCGATCCTCTTGCCTTTTGAACCCAAAATGTCGTTAAAAACAGAAACCGAACATCGGTTAAAAGTTATCCTTGGGAAAGTTGAAAAAGAACTCATGGCTAACTACCCGGCAGAAAAAGCAATCCCTGTTTTGAATAAACTAAATCATTTGGCTCGGGATCTTAATTTCAATACGCATAAAAGGAGTATTGCCATTTTTGTTTCCCCGCTCATTGAAAAAGTTTATTATCTCGATATCCAGGTGGTCGAAAAAATTGTGGTGGATGAATCTTTTGAAATCCGGGACCTGGTTAGTAACAAAAAACAATCGGTGCAGTTCCTGATATTGATATTGAGTGGGAAATCCTCTAAAATGTACTGGGCAGATCACTCTAAACTTATGCTGATAAAATCAAATCTCCCGGAAAACATCGATGCTTATGAAAGAGATATGCCCGAGCGAGTTGGAAAATTTTCTGACCAGCATGCCCATCGTGAAGTCCTGCTTTGGAAATTTATTCATCATATGGACGAGGGACTTTCTCTGGTCCTAAATGCTTATCCGTTACCGGTATTTGCATTAGGCCCTCCAAAAGTTCTGGGGAATTTTAAGAAAATGACGAAGAATCAAAAAAGCCTCGTGGGATATGTTCATGGAAATTATGAAGATGCATCCATGACTGAAATAATATCCGCGATCAAGCCATATATAGCAG
>Ga0075026_100000694_pt1 | contig 13953 bp, 9 predicted proteins | sample Str012_2_FD_71392 | JGI IMG/M metagenome (GOLD analysis project Ga0075026, IMG submission 71392) | Freshwater sediment microbial communities in response to fracking from Pennsylvania, USA - Straight Creek_MetaG_SC_2012 | ecosystem: Environmental > Aquatic > Freshwater > Creek > Sediment...
TCGAAGACGAAGCCGAGCCTTGGCCCCCGTCAACCGTGACCTGAGCGCGCGCCGCGGCGCGTCGCCTCCGTCGCGCGCCCGGGGGGTCGCACCGGCACGTCACGTGCGGCCGGTGCGGCCGGTGCGGCCGGTCGATCGCGGTCCGGCGCGCCCGCGGCCGACGAGCCGCCCGCGTCGCGAGCCGACGCGCCCGCTCCCCCCGATCCGGCTCCGCGTGATCGGGATCCTGCTCGTGCTCGTGCTGGCATTCGTCGGTATCGGCGTGCGTCTGTTCGACCTCCAAGCCCGCGACCGTTCCCACCTCGTGTCCCTCGGGGTCGGTCAGCGCGTGCGTACGGTCACGATCCCGGCCGAACGCGGCAACATCTTCGACCGCAGCGGCAAGGTGTTTGCCGTCTCGGTGCCCCAGACGACGATCGTCGCCGACCCGCGCGTGATCAAGGATCCCGTCGGGTACGCGGCGAAGCTGGCGCCGATCGTGCAGCTCGATGCGGCCGCGCTGGTGCAGCGGCTGTCGAACCACCAGAGCGCGTTCGCCTACGTGGCGCGGAAGGTGAACGACGACGTCGCCAACCGCGTCCGCAAGCTCGGGCTCGTCGGGCTCTCGTACCAAGACGAGTCCCGCCGCTTCTATCCGAACGGCTCGGTGGCCGGCCCGCTCGTCGGTTTCGTCGGCACCGACAACACCGGACTCGGCGGCATGGAGTACCACTACGACAAGCTGCTCACCGGCGCGCCCGGCCGCGTGCAGGTCGAGCGTGATCCGCAGGGGAACGACATCCCCGGTGGTCAACGGCAGGTCACGCCGGCGAAGCGCGGCCAGGACCTCGTGCTCACCCTCGATTCCTCGTTGCAGTGGAACACCGAGCAGGCCCTGGTGAAGGGCGTCACCGACATGAACGCGAAGGGCGGCACCGCCGTCATCGTCGACGTGCAGACCGGCGACATCCTCGCGATGGCGACAGTCGATGGCGCCACCGCCGACCGTCCCGCGCAGGCCGCCGGCGCGACCGAGAGCAACCGGCCGGTGACCGACGTCTACGAGCCGGGTTCGACGAACAAGGTGATCACCATGTCGGGCGCGATCCAGGAAGGTCTGGTGACTCCCCAGACCGTCGTCGAGAACGTGTACCAATCGATCAACGTCGGCGGTACCGACTACACCGACGTCGAGGATCACGCGTCGACCATGACCGTCGCCGACATCCTCGCCCAGTCGTCGAACGTGGGAACGATCCGGATCGCGGGCGGTCTCGGCAAGGACCGCTTGGCGCACTACCTCGACGCATTCGGCTTCGGGCATTCGACTGGCCTCGGGCTCCCCGGTGAATCGTCGGGCATCACGTTGCCGCTGTCGCAGTACAACGACACGAGCATGGGATCGATCCCGATCGGCTACGGGATCGCGGTGACCGCGATGCAGATGCTCGATGTGTACACGACCATCGCCAACCACGGCATCGCTCGACCGCCCCGCCTCGTCGCGGGCACCGTCGACGCCGCCGGCAAGCGTCACGACGCCGCGCTCGTCGCGCCACACGCGGTCGTGTCGGCCACCACCGCCGACGCGGTGACGTCGATGCTCAAGAAGGTGGTGAGCGAGGGGACAGGCGTGAAGGCGCAGATCCCCGGCTACCCCGTTGCGGGCAAGACCGGTACCGCCCGGAAGGCGCCCTACGACACCGGGGAGTACAACGCGTCGTTCGCCGGGTTCGCGCCCGCCGACAACCCCCGGTTGGCCGCCATCGTCGTCGTCGATTCGCCCGAAGGCAGCATCTTCGGCGCCGACGCCGCCGCACCGGTGTTCCAGCAGATCATGCGGTTCGCGCTCACCTACGAGCGCGTCCCGACGTCGTGACGGATGTGGTGTCGTGAGGATCGCGACCCTCGCCCGGTACGCTTCGCCGGTAGCCGTGATCGACCCGAGAGGACGCCCGCGCGTGCGTTGGCACGACCTGCTCGCCGGTCTCGCCGGTCTCGGCGGGGCCGAGCTCCGCGGGGATCCCGACGTCGAGATCGCGACGATCACCCACGACAGCCGCGCGGCGTCGCCCGGCGCGTGCTTCGCCTGCATCCCCGGCGCGGTCACCGACGGGCACGACCACGCACCCGACGCCGTCGCCCGCGGCGCGGTCGCGTTGCTCGTGGAGCGGCCGTTGCGCCTCGACGTATCCCAAGCCCTCGTGCCCAGCGTGCGCGCCGCGCTCGGTCCGCTGTCGGCCGCGCTGTACCGAGACCCGTCGGCCGCGATGCGAACGCTGGGGGTCACCGGCACCAACGGCAAGACCACCACGACCTACCTGCTCGAAGCGATCGCGCACGCGGCGGGCGACCGCGTCGGCGTCGTCGGTACCGTCGGCGCGCGGATCGCGGGGGAGGCGGCGGCAACCGCGCACACCACTCCGGAGGCGAGCGACCTGCAGGCGCTGCTGGCGCGCATGCGCGACGCCGACGTCGGTACGGTGGCGATGGAGGTGTCGTCGCACGCGCTGGTGCAGCACCGGGTCGATGGCGTGCACTTCGCGGCTGCGTGTTTCACCAACCTCAGTCACGAGCACCTCGACTACCACGGTTCGCTCGACGCGTACTTCGAAGCGAAGGCGTCGCTGTTCGAGCGCGCCCGCACCGCGGCGGCGGCCGTGAACATCGGCGACCCTCGCGGGCGCGAGCTCGCGGCGCGGGTTCGCGCGAACGATGTCGATCTCTGGACCTTCGCGGTTGACGACGACGGCGCCGACGTGGTCGCCTCCGAGGTGGTGTACGCGGCCGACGGCATCGCGTTCGTGCTCTCCGACCGCCGGTCGGGCGCGTCGGCACCGGTACGTACGTCGCTGGTCGGCCCGTTCAACCTGGCCAACGCGTTGGCGGCGGGCGCGACCGCACTCGCTGGCGGACTCGGCTTCGACGCCGTCGCCGCGGGCCTCGGCGCGCCGGTGGTCGTACCGGGGCGCTTCGAACAGATCGACGCCGGCCAACCGTTCACCGTGCTGGTCGACTACGCGCACACCCCCGACGCCCTGGCCCGGGTTCTGGCTGCCGCCCGCTCGCTGGCGGGCCGCGCCGGCAGCCGGGCCGGCACCGGTCGCGTGGTGTGCGTGTTCGGGAGCGGCGGCGATCGCGACCCGGCCAAGCGGCCGCTCATGGGCCAGGCGGTCGCGACCGGCGCCGACGTCGCCGTGCTGACGTCGGACAACCCCCGTTCGGAAGCGCCGCAGGTGATTGCCGACGCCGTGCTCGAGGGTCTGACCGTCGGGCCCGCCTCCGTCGCGGTGGAGCTCGACCGGCGCGCCGCGATTACGCGCGCGCTCACGAGCGCGGACGACGGCGACGTCGTGGTGATCGCGGGCAAGGGACACGAGACCGGCCAGATCGTGGCCGGGCAAACCCTTCCGTTCGACGATCGTGTCGTGGCGCGCGAAGTGCTCGGGGAGCTCGGATGGAGCTGACCGCGCTCGAGCTGGCCACGATCGCCGGTGGATCAGCGCCGCTCGGCGATGCATCGGCGCGCGCGACGTCGTTCACGATCGACTCGCGCCTCATCGAGGCCGATGGTTGCTTCGTCGCCCTCGTCGGCGATCGCGACGGCCACGACTACGTACGCGACGCGTTTGCGCGCGGCGCGCGCGTGGCGATCGTGACTCGCCCCGTCACCGGCGACCCACCACCCGGTGGTGCGATCGTGAAGGTCGACAACGCGTACGACGCGCTGGCGGCCCTGGGTCGCGCGGCGCGAGCCGCGCTCGGCGACGCGATCGTCGTCGGCATCACCGGTTCGGCCGGGAAGACAGGCACCAAAGATCTCATCGCCGCGGCGCTGAGCCCGAAGTTCTCGGTGCACGCGAGCCGCGAGTCGTACAACAACGAAGCGGGCGTCCCGCTCACGCTGCTCGCGGCGCCGACGGCAAGCGAAGCCGTTGTCCTCGAGATGGGGGCGCGCGCTCCGGGCGACATCGCGGTGTTGTCCCTCATCGCGCGCCCGACCGTCGGCGTGATCACCAACATCGGGCTGGCGCACGCCGGGCCGCTCGGTGGACGCGCCGGCGTGGCCAAGGTGAAGGGTGAATTGCTCGAAGCGCTCGACTCGAGCGGGCTGGCGGTGCTCGATGCCCGCGATCCCGCGACTCCCGGTCTGGTCGCGCGCACCACGGCAGAGGTCGTGCTCGTGTCCGTGGACGACGACACCGATACCGCCGCCGTGCGGGCGCGGGCGGTGATGCTCGACGGCGACCTCCGGCCGCGTTTCCGGCTCGAATCACGCTGGGGCAACGCCGACGTCGCGCTCGCGGTGCGGGGCGCGCACCAGGTGGTGAACGCAACGCTCGCGGCCGCCGTCGCGCTGGCGAGCGGAGTCGCGGTCGATGACGTCGCCGCCGGTCTGGCGACCGTGGAACCGGCGAAGTGGCGGATGGAGATCGACCGCACCGCAAACGGCGTGGTCGTCCTCGACGACGCCTACAACGCCAACCCCGGTTCGATGGCCGCCGCGCTCGAAGCCCTGGCCCGGGTCGATGTTCCCGGGCGACGGCTGGCAGTGCTCGGCGAGATGCGCGAGCTGGGAGAGCTGAGCGAAGCGGAGCACGCCGCCGTCGGCGACCTCGCCGGGTCGATCGCGGTCGACGCGCTCGTCACGGTCGGCCCCGCGGCGGCGCCCATCGCCGAGCGCGCCCGCGCCGTCGGGGTTGCGGTCACCGAGGTTCCCGATGCCGCGACCGCGCTCGACGCGGTCATGAGCTACGTGGCCGCGGGTGATGCCGTGCTCGTGAAGGGCAGCCGCGCCGTCGGCCTCGAGCTGGTCGCGATCGCGCTCCGCGGGAGTGCACGGTGATCGCGCTCCTGGTCAGCACCGGCGCAGCGTTTGTGCTGTGCCTCTTCACCACGCCCGCGCTGATCCGCGTCCTGCGTTCCAAGGGTATCGGTCAACAGATCCGCGACGACGGCCCGTTCGCGCACCCGCACGAGAAGAAGGCGGGCACCCCGACGATGGGAGGGATCGCGATCGTCGTGAGCGCGCTCGTCGGCTACCTGGTCGCGCACGTGAGCACGGAGCAGACTCTGTTCGCGCGCGCGGGCATCACGCTGATGGCGCTGATCGTCGGGATGGCCGGCGTCGGGTTCGTCGACGACTACCTCGGGGTGCGGCGAGGTCGCAACCTCGGGCTGCGCAAGCGCGGCAAGACCGGCGGGCAGTTGCTGGTCGCCGTCGGGTTCGCACTGCTGGCGTTGCAGTGGGTCAACGTGTCGACCCACTGGTCGTTCACCCGCGTGCTCGACCTCGACATGGCTTCGGGGCTGTGGTTCGTCGTAGCTGTGCTCTTCGTCTACGGGTTCTCGAACGCAGTGAACCTCACCGACGGGATGGACGGGCTCGCCGCGGGCTCGGCCGCGATGGTGTTCGCGGCATTCGTGATCATCGCGTTCTGGCAGTTCCGTCACCCGGGCATCTACCACGTGTTGCCGGCGGGCGCGCTCGACCTCGCCATCGTCGCGGCCGCGATGATGGGCGCGTGCCTCGGGTTCCTCTGGTGGAACGCGGCGCCCGCGCAGGTGTTCATGGGCGACGTCGGGTCGCTCGCGCTCGGTGCCGCCATGGCTGGCCTCGCGTTGATGACCAACACCATCCTGTTGCTGCCGATCCTCGGCGGCTTGTACGTGTTCGAGACCCTCAGCGTGATCGCGCAGGTGATCTCGTTCCGGTGCTTCCACCGTCGCGTGCTGCGCATGGCGCCCATCCACCATCACTTCGAGGTGGGTGGCTGGCCGGAGTTCACTGTGATCGTGCGCTTCTGGCTGCTGGCCGGTCTGCTGGTCTCGTTCGGCCTCGGCATCTTCTACGCCGACTTCATCCGCATCCCCGGGGTGCTCGACTGATGCGCGTCCTCGTGGTCGGCCTGGCGACGACCGGGGCGTCGGTGGTGTCGTACACCCGCGCCGCCGGCCATGACGTCACGGTGGTGGAAGACCAGCCACCGTTCGACGGTCCCGCGCTCGACGGATACCGCGCGCGGGCGGCACGTGCCGTCGCCGAGGGCGCCACCGTCGTCGAGGTCCCGGGCGCGGCCGCCTCCGCCGAGTTTGCCCGCGCCGCTGATCTCGTCGTCCCCAGCCCGGGCGTGCGCCCCGACCATCCCGCGCTCGTGGCCGCGTACGCGGCGGGCGTCCCGGTTCGTTCCGAGATCGACCTCGCCGCCGCGCGCCTGCGTGCTCGCGCCGACGCGCCCCGCCTGGTCGCGGTCACCGGTACCAACGGCAAGACCACGGTGACCACCCTGATCGACGCGATGGTGCGCGCCGCGGGCATCGCAAGCGTCGCGGCCGGCAACATCGGTCGTCCCCTGCTCGACGCCGCTGGCGACGACGTCGCGGTCGTGGTCGCCGAGGTGTCGTCGTTCCAACTCGCGTTCACGACCACGGCCTTCGCGCCCGACGTCGCGGTCCTGCTCAACGTGGCGGAAGACCACCTGGATTGGCACGGTTCGCCGAGCGCGTACGCGGAGGCCAAGGCCCGCGTGTTCACGCACCAGGATCGCCACGGCCTGCTCGTCGTGAATGGCGACGACGCGGTCGCGGATCGTCTCGCGACCACCGCACCCGGCCGCGTCATCCGCTTCACCGCGCATGCACCCGGTCCCGGCGACTACGGCGTGCGCGACGGGTCGCTGGTCGGCCCGACTGGGGTCATTGCCCCGAGACCGACCGGTGCCGGGCACGATGTCACCAACGCGCTTGCTGCCGCGGCGGCGGCCGTGGCCGTGGGCGCCGACGTTCCCTCGGTCGCGAAGGCGCTCGCGGACTTCGACGGGCTCGCGCACCGGGTGCACCTCGTCGCCGAGCGCGGCGGCGTGCGCTTCTACGACGACTCGAAGGCCACGAACCCCCACGCGACCGCGAGCGCGCTCGCGGGGTTCGAGCACGTGGTGTTGATCGCAGGCGGTCGGAACAAGGCGCTCGACCTCACCGGGCTCCGCGCCCACGCGTCGCGGCTCCGAACGGTCGTCGCCATCGGCGAGGCCACGCCCGAGGTGGAAGCGACGTTCGCGGGGCTGGCGCCGGTCGTCACCGCGACGTCGATGCACGACGCCGTGCGCGCCGCTGCTGATGCGGCGCGTCCGGACGACGTGGTCTTGCTCTCGCCCGCGTGCGCGTCGTTCGACTGGTACGAGAGCTACGCGGCACGCGGTGACGACTTCGCCCGCGAGGTTGCGTTGCTCGGCGCACCGTCTCGGTGCGCGCCGGGAGGTGGGCCATGACCGCGATCGCGGGTGCGCGCCGGTCGCACCGGGAGTCGATGCGCCCCGCGGCGGCGGGCGACGAGACCGCGCGTTCGTCGACCGGGATCCTGCTCGTGGCGACGGTGGCGGTGCTCAACGTCGTCGGCGTCGTGATGGTGTTGTCGGCGTCGTCGGTCGCATCGCTCACCGATTACGGGTCACCGTGGTACTTCTTCTTCCGCCAGCTCGCGTGGACCGCCTGCGGCCTCGGCGCCTTCGTGTTCGCGGTGCGCTTCGACTACCGCCGGTGGCGCCGACTCGTGCGTCCGTTGCTCGTGCTCAGCGCGGTGTTGCTCGTCGTCGTGTTGGTGCCCGGCGTCGGCATCTACGTGTCGGGTTCACGGCGCTGGCTCGGTGCCGGCTTCCTCCGCTTCCAACCCAGCGAGATCGCCAAACTCGCCCTGCTCCTGTACGCGGCCGATCTCGTCAGCCGTCGCGCGGATGAGCTCGGCGACTGGAAGCGCGTGGTGCGCCCGGTCGGGCTGATGTTGTGTGGGTTCGCGCTTCTCGTCATGAAGGAACCCGATCTCGGATCGGCGCTCGTGCTCGCGCTGATCGTGATGGCCGTACTCGTGGCCGGCGGCGTCCGCAAACGTCATCTGTTGGCCATGGCCGCGGTCGGGATCAGCGCGGTGACCGCGCTGGCGCTGCTCGAGCCCTACCGGCGGGCCCGCATGCTCACGTTCCTCCATCCGTTCGCCGACTCGAGCAATTCCGGCTACCAGATCTCGCAGTCGCTGATCGCGCTCGGCAGCGGCGGCCTCACCGGCGTGGGACTCGGCGCGGGCCGGGCCAAGTGGAACTTCTTGCCGAACGCGCACACCGACTTCATCTTCGCCATCATCGGTGAGGAGCTCGGGCTGATCGGCTGTTTCCTCGTGATGGCGTTGTTCGTCGCGTTCGGTGTGCTCGGCACTCGCGCCGCGCTCCGCGCGCCCGATCGGTTCGGCGCGCTCGTCGCGGCGGGCGCGACCATGTGGGTCGTGGGTCAGGCCGTCATCAACATCGGTGCGGTCGTGGGCCTGCTGCCGGTCACGGGCATCCCGCTGCCCTTCGTGTCGTTCGGGGGTTCGGCGCTGATCACCACGATGCTGGCGACGGGCATCCTGGTGAACATCGCTCAGCAGGGACGCGCCACGCCCGCACGGGCCACGTCGGCGCGTGCGCCGCGTGCGGCAACCGCCCGACGGTGACCACGACCGACGTCTTGATCAGCGGCGGAGGTACCGGCGGTCACGTGTTCCCCGCGCTCGCGCTCGCGGAGGAGCTCGTCGCGCGCGGCTACCCGCGTGATCGCATTCATTTTGTGGGCGCCGCGCGCGGGCTCGAAGCCACCGCAGTTCCCGCGGCAGGGTTCTCCGTCGACCTGCTGCCCGGCCGCGGGCTCGCGCGCTCGATGACGCCCGCGACCATTGCTCGCAACCTACGAACGACGTGGGACACTGCGGTGGCGTGTGCGCGGGCGATCGCGATCGTCCGACGTCGGCGACCTCGCGTCGTCGTCGGGGTCGGGGGGTACGCGTCGGTGCCGGCCGTGCTGGCCGCACGCGTGTGGCGGATCCCGACCGTCGTGCACGAGGCCGACGCCCATCCCGGCCTGGCCAACCGGATCGCGGTCCGCCTGGGCGCGTGCGCCGCGGTGAGTCTCCCCGGCACCGCGTTGCGCGGGGCGGTGGTCACCGGCAACCCGATCCGTCCCGCGATCGCTGCGGCGCGACGGTCGCCGATCTCGCCGCCGATGATCGCGGTGGTGGGTGGGAGCCTGGGCGCGCGATCGGTCAACCGGGCTGCGCTCGACCTCTACGAACGGTGGCGGGCCCGCACCGACGTGACGATCCACCACGTGACGGGCACCCGCGACTACGAAGAGTGCTGTATTCGGCTCGAGGCGCTCCGCGCCCCGGGTGACGAGTTGCGGTATTCGTTGGTCGCGTTCGAGGAGCACATGGAGGCCATCTACGCCGACGCCACGCTGGTGGTCTCCCGCGCCGGCGGGATGACCGCCGAGCTCACCGCGGTCGGGATGCCGGCAGTGCTCGTGCCCCTTCCCGGTGCGCCGGGTGACCACCAGACCGCCAACGCCGACGCGCTCGTCGCGTCGGGCGCGGCCGTCGCCATCGCCGACCGCCGCCTCGACGCCGCGTCGCTCGACGCGGAGCTGAGCGCATTGCTCGCCGACCCGGTCCGCCGCGAGGCCATGGCCGTCGCCGCCCGGCGACTCGGGCGTCCCGACGCCACCGCGCGGTTCGCCGATCTGGTCGAGGAGGCCGCGCGTGACCGCTGACGCGCCCGCGGTGCTCGACCTCACGCACCCGCGTGCAATCCACATCGTCGGGATCGGCGGTGCCGGGATGAGTGCGATTGCCACCGTCCTCGCCCGCATGGGTCACCGGGTCAGCGGGTCCGACCTGCGGGAGTCGCGCGCGCTCGAGCGGCTCCGATTGCTCGACATCGTCACCCACGTCGGCCACGCCGCCGGCAACGTCGCCAACGCAACGAACGTGCTCGACGCGCTCGTCATCTCGACCGCGGTGCCCGACACGAACCCCGAGGTCGTCGCCGCCCGGGAGCTCGGCATACCGGTGTTCCGCCGCGCCGACGCGCTGCGCGCGATCGTCGCCACGCGCACGACGATCGCGGTCGCGGGAAGTCACGGGAAGACGACCACGTCCTCGATGTTGGCGCTGATCCTGCGCGCCGCCGGGTGGCACCCGAGCTTCCTGATCGGCGGCGATGTGAACGAGGTCGGCACGAACGCGGTGTTCGACTCCGGCGAGTGGCTGGTGGTCGAAGCCGACGAGAGCGACGGCACCTTCCTCGAGCTCGCACCGCACGACGCGGTCGTCACCTCGGTGCTCCCCGACCACCTCGACCACTACGGCGACTTCGACGCGTTGGTCGCGGCGTTCGGCGCGTTCATCGCGCGCGTGCCCGGCACGAGCGCGCTGTGCATCGACGACGACGTGACCGCCCACCTCGCCGCCCGTGCTACGGGGTCGGTCGTCACCTATGGCTTCGCCGATTCGGCCGACTATCGGATGGAGGCCTACGAGGGCGCGCGCAGCGGATCCCAGTTCGTGCTGGTTCACCGCGGCCAGGCACTCGGGTTGGTGGAGCTGCCGGTGCCGGGGCGTCACAACGCGGTCAACGCTGCCGGTGCGGCCGCGATCGCGCTCGAGTTGGGCGCGCCGTTCGACGCGGTGACTCGCGCCCTCGGTGGGTTCGGTGGGGTCGCGCGCCGCTTCGAATTCCGCGGTGAGCGCGACGGCGTCACCTACGTCGACGACTACGCGCATCTCCCGAGCGACGTCGACGCCATGATCAGCGCAGCGCGCGAGGGCGGTTGGAACCGTGTCGTCGCGGTCTTCCAGCCGCACCGTTACACCCGCACGGCCGCGCTGTGGCGCGATTTCGCCGACGCGTTCACCGGCGCCGACGCCCTCGTGCTCACCGACGTGTACGCCGCGGGAGAACAGCCCCGGCCGGGCGTGTCGGGCCGGCTTCTGCTGCGCGCGGTGCTCGATGCCCACCCGAGCCAGGCCGTCACCTACCTGCCGCGCCGGGCCGATCTCGTTGCGCACGTTCCGCGCCTCGCTCGCCCGGGCGACATCGTGCTGACTCTGGGTGCCGGTGATCTGACCACCGCGCCCGACGAGTGGCTGGCCCCGAGACCGTGACGCGTGCCGAGCTCGACGACCTCGCGGCGCGCCTGGCGGCAGCGGGGCTCCCCGTCGAGCGCGAGGCGAAGATGGCCGAGCTGACCACCTATCACGTGGGCGGGCCGATCGACGTGCTCGTGCGCGTGGGTGCGGGTGCCGCGCTCCGCGTGTTGGCGGAGGCCTACGCGAGCTCGGCGCCGTTGCTCGTCGTGGGCCGGGGTTCGAACCTCCTCGTCGCCGACGCCGGCTTCCCGGGCCTCGGGGTGGTGCTGGAGGGTGAGTTCGAGCGCCTCGACCTGGATGCCGAGCACGGGCGTGTCCGGGCCGGGGCCTCGGTTCCCCTTCCCGTCCTTGCCCGCCGGAGCGCGGCGGCCGGGCTCACCGGGCTGGAGTTCTTCGTGGGAATCCCCGGGAGTGTGGGTGGCGCGGTGCGGATGAATGCGGGCGGTCACGGCCGCGAGACCGCCGACGTGATCGTGGAAGCCGAGGTGGTCGATCTGGCGGGTGGCGGTGTCGCAACCCCCCGTCGACGGGAGGCGCTGGGCCTCGGGTACCGGCGCTCGAACCTCGCCCCGACCGAGATCGTCACTGCGGCGGTGTTCGCCACGACCGTCGGTGATCCGGCGACGGCCGAGGCCACGGTCGCCGAGATCGTGCGCTGGCGCCGTGAACATCAGCCCGGCGGTGCGAACGCGGGCTCGGTGTTCGCGAACCCGCCCGGTGATTCCGCCGGTCGGCTCATCGATTCGCTCGGGCTCAAGGGGCTACGGGTCGGGGGTGCCGTCGTCTCGCCGAAGCACGCGAACTTCTTCCAGGCGGAGGCGGGCGCCACCGCCGACGATGTGCGCCGCCTCGTGCTCGAGGTGCAGCGGCGAGTGTTCGACGCGACCGGTATCACGCTCGAGCCCGAACTGCGGATGATCGGGTTCGTCGACGCCGCGGGGAGCCAGCCGCGATGAGCACGCGCGCGCAGACGCGGCCCGCGCCAGCCGTGGCCGCGGTCGACCCGCGCTCGCACCGGGAACGCGTCACCGCGAGTCGGGTGGCGGGGAGGCGCCGGTTGCGGATCCTCGTCGCGTTCCTCGTCGTGGTCGTCGTCGTGGTCGCGGCCGTGGGGGCGTCGCTGTCGCCGCTGCTCGACGTCGACCATCTTCAGGTGGTCGGCCTGCACCACCTCGACGCCGCCCAGATCGAGGCGGCCGCCGGGGTGCACCGGGGCGACGCCATGGTCTGGCTCGATTCGTCGACCGCGGCGCGGGCCATCGAGGCGTTGCCGTACGTCGGACATGCCGAGGTGCGCCGAGAGTGGCCGTCGACCGTGCGCATCGTCGTGCGCGAGCGCACACCGGTGGCGTGGGTTGACGGCCCCCGGGCGAAGTCGCTGGTCGACGGCTCGGGGCGCGTGATCGCAACGGCGTCGTCGCCGCTGTCCGGTAGGCCGCAGCTGGTTGGGGTGCGCTCGGTCCCCGCGCCGGGGGGAGTGGTCACGCCGCGCGCCGGCGCCCGGGTCGCGTCGGGCCTCACCGGACTGGTCGCGGCGGGCACCGCGTCGGTGGAGACCACCGACCGCGGCGTGGTGATGCACCTGAGCGCGGGCCCCGAGATCCGGTTGGGGAGCGCGACGCGCATCGCGGTGAAGGTGCGCGCGGCATTGGTCGTGCTCGGGGCATCGCAGGGCACCGACGTGCACTACGTCGACGTGAGCGTGCCGACCAACCCGGTCGCCGGGTGATGCCAACCGGTTGAGAAGTGTTTGTTGGTGATGGGGAGTTGACCTGCGAATGTTGCCAGAGTAAAGTCTGCACCGAAAGTACAGCTTGACATAACTCTCAACCTCGAGTCGAGGTTCAGGGTTCGGTCGGATCTGTCGGAACAACCAGTCGGAACAAACAGTCGGAACAACCAGACGAGCAAAGGACGCACTGCATGTTGGGCGAGCCGCAGAACTACCTCGCGGTGATCAAGGTCATCGGGGTCGGCGGCGGCGGATGCAACGCCGTCAACCGGATGATCGACGCGGGACTCAAGGGTGTGGAGTTCATCTCGGTGAACACCGACGCCCAGTCGCTGCTGATGAGCGACGCCGACGTGAAGCTCGACATCGGGCGCGAGATCACCCGCGGCCTGGGCGCAGGGTCCGACCCCGAGATCGGCCGCCTAGCGGCCGAGGACCACCGCGACGAGATCGAAGAGGTCCTGAAGGGCGCCGACATGGTGTTCATCACCCTCGGCGAGGGTGGCGGCACCGGCACCGGCGCAGGGCCGGTCGTGGCCGAAGTGGCCAAGGCCGCCGGCGCGCTGACCATCGGTATCGCAACGCGCCCGTTCAGCTTCGAGGGTCGCCGGCGCGGCGTGCAGGCTGAGAACGGCATCCAGAAGATGCGCGAGAAGGTCGACACGCTCATCGTCATCCCCAACGATCGGTTGCTCACCGTCGCCGACGAGCGCACGTCGATGCTCAACGCGTTCAAGACGTGCGACGAAGTACTGCTCCAGGGCGTGCAGGGCATCACCGACCTCATCACCACGCCCGGTCTGATCAACACCGACTTCGCCGACGTGCGGATGATCATGAGCAACGCGGGGAGCGCGCTCATGGGCATCGGCTACGCGTCGGGCGACGGGCGCGCGGTCAACGCGGCGCGTGCCGCGATCTCGAGCCCGATGCTCGAGGCGAGCGTCGAAGGTGCCCGGGGGATGTTGCTCAACGTGTCGGGTCCATCCGACCTCGGCCTCTTCGAGGTGAACGAGGCGGCGGAGATCGTGGCCAAGGCCGCGCACCCCGACTCCAACATCATCTTCGGTGCCGTGATCGACGACAGCCTGGGCGACGAGGTGCGCATCACCGTGATCGCCGCCGGCTTCGACCGCTACGACGGCGAGAAGCGTCCGTCGCGCGGGCTCACGTCGCTCGGTCTCGGTGACGACGACGATGATCTCGGGAGCGGCATCGACTTCTCCGTCGGCGGTGGATCGGCGGACGACGACGGGGACGGCGACGACCAGTTCGACGTGCCCGAGTTCCT
>Ga0075026_100000695_pt1 | contig 13932 bp, 10 predicted proteins | sample Str012_2_FD_71392 | JGI IMG/M metagenome (GOLD analysis project Ga0075026, IMG submission 71392) | Freshwater sediment microbial communities in response to fracking from Pennsylvania, USA - Straight Creek_MetaG_SC_2012 | ecosystem: Environmental > Aquatic > Freshwater > Creek > Sediment...
GTTTTGGCGTCACTCAACCATCATCTTTGATGTTCAACTGACGCCAAAATCCTGGGGGACCTGGTGGAACTGGGCGTGGAACTGGGGTAACCATGTTGCGGTGGCGGCGAGCATCTCGTCGGTCATGACCGCGATCTCTTCGTAGTCGAGCCGGCTGGCGAGCGGGTCGAGCAGCATCGCCGCGAACGCGGTGTCGCGGTCGCCGGTGACGCCGGCCTCCACCGTGAGCTCCTGCGACGCGACCACCCGCCGCAGACTCTCCGCCATTGGGGTGGGGAGCAACACTTCGTCGCGGCCGTGTACGCCGGCGCCGTCGACGACGCACATGCTCTCGACCACGGTGCCGAGCGGCAGGTCGGCCACCTGACCCTCGTTGGGCACGTTCAGCGGGAACCGCCCCGGGCGGTCGAACATCAAGCACTGGATGACGGGAACGACCATCTCGCCCGACGGCATCGACTCGACGACGGTCGACGCCAGCATCGCGTCGAGCTCGGTCACGAAGTTGCCCTGATCACGTTCGCGGTCTTCGATGGACGTGAGCCCGAACCCCCACCGGGTGCCCCATCCCGCTTCCTCGGTCAAGAAGTTCGGGAAGAACTCCGCCAGGTGACGATCGCCCGCGCCGGGAAGCACGCCGAAGCGAGCGAACAGCTCGAGCTTGAGTCGCCAATTCTCGAGCAGGTCGCGCTTGGTCCAGTCGAGTCCGGCGGAACGCTTGGTGTATTCGAGGCCGTCGGGAACCGGCGTCGCGAGGGGTTCGTCGCCGCGCCGGTCGAAATCGTCGAGCAGCGTACGCAGCAACTCGAAGCCGTCGGCACCGGCCACGTCGAGCGAGGTGATGAACGGCAGGTGGTTCACGCCACCGACCGTGACGGTGAGATCGACGAAGTTCACGTCGAGCAACAGGCTCAGCAGGTAGTGCGTGATCGTGATCTCGTGGCACAGGCCGATGGTCTTCACCGGCGTCTCGCGCGTCAGCGCGCGGCAAATCGTGGTCATCGGATTGGTGAGGTTGAGCAACCAGGCATCGGGACACATCGCCTCGATGTCGTGGGCGATGTCGAGAAACACCGGGATGTTGCGCAGCGCCCGCATCAGGCCGCCGGGGCCGACAGTGTCGCCGACCGACTGGCGTACGCCGTGGCGCTCGGGGATCTCGAGATCGTGGCGCATCGACGCGAACCCGCCGGTCGAGATGTTCACCACGACGAAGTCGGCGCCGGTCAGCGCCGCCCGACGGTCGGTGGTGGCTGAGGCCGACACCGCGACGTCACGAATGCCCGCCAGATGCTGGGCCAGCGCAACCATCCGCGGGAGAGGGGCCGGGTCGATGTCGTGAAGGACGATCTCGGCTTCGGCGAGGAACGGCGCGTTCACGACGTCGACCAGCAGCTTCGGGGTCCACTGGTAGCTGCCGCCCCCGATGATCGTGATCCGCGGTGCCATGCCTCCCCTTTCGACCTCGAGCGCCGAGTTGACGGGACAAATGGTCGTGACCGTTCTACTCTCTGCTCAGCCAAAGATCCGGGGGGACTGAATGGGCACTGCACGAATCACTCGTCGCTCGACGCTGACCATCTGCGTGATCACGCTGCTGCTGGCGACGCTCACGCTGGGCGCAACGTCTCGAGCGAGCAGCTCGGGCACGACCCAGGGCGTCACCAAGGACTCGATCAAGGTCGGGATCGCGCTCATCGACTTCAGCGCGATCAAGGACTTCGTCGACTACAAGTTCGGCGACACGCAGAAGATCGCCCAGGTCTTCGTCGACGACATCAACAAGAACGGCGGGATCAACGGGCGCAAGATCATCCCGGTGTTCAAGAAGTACCCGCCGATCCCCGGAGGCAAGCCCGACCCGCTCTCGCTGTGCACCGCGTGGGCGGAGGACGACAAGGTCTTCGCCGTGCTCGGCGTGTTCATCGACTTCAGCGGCCAGGGCCAACTGTGTCTGTCGAAGGAACACAAGGTGATCCACATCGGCCACGAACTCGACCAGCCGTGGATCGACGCCGCACCCGGCGGGCTCATGCTCACGCCTGACGCCACCAAGGAAGGCGTCTCCGCCGCGCTGGTGACCCTGCTCGCCCAGACCGGCAAGCTCAAGGGCAAGACCGTCGCCGTCGTTGGCGACAAGAACAATGAGAGCCGCGTCAACAACGTCATCAGTCCGGGACTCAAGAAGGCCAAGGTGAAGACGGGATCGACCGCGATCTTGAACATCACCGGCACCGACACCACTGCGGCGCAAGCTCAGGTCGACAGCTTCATCGAGAAGTGGAAGACCGAGGGCGTGAACGCGGTGTTCCTGGCCGGCAACAACGTCTCGTCGAAGCAATTCGCCGAGAAGATCAAGGCCGGGATGCCGAAGGTGCAGCTGATCACCGATACCGACACCGCGCTCGCCCAGGCCCAGGACGAAGCGAAGGCGGGGAAGAACCCCAACCCCTACGACGGCTTGTTGAGCGGTACCGGGCTCACACCGAGCGAACGGTGGGCCAACAAGGGGGCGCTGCTGAAGCAGTGCGTCGACATCTACGAGAAGGCGACCGGCACCACCGTGCCCGGCCCCGACCAGCGGAAGGTCGACAGCGACGGCAAGTCGATCTACACCGACCAGGCGGTCACCGACTTCTGCGGCGAGCTGTTCATGTTCCGTGACATCGCCAAGAAGGTCGGCCCCAACCTGACCACGGCCAACTGGCAGAAGACGGTCAACTCGCTCGGTTCGATCGCGCTGGTGCCTGACAAGTTCGCGTCGCTCTGCAAGGGCAAGTACGCGGCGGAGGACACCTTCCGCCTCGTGACCTACGACCCCAGTGCCGGCACCAACGGCGACTGGAAATCGCTCACACCGCTGAAGGACGCCAGTGGTGGCAAGTGCACCGGCAAGGCCGCCAGCTGATCCAAACGTCTGACCAGCAACGCGTCGGGGTCACCCCGGCGCGTTGCTGCGTTGGATGGCCCGCTCGTCGGTCCCGAGGTACGACGAGATGACGCGCGGGTCGTCGCGGATCTCGTGCGGCAAGCCTTCGGCGATGACGCGCCCGGCCTCCAGGCAGTAGATGCGGGAGCTGATCGACAGGATCAGCGGGAGGTCGTGCTCCACCACGATGAGGGTGGCGTCGAGCTCCTGCTGCACCCGGACGATCAGCGGGCCGAAGGCCTCGGCCTCACGCTGAGCCACCCCCGCGGTGGGCTCGTCGAGACAGATCACGCGCGGGGCGACGGCGAGCACCGTCGCCAGCTCGACAATCCGGCGGGTGCCGGTCGACAACTCGGCGACGAAGCGATCGGCGTAACGACCGAGCCCGAGGAAGTCGATGAGCTCACTCGCCTCGGCGTACTTCTTGCGCTCGGGTCGTATCGACGGCACCCAGAGCAGCGAACCCCAGAACGACGTCGATTCCCGTGCTTCCAGCGCCAGCTGCACCGTGTCGCGCACGGTGAGTTCGGGATAGAGACGCGCGGACTGGAACGTGCGTCCGAGCCCGACCCGGGCGCGCCGGTGCGCGCGCTTGCGACTGATGTCGCGGCCCAGCAGCCGCACCGTTCCCGAACTCGGCACGTAGCCACCGATCGCGTTGAGCAGCGTCGACTTCCCCGCGCCGTTGTTGCCGATGAGCCCGATCACCTCACCGGGCAGGGCGCGGAACGCTACGTCGTCGACCGCAGTGAGCCCGCCGAACTTCACGGTGAGGTGCTCAGTCGCGAGCACGCTCCCGTCGGGATTCAACTTGGCGGGCCCGAGCGCGGCGTCGCGCCGGAGCGACGCGGGGGGCGCGGTGGCGGTCTTGCTCGTGTCGGCGGGGCCCATCCGTTTGTCGACCCAGCGCAGCAACGAGTCGCGCACGTAGTACCCGATCTGCACGAACCCGCCCGGGATGTACAGCAGGATGATGAGCAAGCCGATGCTCGACGTGAACAGCGGGACGAGGTTGTTGCTGGGCCAGAACGACGGCAGGCCGATGACCCAGATCGCGCCCACCACCGCGCCCGACAAGCTGCCGAGACCACCGATCACGACGATGGCGATGAGCCGCAGGGAGTCGTCGACCAGGAAGTAGTGCTGTTCGGCGGGCGCGAACGTGAGGTTGACGGCACCGAGCAACACGCCGCCGAGCCCGGCGATGAACCCACCCATCGCGAAGGCGATGAGCTTGGCGCGCGCGGGCGACACGGTCATGGCCGCCGCCGCCAGCTCGTTCTCGCGCACGCCGACGATCATCCGGCCGATTCCCGTGCGCTTGATGTGGCCGACGATCAGCAACACCAACGCCAGGATGAAGAGCACGAAGTAGTAGTACGCGCGGTTGCGATGCGTCAGCTCGAGTGGACCGAGGTCGGAACGCGTGACGTCGATCGTCGTGCTGCCGGCGGTGAAGAACGGACGATTGAAGATGTACGCCTGGGCGGCGATGGCAAACGCCAGCGTGCTGATTGCGAGGAGCAGCCCGCGCACACGGAGCGCGCCGACGCCGACGATGACCGCGACCAGGCTGGCGAAGGACGCGCCAATGAGGAGCGCCCACGGGAACGAGATGCCCGGGAGCCCCCCGTCGAGTATCCGGGTCTCTCGCCAGCCGATGTTGAACGAGAGCCCGCGGATCAGCGCCGCGGCGGTGAGCGCGCCGAGACCGGCGAAGGCCATCTGTCCGAGCGACAGCTGCCCGCCCCAGCCGGTGAGCACGACCACCGACACCGCGCACAACGCGAAGGCGACGATCGTCGCCCAGGTCTGATGCCGCTCCGACTTGTCCGAGAGCAGCGGCAGCACGATCGCGATCAGGAGCGAGACCGCGGCGACCGCCTGCGGGATCCGCTTCACCCACCAGATGTTGCGCAACCGCTCCGGTACCGCCGCGATGCGGGGCGCGAATTGGAAGCTCTCCTCCCCTGACCCGGAGTCGTTGCGGCTGACCCGCGCCACCAGCACCAACACCGCGACGAACAGCACGAACTGCACGAGCCCCGTCTCACTCGTGTAGTTGAAGAACAGCACGCGGTCGAGGATTCCGATCGCCACCGCACCGATCGCGGCGCGCGGGAACGACACCATGCCGCCGATGAGCGCGGCGGCCATCCCGCGCAGCAACGTGTCGGGCCCGATGTGCACGAGATCGGCCGACAGCTGATCGGTCGCGGTGAGCAGGATGGCGACGGTGCCGAGGAAGCCGGCGATCGCCCACACTCCCGTCGACACCATCTTCGGGTTGATGCCGGTCATGCGGGCGAGGTCGGAGTTCGACGCCGCCGCCCGCACCGCGTCGCCGAACGCGGTGTGCCCGAGCAGCCACCACAGGCCGACGGTGATCAGCGGAACCACGATCAACACGAGCAACTGGCTGGCGGTGACCTCGACATCGAAGAACGGGTGCCAAGTACCCGTGAACGGGAGCGGGAAGCTGGTCTGGAGCGAGCCCGTCCGGTACCCCGGCAGCGCCAGCGTGATCGCCTCGCACAACTGCGCGACGCCGATCGTCGCCACCAACACGATGACGCGCGGCGCCTTGAACAGGCGACGGATGACCGCGAGCTCGACAAGCACGCCGGTCAGCGTGCCGATGATCAGCGCGATGATGAGCGACGGGATGTACGGCCAGTGGTGCTGGCCCGCCATGATCGCGAACAGCGCGGTCGCGGGAATGCCGATGCTGCCGACCGCGAAGTTGATGACGCGCGACGATCGGTACACCAGCACGATGCCCATGGCGACGAGCGCGGTGATCAACCCACCGACGACGCCCTTGAACACCAGGTTCCACGTGACGACGGTCGCGAGCGTCATCAGCCGCCTTCGGTACCGAAGAACACCGCTCGGGCGAGGTCACCGCGTTCGAGCAGCCCATCGGTGGAGCCCTCGAAGCGAACCTGACCCTTCTCCAGGAAGATGGCCCGGTCGGCGAGCGCAATCGCGACATTGAGCGACTGCTCCACGATGATCATCGTCTGACCCCGCGCTTTGAGCCCCTCCACCACTTCGAGCAGTCTCTGTACGATCAGCGGCGCCAACCCGAGCGACAGCTCGTCGATCATGAGCAGCTCGGGCTCGTGGATCAGCACTCGGGCCAACGCCAGCATCTGCTGCTGCCCACCCGACATGCTCGACGCGATCTGCTTGCGGTGCGCGTCGAGCTCGGGGAACAGCTCGTACACGTTGGCGACGCGCTGGTGCACCTGGGCGCGGCTCTCGGCGTTCAGCCGCGCGGCCACCGACAGGTTCTGGTCGACGGTCAGCGCCCCGAACACTCCGTGACCACCCGGGAGCTGCATGATGCTGAGGTACTTCGCCCGCCCCTCCGGTGCCACGTACGTGATGTTCTGCCCGTTGAGGCGCACCACCCCACGTTCGGGAACGGCCAGGCCGCTGATGACGCGCAACGCGGTCGATTTGCCTGCACCGTTGGTACCGAGCAGGGCGACGGTCTCACCCTTGCGCACCTCGAAGTCGACCCCGAAGAGCACTTGCACCGGCCCGTAGGAGAAGTCGATGTTGGCGAGCTGCAGCAGCGGCACCTCGGCCTTGGCCACGAAACGCTTCTCGTGCTCGTCCTTCTCTTCGAGCAATTCCTCGACGACGAGCGACAGGTCGTTGCGGATGTAGCGGGCGCCATTCATGAGCAGCGCCCCGCCGATGATCGCGCTGGGTACACCGAGGAAGATCACGGTGCCGCGCACGCCGATGGCGTCGGTGAGGAAGCCCGAGACGAGCCCGCCCATGAAGCCACCGATGAAGAAGATGTACAACGTCGACATGGCCGTGCCCATGCCGCGTAGCCGGTACGGCACGACCGCCTGGAGCACGGGTCCGACCATGGCGAAGGCCGACGTGGTCAGCACCGCCTGCGGGATCTTCAGGATCCAGAACCAGGTGGTGCTGTGCACGCTGAACTGCAACGGCGTGAGCAGCGCGGAGGGAAGGATGAGCATCCCGACCAGCGCGAGGGCGCGGGCCGGATCCTCGCGGTACTTCCGGTCGAAGTAACGACCGATGAACGGCAGGATCGGCAACGCCAGGATTCCCGAGAGGCTGAGGATCAGGCCGCGGTGCAGCACGCTCTTCACGTGCAGGTTGTCATCCAGGTACAGCGACTCCAGCGCGGGCTGGCTGAAGAGCCCGAACCCGAGGGCACAGAAGGCGACGAGCACGGTGCGGATCGTGCGGATGCGCTTGATCCTGGCGAACGCGGCTTCCATCGAGATGGGCGCGGGTTGCTCGTCCTCGATCAGCTCGCCGAGCACGTCCTGCTTCTCGAATTGACCGCGAGGCGGTTCCTTCATGAAGAAGGCGAGGAACGCGACGCACACGACGGGGATGCCGAGCAGGAACCACGCCCAGCGCCAACCCTCGACGCCGCCGGCCCAGGTCGCGATGGCGGCGCAGAGGATCGGGCTCACCAGCCCGATGCCGTGCGCGCCCATCTGCATCGTCGCCGACATCCGGGCCCGGATACCGATCGGATAGTTGTCGGCGATCAGGGACTGGTGCACCGGGATGCTGTTCGCCTTGGCGATGCCGGTGGCGAACCGGGTCCAGAACAGCATGAACGCGCTGATCGCGAGGCCCGACATGAACACGAAGCAGCCGAACGCGAGGCTGGCCCAACCGACGATCGGCACCCGCTTCACGCGGTCGGCCAGCCAGCCCATCGGCACCGCACCGAGCACGAAGAACGCTGATGACGCGCTGGCGATGAACACGATCGTGCCGCTGCTGATCCCGAACGTGCGCCGGATCTCCGGCGCGAGCACGTTGATCGCCGCGCCTTCGAGCTCGTCGAACGAGAGCAGCAGCAGGAGGACGACGAACATGAGCTTGCCGCCGACCTTGAACGCGTCGTGGAAGGAGACCGGCTCGGAGTGGACGCCGGGCAGCAGGTCGTCGGGGAAGATGACCTGCTCGCGCGAGCGCTTCTGGGCCGCTTCCCGAGCTTCCTCCTCGTCGAGGACGGTGGCGGCGAGCGACGCTGCGCTGTCGCCCTGCTGCGTGTCGGTCAACGTGGTCCCCCAACCCCGCGGTCCCGGCCGATCGCCGGTCGCGGGAGCGTATAGGTTCCGTGGCGAGCGCGTCAGCGACCCTGGGGACTGTCATCCTGTGATCCGTCACTTCGCTGAGCACGGCTGGGTTGTGGCGGACCTGATCCCGCCGTTCGCCCGGGCCCGGCTCGGCGAGTGGGTCGACGAGGTGGCGGTACTCCCCGACGCGTCCGGAGTGCTCCACCACCGCGAGGCCACCGACATCGGTCCGCAGCTGTGTCGCAGCGAGCACTTTCTCGATCTTCACGCCGGGATGCGCGACCTGCTGTGCACCGGGGCGGTGCTGGAGATCGCGAGCGCGCTCCTCGGTGAGCCGGCACTCCTCTACAAGGAGAAGATCAACTACAAGCTCCCCGGCGGCGCGGGCTACTCCGCGCACCAAGATGCGCCGGCCTACCCGATGATCGACACGCACGTGTCGGCGATGATCGCGGTCGATGATGCGGACGGCGACAACGGCGGGCTCGAGCTCGTGTCGGGTTGCTTCGATGCCGTGTTGCCCACCAACGAGCGCGGGTGCATCGATCCGGCAATCGCCGAGACGCTCGAGTGGGAGCCGGTGGCGGTGCCCGGCGGGTCGATGTTGTGGTTCCACAGCCGCACTCCGCACCGCAGCGGTCCGAACCGGTCCACGCGGCCGCGCCGAGCGTTGTACCCCACGTACAACGCGGCGCGCGAAGGTGATCGACGGGCCGAGTACTACGCGGCGAAGCGCACCGCGTTCGCGACCACGCCGCCGGGTGACCGCGCCCGCGTGTCGCTGATCGGCGACTTCGAAGGGCGCCCGGCGTGAAGGTCGTGTTCACCGTCCTCGATGGGGTCCCCGACCGGCACGTGGGCGACGACCACACGCCGGTGCTCGCGGGTCTGGCGCGTGCAGCTGGGGGCGTGCCGAGCCGTGCACGGTCGGTGATGACGTCGTCGACCTATCCGAACCACGCCACCTTCATCACCGGCGCCGGTCCGCGTGATCACGGCATCGTGAGCAACTGGGTGCCGCAGACTGGTCGGGCCGTCCCCGCGTGGAAGCTCGGTCCGAGCGTGCCCACGCTGTTCGACGCGTGTCGCGCCGGACATCGCACGAGCGCGGCCGTCTTCGGCGACCAGTTCCTGGTGGGGGTGATGGGTGCACGTTCCGCCGATTCGCATTGGCCGCCTGACGGCAAACCCCCGGCCGGGGTGCGCTTCGACGCGCACGACTACATCGACGATCGCGACACGATCGTTGCCCTGATCGAAGCGCTCGACGCCCGCCCCGATCTCCTGGTGAGCCAGCTCAACGCACCCGACACCGCCGCGCACGTGTACGGTCCCGACAGCGACGCCGCACTCGACTGCTACCGGTCCACCGACGCGCTCCTCGCCGTCGCGCGGGACCACATCGACTGGGACGACACCGTGTGGATCATCGTGTCGGACCACGACCAGGAGCCGCTCGAGCAAGACGGCCCGATCGATCTCCGGCCAGAGATCGAGCGTCGGGGCCTCGACCTTTTCGCGCTCCCCGACGGCAGCGCAACAATCGTGTGCGGTGCCGGCGCAGTGGACGCGCGCGCGTGGCTGGTGAACGTCGACGGTGTGGAGGGCACTGCGCCGTTCTTCGTGCCCGACACCACCCTCGAATGCTGCTTCGCGTGGTCAGTACCCGGACGCGCCTTCGGGCTCGCCGAGATGGGGACGGAGCTCGGCACCCACGGTGGGCCGCGCACCCGCGCGCAGGTCGCGGTCGTGGCCGGCGGGCACCCAGCCGTCGCACCATTGACCGCCGCGGTCGGCGGCGGTCGCGTCGCGGCCTTCGACTGGGCGCCCACGATCGCGGACCTCCTCGGCCTCGACCTCCCCCACGCCACGGGGCGCTCCCTGCTCCGTCAGGGCATTCACCCCTAGGAACGGATAACCCGACGGGATTTGGACGCCATGTCTTCGACGGCGGCGCGCCAGGAATCGGGCCCGGGCCCGACCTGGCCCCGCACCTTCGCCGCGTCGTCGGCGCGGCGCAACGCGACGAGATCGTCGCGATCCGAGCGACGGTCGAAGTCGGCGACTTCAACCGCGCTCATCACCCCACCCTGGAACGTCAACGTGACCTCACTGCGGGCCGAGAGCAGTTCGCGGTAGCTCGGATCGGTGGCGAGCAGGTAGCGCTTCGCCGCGACGTGCCCGCCGACGAGCGCGCTGATCCGATCGCCCAGGAGCGGCGCCACGAGATCGCGTCCCACGACGTCGTGCGCCACGTCGAGCCCCGACAACCAGCCGAGATCGTGCGTCAACCCCGCGATCTGAAGGGCGACGTCGTCGGGATGTGACGCGCGCAGGAGCTCGGCGCACTGGAGTGAGTGTTCGAGGATCGACAGCCCGTCCTCGTCGTCGACGTCGCCCGCTGCTTCGAGCGCACCGAAGAGCTCGTCGACGTCGGTGAGCGCGACCTTCACATCGATGCCGCCAACGCGCGCGCGGCCCGCGCTGCGAGCGCCACCAGCGTGAGCGTGGGTCCGTAGCCCGTCGACGTCGGGAACACCGACGAATCGGTGATCACCACGTTGTCGACGTCCCAGAGCCGCTGCCAGGGATCGCACACCGACGTACGCGGATCGACGCCCATGCGCGTCGTCCCCATCCAGTGCTTCGACATCGGGTGCAGATCGGGTGCGATCGTGCCGGGCGTTCCCGGCGACGTCACCCACGACGTGCCCCGTGCGCCCGCGCCGCGCAGCACGGCCTCGAGGCGCGGCGCCCAATGGTGCGAACAGAGCACGTCGTGCGGGTGCGGTTGATACGTGATCCGCCCGACCGGCAGGCCCCACACGTCGCGCACCCCGGCATCGAGATCCACACGATTCGTCGGCTGGGGGAGGTCTTCACCCTGCATCGTGAACGCGACCATCTTGTCGCGTGTCGTCGACTCGGCCATCAGCGCGCTGTGCTGGGCGCCGGGCGGCAGGTGCATGGCCTCCATGATCGGATGACCGCTTCCTCCGTGTTCGACGATGCCGCCGCGGAGGAATGGCAGTCCGGCCGCGCGTGCGACCGAGACCGTTTCCGCGTCGCCGACGATCGGGTCGTCCATGAGGTGGGTGACGTCGCGACCTTTGTACGCGTGCACGTTGAACGGGAAGAATCCGAGCACGATCGTCTGCAGGTGGAACATCAGGTACCGACCGACCCGATCCGACGAATTGCCGATGCCGCTGCGGAGCAAGAGGCGTGGCGTCTCGAACGCGCCGCACGCCACGACGACCGCGTTGGCGGTGACGGTCTGCTCCGCGCCGTCGGCGTCGAGATAGCGGACGCCCGTGGCGCGGGCGCCACCCCCGTCGACCAGGATCTCGAGCGCCACGCTCTCGGGTCGGAGACTGCAGCGACCGCGCGCCAGCGACCGGCGCAGCATCGCGACCGGATCACCCTTGGCGTCGATCGGACAGCCGTAGAACGCGCAGAACCCACAGTTGTTGCACGACGGCCGTCCGTCGTACGGAACGCTGTTCGCGCCGGTGGGCGCGCGGTACGGGTGGTAGCCGAGCTGCTCGGCCGCGGGAACGGTGAGCGTGGTGAGGAACATGTCGGCGCCCGGCGGCATCGGGTACGGACCACTGCGCCACGCCGCGAACGGGTTCCCGGTGTGGTCGCCGGCGACGCCGATGAGCCGTTCGGCCTCGGCGTAGTACGGCTCCATCTCGGCGTAGTCGACCGGCCAGTCGACGACATCGGCGCCCTCCACCGGGCCGTACTCGGAGGCGAGGCGGAAATCGACCTCGCGGTAACGCGGCAGTTTCCCGTCGGCGTGGAAGCCCGCGCCCCCCACCGTCGACGGCATGTTGTTGATGTCGCCGGTGACGCGACGCTCGCCGTCGGCCGCGGAGTGCCGGTAGGTGCGCGGTTCGAGGAGCGGATCGGGACCGAGGAAATGGCGCCGTTGGAACTTGATCTCGTCGTTCGACAAACGGCCGAGCCCCGCGAAGGGTGGCTCCAGCGCGAGGAGGTGGTTGCGTCCCTTCTCGAGGATGCACACCGAAGCGCCCGCCTCGGTGAGGATGTCGGCGGCGGTGGCGCCACCGGGTCCCGAGCCGACGACGACCACGTCGAACTCAGGCACTGGTCACCTCGGCGTCAGTCCAGCCGCGCGGCTGCACGTCACCTGCGTAGCCGATCGCACGCCAGCCGGTCAGGTCACGGTTCCCGCCGTATTCCGGCGCGCCGTAACACGCCTCGCAGGCGTGCTCGAACAGCAACTGCTTGAGCTCGGGCTGCCGGTCGAGGTCGAGGTCGTCACCGAGCGCGGCGATGCCCTCGCGGTAGATCTCCTGCCAGCCGCGCACGGGTCCGTTCCACTCGCGCTCCGCCTCACCGCGCGAACCCTCGATGCGCGTCCGCCACGCCAACTCCTCCAGTCGCGACAACGGGAGGAACTGGTCGAACGACGCGTCGCCGCCGAAGCGGCCGGAAAACGGGCCGCCGGCCCAGATGCGCGGCGGGTCGAAGTCGAACGCGCCGAGCGTCATGTCGACGTAGTCGGCGGTCCCCGCCGCGCCACCGCCCGCGAACTCGCCATGAGGCGGCAACAGCTGGTCGGCGAGCCGGCGCACGACGTCGTACTCGTGCTCGGTGAGAAATTGCAACGCCACGCGCCCGACCCTACACACGGACTGCGCCTCGGTCGCCCGATCGGCGCCGGACGTGCGACACTGCGGTATGGCTGACGACTACGGAGCGACGAGTTTCTTCCCCGACGTGTTCCAGAACGGTGTGCCCGACATCCAACCCGCACTGCGGGCGATGCTCGACGGCCCGCGGGTGGTCCGCCACGAGGACGGCCACGTGACGATCCTCCACCTCGAGGACGCGCTCGAGGTCACCAAGCGGCGCGACGTGCACTCGATGAAGCCCGAGATGATCGAGCTCGCCGGTGCGTTCATGGGGGCCGGTCGCCCGCTCATCCCGTTGATGCTCGACGGCGAGGACCACACCAAGTACCGCAAGCTGCTCGACCCGCTGTTCGCGCCGCGGATCATGGCCGAGCTCGCACCACGCGTGCGCGCGCTCGCCAACGATCTCATCGACGGGTTCGTCACCGATGGGAACGTCGACCTCTACGCGGCGTTCTGCGAACCACTGCCGTCGATGGTGTTCCTCACCCTGCTCGGTCTCCCGCTCGAGGATCTCGACTTCCTCATCTGGTTCAAGAACGGGATCATCCGCGCCACCGACGACGAACATCGGTCGTCGGCCAACGCCAAGATGATCGAGTACCTCTACGCCGAGCTCGACCGTCGCGAGGCGCAAGGCGATCCCGGCGACGACCTCATCGGTGGGTTCATCACCGCCGAGGTCGACGGCGAAACGCTCACCCGGGAAGACGTCATCGACATCACGTTCCTCCTCGTGCTCGCCGGTCTCGACACCGTGGCCGCGTCGCTGTCGTGCATGGTCGACTGGTTGGCGCGCCATCCCGACCAGCGCCAGCGACTGCTCGATGATCCTGCGTTGCTCCCGGCGGCGATCGAAGAGCTCATGCGTTTCGAGACCCCTGTCGTCGCCGGCGGCCGCTACGCGACCGCCGACTTCGAGATCGGCGGCGAGCAGGTGAACGCGGGCGACGAGATCACCGTGTGCTGGGCCGCGGCCAACCTCGACGCCAGCGGATTCGACGACCCGCTCACCGTCGACTTCGACCGCTCGGCCAAGCGCCACATCGCGTTCGCCAGCGGCTTCCACCGCTGCCTCGGCTCGCACCTCGCACGCATGGAGCTCACCGTGATCCTCGGCGCGCTCCACGAACGGATCCCCGACTACGCGCTCGACCCCGACCGCACGCCCGGGTACAACAACACCATGATCCGCACCGTCGATCCCTTGCCTCTCGTGTTCACCCCGCGCTGACGCGCGTCACGAACG
>Ga0075026_100000696_pt1 | contig 13929 bp, 11 predicted proteins | sample Str012_2_FD_71392 | JGI IMG/M metagenome (GOLD analysis project Ga0075026, IMG submission 71392) | Freshwater sediment microbial communities in response to fracking from Pennsylvania, USA - Straight Creek_MetaG_SC_2012 | ecosystem: Environmental > Aquatic > Freshwater > Creek > Sediment...
TTGCTAGTGATTACTGTGCGTCCTCTGCTCGCCACGCAGCGTATGAGTCGAGCATGTTCCAGAAGTCGGTCGTTATCTCGTATCCGTGGGCTTTTGCAAGGCTAACGTCGGCACAGAGGAATTGCACTTCATTGGGGCGTGCAGGGAGGTGTACAACAGGTACGTCGAATTTTTTCGCTATGTAGTGCGCGATATCGATGATGGGGAACGTTTCTCCGAGACCACAGTTGTACAGCTTTGGCATGTCTCGCTCAAGCACCATTGCATAGCCGGTGACTGCTTGTGATACGTGCATGTAGTCGCGTGACTGCGACCCATCACCAAAAATGGTGATGGGCTCTTTTTTAAGTCCTTGTGATACAAACTTTGGAATCACGCCACCGTAGAGTCCGTCGCGCTGGTGTTCACCAAAGGTATTGAAATTTCGAACCACCGTGACATCCATGCCATGCATGGCGCCGTAAATCATGACGAGACGGTCCGCTGCCATTTTTGATACTGCATACGGTGAAGCAGCCTCGAGCGGGTGTGACTCGTCCATTTTTTCTGTCATACCTGAGCCGTAGACTTCTGAAGTCGAAGCGTAAATGAACTTGATCGACGGCGCATGAGCACGAACAAGCTCAAGTAGGTGCACTGTCTCGTTTACGTTTGCATCAAAGTACGGTTGTGGAAACGCAATCGACTCATCGACGTTTACTTTTGCAGCGAGATGAAAAATAGCATCAACACCGCGAATGTCTTCCGGTGAGAGCTCACCAACGCGCATGATTTTTACCGGAAATGTTACGGTGTTTGTCGAAGGGTTGCTCAGGTCGTCAATGCCAACAACGGTATGACCTTTTGCCGCAAGTGTGTTACCAAGATGGCTTCCCACGAATCCGCGTGCGCCTGTGATGAGTATATGCATAGATGGATATAGTAGCGTTTTTATGAATTTCTGCAAAATGGTTGTGTATCGCCTAGCAGTGCGTCTCGAGCCATAGTTCGAGACAGAGCAAGACCCAGAGGCGGTAGTAGGACTTTTGGTCGTTGCCGGCTTGCGTGGCGCGGACGAAGCTTTGTACGGTGTCGCGGTCGAGGTGGGTATAGAGAGGGCTTCCGGTATTCTCAAAGCGTTTCGTGACGTAGCTTCGCATCGCGTCTTCCTGAAGCCACTTACGTACCGGAGCGCCGAAGCCTTGTTTTTTGCGGTCGACAAATGTCCGCGGCATAGTTTCAGCAAGAATGTCCTTCAGAATGAGCTTCCCGTTGTGATGTGACATTTTGTACGGGGTAGGGAGACGGTATGCAAACTCTGCGAGCTCGGTGTCGAGAAACGGACAACGAACCTCAAGACCATGCATCATACTCATGCGGTCGACCTTCGTGAGGAACATACCCGGAAGTGTCGTGGTGAGGTCAAAGAGGTTGATAGCGTGCGCATCTGTGGTTTTGAGTGCGGTAACGTCGCGGTGAACATACTGCCGTGCGCCATCAAAAGACTCCTTCATAAAACCGCGGCGCATCGTCTCAGGAAACACCGTGATGCTTCGAAGATGTTCACGCAGGGGGTTTGAAAATAGTGCGTTTTTTAGAGTCGCAAGTTTCGGGCGATTCCAGTAGGCAAAGTAGGTCCCGTAGCCGAGGAAGAGTTCGTCGCCACCGTCACCCGAAAGCGCGACTTTCACATGCTCACTCGCAAACGATGATAGTACTGACTGCGCAAGGTTTGCAGAGTCGGCTTGTGGTTCGTCGAGATATTTTGCAACGTCCTCGAGTATGTCGGTGAGCGCCGTCGTGACCTCGCGTGTGCGGTGGTCAGTGCCGATGGTGCGCGCGGCTTCGTCGGCAAATGGAAGCTCGTTGATGTATGTGCCGTACCCGATAGAAAACGTTTTGATTTTTCCCGTGGCGTATTTTGCAGCATGCGCAGTGACGAGCGTGGAGTCGATGCCGCCGGAAAGAAACGCGCCGATCTCGACGTCGGCAATCATGCGCTTCTCGACTGCTTTGTCAAAGAGTCGGCGCGTTTCTTCCTGCGCTTCGTCCTTTGAAATAGTGAGTGGCGCCTTTTCCTCGAGCTTCCAGTACCGCGATGTGGTCAGTGTGCCGTTTTTGTACACCGCAGTGTGCGCAGGGGGAAGTGTGTGAATGTTGCTAAAGAACGTCATCCACGGCGGAAGGTACATGAGTGTGAGGTACGCATCGATGCCGCGCGGGTCGATGAGTGGTTTGATGCCGTATGCGATGAGCGCTTTTATTTCGGACGCTACGACGAGTTCGCCTGCATTTCCTGTCGCGTAGTAGAGTGGCTTTTTCCCAAAGCGATCACGCGCGAGGAATAGCGTTTGTTTTTCTTCGTCCCAGAGTGCAAACGCAAACATGCCATCGAGATGTGCGACACACTGCTCGCCGTACTCGGTATACGCTTTCAGGATTGTTTCAGTGTCTGAGTCGCTTGCAAAGACATGACCTTTCGCCTCGAGCTGTTTTCGCAGCTCCTTGTACCCGTATATCTCGCCATTGAAGGTGATGGCGTGTGGCGCCTTCGCGTCCTGCATCGGCTGGTGTCCTCCCGGAGAAAGGTCAACGATAGCAAGGCGCGTCTGCGCGAGCGTACAGCCCGAGAGTGAAAGATGCCCGAGGTCATCAGGGCCTCGCTTGCGCAGGGTCGAAAGCGCAGCATCAACCTTTGTTTGGTCGATGTTGTTTCCTACGACTGCAAAGATGCCACACATACAGAGAGTATAATCGAAGTTGTATTAAAAAGGTGTCACTACAGTACTACTCGCGTATGCGTGGTACTGAGGTTTTTGACGCAACAGCTCGATAATTCGTTTTGTACGCTTATTTTTTCCCGCTGTGGTCAGGTGCGCCAATGAGTCGAGGAAATCGCTGTCGGGATATATAAAGTCATTGGGGCTGCCGATACTGTGCGCTGCCCCGATTGACGCTTCAAGGACGGCAGCGCTCGAAGTGATCGATGCAGCATTATGTGTAAATACAGTCTGTGGTGTCGTGGGAGACACTACGTAGACTTGGACATGGCGTTGCTCCACCCTAGCAATGAATCCTTGTAAAAGTGTCATGACTGCTGGGTCAGGCGCTGGTCGTACAAAATCAATCGAACCGCGCGCAATATCATTGGATGTAAGTCGCGTTGTCGATGAAAGTGGAGTGTCGAGATCTCCATATTGGTTCATATTGCTGATACGATAGAGTTTTTCAGAAAACGTATCGTCAGTAGTGACAAATAGTCTGTATACACGTTTCGCAGATTCATCAGTTATAAATGATAACCAACTCGGGAATGCGCGTAGCATAACAATAAGTGTGTGTGGGTACAGTATGTTTGAGAGCTCGCCTCTGTTGTATTGAAGTGTTTTTAATACGAGATACCCATCGCCATAGAGCGGCTGCTGCAATAGCTCGTGCTCCGGCACAACAAGAACAATATCGCCAGGACGTACATTATTTTCCACTTGTCTAAGTAGTATTCGCATACCGAGGCCAGCAAAGAGCCCCATGTTTACGGGGTGGTATCCGGTCTCGCGGAACAACGCTTCTGAATTGATTCCAGCTGTTGTACCAGATCCACCCACAATGACTATCCGTGGCGAAGGACTATTTTTCAAAAGTTCTTTCTTGAGCGAGAGGCTCGCGGTGTAAGAATCTTTGTTGCTTGCGCTGACCAACGCCATGATGCAGGTGAACATTCCTATAATAAATATACATGCAAAAATTTCCAGAATGAACAACAGTACTTCACGAAGCTCTTTTGAGTGTGTAGCCATATTCAAAATTGGAAGTAAATAAATTGACCAGAGTGTACAAAAGTTCCAAGTAACATAATGAGAATCACGCATGCGCCATAGAACGTAGAACGAAACAGTCGACCGCCGTCGAGAAGGGAGATTTTAGATGGAACTGTAGCAGTGATATATTCAGAATAGATTAAGACTCCTACGCCGAGTACTCCGATACAAGCTCCATACCAAGGCATGTTCATAAAAATAACTTCTGCAATTCCCTGTGCGGTCGATAGCTTTGAGATAAACTCAGGTATGCCAACAAAAAAATGGTTTAGTATGTAACGCGCTTCGCCAAGGCTATTAGAACGGAAGAATACCCAACCTATTGAAATTATTACAAACATTATTGGTTGTTGTATGTAGGGCATATTCTTTTCGAGCCATTCTTTCATTCCGAGGCGCTCGATTATGAGGAAGACACCTTGCCACAATCCCCATACAACATAGGTCACATTTGCGCCATGCCAAAGTCCGCAGAGGATGAAGACAGTCAGTAGGTTCAGGTATGTTCTGAAGGATCCTTTTCTATTACCACCAAGCGATATATACAGATAGTCGCGAAGCCAAGAAGAAAGTGAGATGTGCCAACGTCGCCAAAATTCAGTAATTGATTTTGATAAATATGGTCTATCAAAATTTACCGCCAAATCGTAGCCAAGTATTTTTGCAGTACCACGAGCGATGTCTGTGTATCCTGAGAAGTCGCAATAAATTTGAAATGCAAACAGTACCGTTGCAATCATGAGCGAGGGGCCAGTAAAATTTTCTGGCGAACTGTATACAGTATTTACCAGCGGGGCAAGATTATCAGCAATGACGAGTTTTTTGAAATAACCAAGCAGCATCAGCAGCACGCCCATATGTGCACGCAGTGCATCGAACCGACGCTTCTCAAAAAACTGCACGAGGAGGCCATTGGGGCGCTCGATGGGACCCGCAACGAGCTGTGGAAAAAAGCTCACGTACAGCGCAAACTTGCCAAGGTGTGTGACCGGCTGTGCGGTGCGCTTGTAGACATCGATGGTGTAGCTGACGCTTTGAAAGATATGAAATGAAATACCGATGGGCAAAATGATATCGAGCACCGGAAGGTGTGCGGTTGTACCGATGGCCGCGAGTCCGGCACCGATAGATGCAAAAAAGAAATTGAAGTATTTGAAAAAAAAGAGAATGCCAAGGTTTGCGACGAGGCTCGTGACGAGCGCAGCTTTGCGCACGCGCGTATCGCTGCTCCTGCTCATCACGATGCCGGCAGTAAAGTCGATGACGGTGATGGTAGCAAGAAGGAGTGCGTACTCGGGGCGCCACGCCATGTAGAAGATGTAGCTTGCTCCCAGCAGCCACATCCACCTGAAACGTTCAGGCAATAGAAAATGCAGTATGACGACAAGCGGGAAGAAGAAAAGAAAGCGGATATCGACGAAACTCATAGTAGTCGGTTCATCTTAGGTGCGCGGCGTGTTTATGAGGGCGTATTGTCGCGGCGACGTGTCCTAAGAGAAAGTGAGTACACCGTATGAGCATCTTCTGAAAACGGCTCAACCCTCCAGTTGTGTTTTTCAAGCAAGGCAATAATGTCGCCGAGTGAGTTTTCGGTATGGGCGGGTATGTCATGGTATTCCATGTTGACGGCCTCAATCTTTCCGAGTACGCCTGCCGCATCGAGCTCACGCAACACACCGCCTTCGCTGCCTTCTATGTCGAGCTTGAGCAGTGCAACGGAGCCTGTGACAAATGGTGAGAGCAGTACCGTCTCGACATCGTATGTTTCACCACTAAACTTGACGTTGTGCATACCTTCGCCCTTCAGTGTATTTCCACACGCAGCTTCGCCACGCGCCATCATGGTAGCGGTACCTACCGTGTCGCTGACTGCTTTTTCCACCAGCACGACATCGGTTAGTTTATTTGTGGCAATGTTGTTTCGTATCGAGGGGAGCACTTCTCGTGACGGCTCAAAGACCGTGATGTGCGCCTGTGGGTAGAGGTATTTAAAATACAGTACGGACATACCAATGTTGCCACCGCAGTCGATGATGACGGGCTCTGCAACATCTGTTTCAAAATAATATGCGTGACGAACAAAGACTTGTCGGAATGTCGTAAAGAATATTTCATAGTCGGGAAACTCAACGGTATACGAAAGAAAGTGTTCCTTTTTAAAATGGAACCATCGGCTGAGTGACGCTTTTACACGCAAGCGCATGTAGGCACGGAACATTTCGCCGCGCTTCGGATGCTTGTATGAAGCGGAAAATATCTGCTCGATATCACTCAACAGAATGAGTACTTTTCTAAGTAAGGTATACATAATGAGCAAATACTAACACTTCTTATTTTTGAAAGAAAGAAAAGAAGCTTTTTACGTGGCTTTGCGATGATGGTTTGTGTGATATGCGTATGCTGTAGCAGCGAGGTTTGCTCCTTCGGCGAGGAGTCCTGCAGCCGCAGCGCCGTAGAGCCCGTACGGTGGTATGAGGACAAGGTAGAGTATCGCTCGCGCGGTTTGGCTCGGTACGATGATTCTATAGCGATCCTTGATGCCGCCATGCACAAAGAGAAACAGATCAGCAAGCGAGAGGCTTTGAAACACGAGACTGAGTGCCAAAATCTGGCTCGGGAGCACGGCAGCCATGTATCGCGGAAACAGAAGATGAAACGCATACGGTGCAATGAGGATGTACGTCAGTGTAAAGACTGCGTACCCGATCAGGATTTTCTTTGATTTTTCCCGTACGGTATGTGCCGCGTCACCTTTTGTTTTCTCTGCAATTTTTGGAAACGCGAGACTCGTGATGTTGGTGCTGAGGGAGCGGAGCTCTCGTATTGGCCCGAGTGCGATTGCGTAGGTAGCGAGTGCGACCGGTCCGGCAAAATGCCAGAGGAGCAGCTGGTCGAGCTGACCGACAACGGTTTGGAGTATACCGAGTACGCTGAGGTGTTTTGTGTATTGGATCGTTTCTTCTAGATGCGTCGGATCGTCCTTTACCTTGAGCGTTCGGATTGAGAGCCAGTATGTTCCGTAGCCAACGATTGCATTGATTATGAAATAGGTAGATGCAATCACGAGTACATTTTTTGTGAGCAGTAATGATGAAATGATAACGGCTATCTGTATCAGCGTACTAATGCTGTTGTAGAGCGTGGTGCGTTTGAAATCGCCCGTCGCAATGAAAAATGATTTTGTGATTGCAAGATTCGACAGGAGGGGATTGAGGATAGCAATCACAATGAGTGACCACCCCAACGTGAAGTTGTTCATGTGGAGGTAGTATCCACCGATACCGAGCGCCACAAAGCTTGCCGGTATGCTCCACATGACCGCAGTGCGAAACAAAGAGGGGATGACATCGATCTGACCTCTGCCGATGGCACGCAATGCAGCGTTGCCGAGTCCGTTTAAGCTAAACGCACCAATGAAACCTGCCACTGCAAGGATATATTTGTATGACCCAAACGCTTCAGGGGTGAGAAGGTTGGCGAACCCGAGTGTTAGCAAAAAGCCGCTCCCTGAGGTTGCGATTCTTCCGACGACGAGCCACAGATTTCCGCTCGCAAAATACACCATGTCTGTTTTGGTGTATTTTTCACTCCAGCGAAGCAGGCGATGGAGGTGATGCTTTGCGTTCTGTACCATGCACAGAAGTATAACTCATATATATGTACAAAAGGATGCATTGCAGGAGTATGTATTTAAAAAAATAACGCGGGATATGAAATCCCGCGTTTTGCTTCCGTGTCGTGTGTTACGTAAGCAGTCCGTAGGTGCTCAGTATGTCGCTCAGATTTTCTACTGGCGACATATCGCGAGCGTCAAAACGTTTTGCATGGAAGCCAAAGCTTTTAGCTGCGTCGACATTTGCTTGTAGGTCGTCGATGAACAAAACCTCCCATGACCCGCACCAAAACTTTTCTGTAGCTGCCATGTACATCTTTTCGTCAGGCTTTCGCGTTTTCACTTCAAACGATGTTGTGAGAAATGGAGAACCGTTGAAGTGTGCCGTCATCACAGGAAGCTTTTGAATGTACTTCCAGTGGATGGGGTCGGTGTTTGAAAGGACACCGAGCTTCACAAACGGTTTGATGCGCGAAAGCGTCGCGCTCATACCAGCGTCGGTGAAGATATCACCCCAGAGTTCCTCAAACTCTTCGATGTTGTCGAAGGGAAGGATGTCGAGCTCTTGGCACACGCTTCGCATAAAGGTGCGCTTGTCGATGCGACCTCTTTCGAGCATTGTCGCAAGTCCATCCGGCGCGAACAGGGACTTTACGATTTCTTCACCCAGCACGCGCATGCCCGTCAATGCGGAAAGTTTGTCGCATGCCTTGCGGTGGTCGAAAAATCCCAACACATTTCCGAAGTCGAAGAGAACGGCCTTAATTGCTTGCATCGTGTATTCCTCCCTGTAAATGAGCCAAAATAGCTAGCTGCGAGCACGATAGCACAATTTTGACAAAAACACAATACTATGCTATTGTGTTTTTCAATATCTGGCAATGATGCCAGTGTTCTCTAGTTCATCAAAAGAGGAGAGGGACTCATGTCCGCAACAATCACCTACGCCGAAGCAGAAGCAAAGTTTCCGGCTGATGTCTGGAAAAAGTTCATCAATCACCAAAACAGGTGGACGGTGACAGTGGGTGGTCAGGAATTTCCACCTGGAACTGACTTCACTATCAAATCGCCGTTCGGTGCTGTCCATTCCGCCGTTGCTTTGAAAACTGACGGCACACTCGACTTTGACCGGCCACGCTACCAAGAAACGCCTTTCGGCCAGACCATCATCTGGGCGAAGCGCAAGAATGGAAGGATCGTAATTGGGTTCATTGTGCAACCGCGGCCACACGCCGACCAACCCGGTGAAGAAAATCACGACAAGCCGAATGAAATCGTGAAGTTCATGACATGCATCATGGGCTTCAAGGACAAGGCGCGGCATGGAGTTGTCGATGCCATGAAGAAGGTCTACGAGTCGAGCTCTCAAGCTGCTCGCCGTGAGGGAGCGGAAGAAATGGGCACAGCCAACATTCTCTCGGAATGGGAGCATGCGACCGGCCACAATCCTTCGCCGTCGTTCACATCGACGTGGGGCAGTGCAACTGCTCTTCAAATCGATTTGTCGACGTTCACCCCTGCCGGTGTTGAACCGACTGAAGAAGTTCTTGGCCGACACTGGCTCACAGTTCTTCAGTGGAAGAATGCGCTGGCACTTGGCTACTTCAAGTTGAAGGATGGCACGAAAGCCTACACTGCCTACGATGCGTCGTCGGCAGTGGTGGCGATGTTCCTTGCATCGCATCCGCAATACGACAGATAGCGTTTGCACACTGGTCGCCGAAGTTTACTTCGGCGACTTTTTTCGTGTGTGTGAGTTGCATATGATATAAACAATGAATATGAAAACAGCATTGGTAACAGGAGCAGGAGGGCTTATTGGCTCTGAGTCAGCAAAATTTTTTAAAGAGAAAGGCTATCGTGTCGTGGGTATCGACAACGACATGCGCAAATACTTTTTCGGTGATGATGCGTCGACCTCGTGGAATGTCGAAAAGCTCAAAGCCGAGCTCGGTGATGCATACACACACATCGTCGCAGATATTCGCGATCGCGAAGCGATAGAAAAAATCGTACAGGAGTACACGCCCGACATCGTCATCCATACTGCTGCGCAGCCGTCACACGACTGGGCAGCAAAAGAGCCACACACGGACTTTTCCGTCAATGCTGTGGGGACACTCACGATGCTCGAGGCAACACGTCTCTTTGCGCCAAAGGCAACATTCATCTTTACCTCGACCAACAAAGTGTATGGAGACGCGCCAAATTTTCTGCCGCTCGTAGAAAAGGATACGCGCTGGGAAATAGACGAGTCGCACCCGTTTTCGAAAGGAATTGATGAAAGTATGTCGATAGACCAGACGATGCACAGCGTGTTTGGCGCGTCAAAGGTCGCGGCCGACGTCATGGTGCAGGAGTACGGAAAATATTTTGGTATGAACACTGCGGTGTTTCGTGGCGGATGCCTCACGGGCCCGATGCACTCGGGTGCTGCGCTCCACGGCTTTCTCGCGTATCTCATCAAGTGTGTCGCTGAAAGGAAGCCGTACACGATCAACGGCTACAAAGGGAAGCAGGTACGCGACAACATTCATGCGCACGACCTCGTGAATATGTTTTGGCATTTCCACAAGAACCCGCGCCCGGGCGAGGTGTACAACGCCGGCGGCGGACGACAGTCGAACATCTCGATGAACGAAGCGATTGCAAAATCTGAGGAGATACTCGGCGTGAAGGCGAATGTTACCTACACCGACACCGCGCGCATGGGTGACCATATTTGGTACATCTCCGACCTCTCGAAGTTTAAGTCGCATTACCCAGAATGGGACATTACGTATGACATTGACATGATTGTCAAAGAGATTTGTGAGGTGGCGCGTGAGCGAGCGAAGAAAGTTTAGTTTGGAACAAACAAACGAGCAATATTGCTTTTGAACCCAGACCTACCCCCAACCTTTCAAAAGCTATATTGCTCGTTTGTTTTTGTGCTTTTATCAAGGTTAAAAGCCCCCGTATGCACTTGAAGCGTAGTCGCTGTGCAGGGAGCGGAAAGTGCATACGGGGGCTTTGGTCTTTTCATAGGTGACGGCCACCACCTCGGGGTGGTATAGTTTCCGGTATTATGAAAGATATTTTACGAAGCACAGTTCTTGTCGGTATTTTTACGGTGCCGTTTTTGCCGCTTATTGTTAGCAATTCACTCTTCTTCCCGTTTATTACCGGCAAAAACTTTGCCTTCCGTATTATTGTTGAAGTAATTTTCGCTGCTTGGGCACTCCTTGCACTGATGGATGCTGCGTACCGCCCGCGCTTCTCATGGATCCTCGGCGGCTTCGTGTGGTTTGTTGCAGTGATTTTCTGTGCTGACATCTTCGGCGTGTCGCCGCACAAGAGCTTGTGGTCAAACTACGAACGCATGGAAGGGTTTGTGACGCTCATCCACCTCTTCATGTACTTCGTTGTTCTTGGCGCATCACTCACCACAGAAAAATTGTGGAAGGCATTTCTCAATACGTCTATTGCCGTTGCGGTACTGATGTCGATGTATGCATTTGGACAGATTTTTGGCTGGATCTCGATCGAGCAGAGCGACGTGCGTGTTGATGCTCGTCTTGGCAACGCTGCATACCTCGCTATCTACATGCTCTTCCATGTGTATCTTGCCATCTACGTCCTCGTGATGACAAAAAATCGCAATCTAAAAATCATGTATGGGCTCCTCTCACTGGTATTCGTATTTGTCCTCGTAGAAACAGGTACACGCGGTACGGCTATTGCCCTCGCCGGTAGCGCACTACTTACGGTGGGCTACATCGCGCTCTTCGAGCGTGAGAATGTACTGATGCGAAAAATTGCCATCGGCGGTCTGGGAGCCGTCGTTGCTATTGTGCTTGGCCTCTCGGTGGCAAAAAACACCGCGCTTGTGCAGTCACATCCAAACGTTGCACGTCTCACGACGATTTCACTCGGCGAAGCGCAGACGCGCTTTACCATCTGGAAGCTTGCGATGGAGGGAGTGAAGGAGCGCCCGATCCTCGGCTGGGGACAGGAAAACTTCAACTATGTCTTTAACAAATACTACAAGGCATCGCTCTACGGACAGGAGCCGTGGTTTGATCGTGTGCACGACATCGTCTTCGACTGGTTGATTGCGGGTGGTATCGTCGGGTTCCTTTCGTATGTCTTCGTACTTCTTTCGTCGGTCTACTATGCGTCGATACGTCCGCTGTATGCAGACTATAAGGATACATTCTCGGTGACCGAGCGAGGTCTCCTACTCGGTGTGCTCGCGGGCTATGTGGTGCACAACATCTTCGTGTTCGACAACCTCATCAGCTACACACTCTTTGCAGCAGTGATTGCGCTCATTCATGCTCGTGCAGTCGCAAACGAAAAGCCGATGTTCGAAGGTATGGTCGAGGATACAATTATCACGAACATTGCAATGCCAACCATCGGGGTTCTTGCAGTCGCAATGGTGTACTTCGTCAACATTCCGAGTCTACAGGCTGCCGGCGACCTCATCGAGGCTTTCCAGGCGCAAAGTCCTGATGCGCAGTACGCTGCCTTTGATACAGCACTCAACCGCGGCTCGTTTGGGCAGCAGGAGATCCGCGAGCAGCTCACGCGCATCACGCAGTCAGTTGCGCAGGACCCACAGTTTGCTGCAAAGCTCCAGCAGCTCTACGCAAAGCTTCCGCCGGCAGAGCAGACAAAGAAGATTACTGATTTACGTAATAAGTTCCTTACTCGCACTGACAGCGAGCTGACGCGACAGGCACAGGAAACTCCGGATGATGTACGTATCTTGGTGTTCCAAGCTTCGTTCTATCGTGTTGTCGGCAAGCCCGATATTGCAGAAAAGATTCTTGATCGTGCCGTATCGCTCTCACCACAGAAACAAGCGACGCAGTTTGAGCTCGGTCTTTCGCTCTTCCAGCAACAGCGCTACCAAGATGCGTTCAATCGTTTCAAGATTGCGTACGAGCTTGAGCCAAAAAATGATCAGGCACGCATGCTCTTTGCGGCTGCAGCGGTGTATATGCGTGATGCAAAGACGCGTGACATGCTCATCACTCCAGCGTTCCACAACCAATACGTAACGAATGATTTTATCGTTCGTGCATTCTACGACACCAAGCAGTATCCTGAGTTGATCATGCTCCTCAATGAGCGTATCAAGCTTCAGCCAAATGATACGCAGCTCCGCGTTTCGCTCGCGGCAGTCCTCCGCGAAGCAGGTGCGACAAAGGAAGCGATTGCGGTACTGCAGAAAGCTATCGTTGACTTCCCATCGTTTAAGGATCAGGGAACACAGTACATCGCACAGCTCGAAAAAGACGCGACGCCGATCAAATAATAGAGAAGCAAAATCCCTCGCATTCGCGAGGGATTTTGCTTGCGTGCTTCCACGAGACTTGTATACTATATGTGTGAGTGTCAAAGTGTGACGCTTCAAAATGAAAGTCTCGCAAAGTCCCCGGGGTGGGGGCTTTTGCGTTTTTGACCTGCTGGGGGCAGGTCAAAAACGCAAAAGCGACCTTGCCTGCTACCTTTTCTGCGCAGCAAGAAAAGTAGCGACAAGGTATACGGCTCCCGTAGGGAGTATGCGTGTCCGAGGTGCTGGGGGCACCTCGGACACGCAAAAGGACCATGCCAGATATTTTTGGCGCAGCCACAAAAATATCGACATGGTGTACTGCCCTCGTAGAGGGGTTGCGTTTACGCAAAAGGACGTTGCAATCATAGGGACTTTGCGCTCGCTCTGCTTTTTATGTAGTATCTTGCCTAGATACAAATGGAGGCACATTTTGAAATACGCTTTAGAGTTTGATGTAACCGTAGACCGAACGAAGTCAGGATTTGCCGCGCTGGAAGGACTGGAGCGCGAGTTGATTGTGAACAAGCAAGTTCTGGAAACTATGCCGGTAGGAGTGGGGGATGAAGTAAAACTTCTCCTGTCGCTACCGTCACAAGTGACTCTCTCAAATGCCGAGGTCTGCCAAGAATTGACTTGGTATAAACGTGTGTCCGCTGACCCGTATACGCTACTGGCGTTCAACCGACAGCACCCACAATTTGCTGATGATTATCCTCACTGGACACAGTGGAAAAATGTAGCGGGTATCTGGTGTGTCATGGTTTTCAATATTGGACTCATCTCACGAAAACGCGAACTTCGTATTGCGAAAAATGACTACGGTTGGAACCATGGTGGCCTGCTTGCGGGCATCCATTCATAACAATCTCAAGACCTTGCCTCCCCAGTATGGGCAAGGTCTTTATTTTTGCTATACTAAAACTGTTGGCGGCAAGGCATGGCTAGCGGCGGCACTCACATTTTAGACTTTCATTTATTTTGGAGCTTCGCACCCGCTGGCCATTCGTTGCTACGAACAGTTACATATATGGATATACAAGAAGGCGTACAGCTCAAAGATCATACGACGTTTCACATCGGCGGCATCGCCGACTTTTTTATACGTGTACGTTCGGTAGGTGAGCTCGCGGAGGCGGTGCGGTTTGCACGCGAGAAAAACCTTGCCACTACCATCATGGGTGGCGGTTCCAATA
>Ga0075026_100000698_pt1 | contig 13927 bp, 8 predicted proteins | sample Str012_2_FD_71392 | JGI IMG/M metagenome (GOLD analysis project Ga0075026, IMG submission 71392) | Freshwater sediment microbial communities in response to fracking from Pennsylvania, USA - Straight Creek_MetaG_SC_2012 | ecosystem: Environmental > Aquatic > Freshwater > Creek > Sediment...
GTCAATGTTCTTGACCAGGACGATGTTGGCCGGAATTTGCGGGACGCGTCCCGCGGCGAAGCCGATCACGACGATTCGTCCGCCCCAGGCGATGGACCTGAGAGCAGCGTCAAACGCGTCGCCACCGACGGGATCGTAAACCACATTCACGCTCTTGCCGCCGGTAATGGCCTTCACCCGTTCGCGAATATCTTCCTTCGAGTAGTCAATCAGGTGGTCAGCCCCGTGCTGTTGGGCGATGGCCAACTTGTCGGGCCCGCCCGCGCAGGCAATGACTTTCGCGCCCATGGCTTTGCCGATCTCCACGGCCGTGAGCCCTACGCCACCCGCGGCTCCAGTCACTAGCAACCATTCACCGGGCTGCAAGCGCGCGCGCCATTCCAAGGCTCCATGAGAAGTTCCGTAGGCCACAGGGAACGCAGCCGCACTGGCGAAATCCATCTTGTCAGGAATCCGCATGACTTTCGCGGCATCCACCACGGCTTGTTCCGCAAAGGCTCCCAGGCCGGTGAGGGCCATCACGCGGTCGCCCGGCTTCAATCCCTTCACACCGTCGCCGACTTCAGTGACGACGCCGCCAGCTTCCGCGCCGGGTGTGAACGGGAAAGCTGGCTTTTCCTGATACTGTCCGGCAATCAGGAGAATGTCGGCAAAGTTCACGCCCGCCGCATGGACGGCAATTCGCACGGCGCCATCGCGCATCGGCGGCGCCGCAACTTCTTCTACAGTCAACTTTTCCGGACCGCCCCACTCTTTGCAGATCACCGCACGCATGATCTCCTCCAGTACAGCAGCGACATTGTACCGGAGGAGTTCCTTACGCTTCTGCTTTAGCTCCTACTGCTTCGCCGCAGGAGGGTTGTAGTCCACCTTGGAGTCGTAGGCTACTTTCTCCCACCGGACCTTGACGTGTGCTTCTTTCTGATCGTTGAACATGATCACGCCATTCATCGTGGTGGAACTGTCGCGAGTCAAAGTCGAAGTCGCTACTTCCGTTCCCGGCGCTCCGGCAAAGACAATTTCCTTGTCGCTGAATTTCTGTAGCGTCATCAACAGCGGCGGCTGGACCGCTTTCTCACCCAGATCGGTGGGGAAAACACGCGACCTTATTTCCAGTCCCGTGGGCGAATCATAGATCGTATACATCTCAAACATCACCGGCTGCCCTTGCACAAATACCCTGAACAGACAAAGCATTTCGCCGGACTCCGGAGTGGAGCATATCTGCTCGGCTATCGCGTTGTTTTGCAGATGGCCGATCCAGCGGCCGGTGAACCAGCCAAAGTCCGCGACTTTTACCTTCGCCGCGTCCTTCACCGTACCTTGGCCTTGCGCCATAGGCGCGGCCGCCGCAACAACCACACACAAAATGACCAACATCAGCATCGCTTTTACCAGCTTCATTTGTTTTTCCTCTAATTAGTGAGTTTTTATTTGTTTGTTTTTCTTTTTGTTCTTACTTCCCTTGGGTTCGGCCTTGGGTCCGTTCTTGGCTGCTTTTTGCAGCTCTTTGAAATAAATTTTCAACTGTGCCACGCAATCATCGAAGGGTTCAATGCACTGGTAGGACCGCGCCTGCATCACGCCGCCTTCCATCACCGTGAGTACAAATCGCGCGAGCTGGCGAACATCGCAAGCAACCGGCAGCTTGCCCGCGGCCTGTGCTTGCGCCAGCAGTTCCTGCACCGCGCGCGACCATCCCGTGAAGTTGGCGGCAATCTTGTCATGCACGGTGCGCCGGTCGGGCTCGATTTCCAGAGCCAGCCGCCCGAGCGGGCAGCCAAAGGCAAACTCCGTCATCACCACGCTCTGCCGGTATTTTTCCAGCAGCAGAAAAATGCGTTTGATCGGGTCCGTAGACTGCTTGAAAACCGGAGCCAACAGCACCGGACCAAGGCTAGCCAGGTACCAGTCCAGGACGGCCACCAGCAGATCTTCCTTGCTGGTGAAGAAGAAATAAAAGCTGCCGCTGTTGGCATTGGCTTTCTTCAGGATCTCGGCCATGCCGGTGCCGGCATAACCGTGGGCGTAGAACAGTTCCACGGCGGCCTGGATGATGCGGTCTCGGGTTGAAGGCTTTGCGGCTTTCATTGATTTACTTGAACGATCAACTAAGTTTAAGGCAACCTTCATCGTTATGCAAGCGTTTTTTGCGGCCCTTGAAAAAAAGGAGCAGAACCGTCAATCCCGCCGCCCCGGTGCGTCACGGGCACATGTGAGCGGCATCACCAGCGCCGGTTCCAATAAAGGAGCATACTTGGTATGTGGTTCGGCCTCAGGGCCTTGGTGTCTGCGCCCACGATCTGTTTCTCGAGATCGCGCATCGCAAATTACCTCGAATCGCCCTCCTGCCGCCGCCAGGCGGTTTCAGTTACCTCTCCACAGGCAATCTCCAACCGTTGCACCTAGCCATGTTTCCCAAAGGAGACCAAGCATGAAACAAGCGTTGGCCGTGGCACTTATCTTCTCTCTCTTCCTGACTGTCTCTCCCACTGGCATTCAGGCGCAAGGAACCAATTTCTTAATTTCAGCAGCCGTCAGCATGCAGGACCAGCAGTATCAGGACCAGCAGTACGACACCTACTTCTCTCCGGACCAGTTGGATAACTTACTGGCGCCGGTGGCGCTCTATCCTGACCCTTTGCTGGCCCAGGTGTTGCTGGCTGCAACCTTCCCTGATCAGATTGATGAAGCCGCCCGCAACGCTCGGGCCTACGGCAACGGCTACAACATTGATGCCACTGACTGGGACGTCAGCGTGAAAGCCGTGGCCCATTACCCTACCGTGCTTTCCATGATGGCCGACAAGATGGACTGGACCACATCCGTGGGACAGGCCTACGCCAACCAGTCAACGGACGTGATGGAAGCCGTCCAGCGCCTGCGCGCACAAGCTCGCTCCATGGGCAACCTGGTGACCAGCCCGCAGCAGGAGATCGTTGAAACCGACGGGTACATCTACATTTATCCGGCGCAGCCGGAGTATATCTACGTGCCAACCTACGACCCGGCGATCATCTACGTTCATCGCGGCGGTTTTTACGGGCGACCCGTCCTTTTCTTCAGCATGGGATTCCTGATCGGCGCGTGGCTGAACCATGACTGCGACTGGCGGAATCATCGCGTCTTTTATCATGGTTGGGACCAAGGTGGTCCACGGTGGATTGACCGTTCCCGTCCACGGGTACACATTAACAACATCTACGTAAACAACAATTACAGGAATGTACCCGTCAACCGCGACTTCGGAAATCGCCGGGTGAACTACGGAGCGTTGGACCGCTATAACTCCATCCACCCAAAAGTTGATTACAACAATGTGCGGCGTGAGCGTCCGGGCGGCGCTCCCCGTCAGCAAGGTCCTGCACCAGGACAGCAAGTTCCCGCGCCAGCGCAGCGCGACAACAAGATCATCCGCCGCAATATTGATCCTAATGATCCACGGATTGGCGCAAATCGCGGACGCGACCAGCAGCCAACCCAACAACAACGCGGCAACGTGCAGGTGCCCCGTCAGCCGGAAGTAACCCAACCGCAACCACCGGTCACGCAGCAACGCGGAAATGTTCAGGTACCACGTACCGGAAGCATCGCGGACGCAGACTCCGCCACCGGTCCCGCAGCAACGCGGCAATGTCCGAGTGCCGCGTCAGCCTGATTCGGTATTCCACGGCAACCAGGGCCCCATTGACTCACGTTCTGCAAGCCAGAGGGGACAAAGCAGCCGGCAACAGGCACAGCAACCCGCCCCGGCGGCCAGACAGCCTCAGGCTCCAAGCCAGCCGCAAAACCGGCCCGCGCAGCGTAACGACAGGAGGCCGAGATGAATCCGACCCACCACGAAGATCACTTTGTTGCGCGGAGGCCTGAATTTATGCCCATCAGAATAACGATAAACTCGTTTCTGTCCCGGCTCGTCATATCGGCGGCCATCATACTGTTTGTGTTGGTGCTGGCAGGAACCACCAGCGCGAAATCACCGGCAACTTCAGAAAGCACACAGGACGACAAACAAGCGGTGTTCGCGTCCCCCGAAGAAGCCTTGCAATCGCTGACCGCCGCCGCCAAGACCAAAGACCGCACGGCCCTCGCCGGTATGTTTGGCGGCGAATACGATCAACTTCTCTCCGGTGACGCCGTCCAGGACAATCAGGAATTGGATGCGTTTGCCGCTGCTCTGGATCGCTCCGCGAAGCTGACCAAAGTGAGCGACGTCCGCTACACCATGGCAATTGGGGAAGACAATTGGCACTTCCCGATTCCTATCGTGAAGGAAAGCGATCACTGGCGCTTTGATACCGCGGCAGGCATGGAGGAAATACTCAACCGCCGCATCGGTCACAACGAGCTTTCCGCGATCTCCGTGTGCCGGGCCTACGTCCTTGCGCAGTGGGAATACTTTACGGAAGGCGACCACGATAATGACGGCGTGGCCGAATACGCACAACATTTCATCAGCTCCGCCGGCAACCGTGACGGACTCTATTGGGACACGGCAGAAAATGAAAAACCCAGCCCCCTCGGCGCCCTGATCACGGAGGCCCGGGCGGAAGGCTACTCGGCCGGACGCAACAAGTCCACCCGGAAAATCAAAAACATTGCCGAGATGATTCCTCGGCAGCGTTCTCCGTACCACGGCTATTACTTCCGGATCCTGAAGAGTCAGGGGCCGCATGCCCCCGGAGGCAAATACAACTACGTCATCAACGGCAATATGATTGCCGGCTACGCGCTCATCGCGTACCCGGACAAGTGGGGCAGTTCCGGCGTTATGACCTTCATCGTGAACCAGCAAGGTCGCGTGTACGAAAAGAACCTGGGACCAAACACCGTGAAGCTTGCTGGAGCAATTACGGAATACGATCCTGACGCATCCTGGAAGGTGGTGAAAGAATGAAGGTGGTCAACGGATAACGAATAGGCAAAGCACGACGTAATCATCTCGGGCTTACGGGCGCAACCGGCTGCTAAAACCGGCTTGCGCCCGCTTTTCTTGTCCGCCCGCTCTTACTGAATACAGCCAACGCTTTGGCCTCTACGCTATGCCCCTCCGAGACTCAAGGGAAGCGGCGCTACCCTGCTAAGATTCTTGGCAGGCAGATCACGTTTTTGAATCGAAGCTTTACTCTAACCATCTAAAGTTGATTGCGAAAGCTTGCTTTCGCAAAGCTGGTTTTGCAAAACTGGTTGCGCCGGAACCGCACCTAAAACACCTTATGAAACTTCTCTACGCTTACATGAAGCAGTACTGGCATCTGATTGCGCTGGCTCTCTCCCTGGCGGCCACCAATCAGGTTTTTTCCATGTTGGACCCGCTGATCTTCCGCTACGTGATCGATAACTACGCCACGCAGTACAACCGGTACAGCCTGGCCGAATTCTTTCGTGGCGCAGGCTGGCTCCTGCTGGCGGCCGTGGGCGTGGCCTTTGTTTCTCGCGTAGCCAAGAATTTTCAGGACTACTTCGTCAACGTGATCGTGCAGCGCCTGGGCGCGCGTATGTACTCTGACGGCATCCACCATTCTCTCGATCTGCCCTATCAGGTCTTTGAGGACCAGCGCAGCGGCGAGACTCTGGGTAAATTGCAGAAAGTCCGCGCGGACGTTGAGAAGTTTTTCAATGCGGCCATCAATACCCTCTTTACGGCGCTGGTCGGCATGATCTTTGTGGTGATCTACGCTCATCGCATCCATTGGACGATTGTCCCAGGTTTCCTGGTGGCCGTTCTGGTCATTGGCGTGGTGAGCATGTTGCTCAGCCGCCGCATCAAGAAGATTCAACGAGTCATTGTGGCGGAAACCACGTCGCTCGCCGGGTCCACCACTGAATCGCTCCGCAATATTGAACTGGTCAAGAGCCTGGGGTTGGCACGGCAGGAAGTCGCCCGCTTGAACGGCGTTACGGAAAAGATTCTCAAGCTGGAGCTCAAAAAAGTGAAGGTCCTGCGCAGCTTGAGTTTCATACAGGGCACGCTGGTCAATGCCACGCGCACCACGCTTCAGTTCTTCATGCTTTACCTGATTTTCACGCAGCGCATCACCGTAGGACAGTTTTTCTCGCTACTGATTTACTCGTTTGTGATCTTCACGCCGTTGCAGGAGTTTGGAAACATCATCAACACGTTCCGCGAAACGGAAGTTTCTCTGCAAAACTTTCAGGCTATTCTGGATACGCCGCGCGATCCCCGTCCAGAATCTCCTGAACAATTCAACGAGCTAATGACCTTGCAGTTTGACGACGTGCGCTTCCAGCATCTGACGGCCTCCACCCTGGCGCTCGACGGTATCAGCTTCTCTGCCGCCCGCGGAGACACCATCGCTTTCGTCGGTCCGTCCGGCGCAGGCAAGTCAACTTTGGTCAAGCTGCTGGTCGGCTTGTACGCGCCGCAGACTGGCGACATTCTCTACAACGGCATTTCGTCGACGCGGTTAAACCTTGACGATCTGCGTGAGCGCATCGGTTTTGTCACCCAGGACACGCAGCTTTTTTCCGGTAGCATCCGCGAGAACCTGCTCTTTGTGAATCCCAAGGCCACTGACGCGCAGTGCATGGAAGTGCTGCACAAGGCCGCCGCCGATTCGTTGCTGGTCCGTGCGGACCGCGGCCTGGACACGCTGATCGGCGAAGGCGGCGTAAAAGTTTCGGGCGGAGAAAAGCAACGCTTGTCGATTGCGCGCGCCCTTTTGCGCAGTCCGCAACTGCTGGTCTTTGACGAAGCTACCTCGTCGCTGGATTCGCTGACCGAAGAAGAAATCACGCGGACCATCCGCGATCTCGCCGGGCATCAGGAAGCTATCACCATCCTGATCGCCCATCGCCTTTCCACGATCATGCACGCCGACCGGATCTACGTTCTGGAACAAGGCAAAATCGCCGAGTCAGGACGCCACTCCGAGCTTTTGGAGAACAAAGGGCTTTACTACGCCATGTGGCGCCAACAGGTCGGCGAACGCAAACCACAGGAAGCCGGCGTAGTGCGCAAGTAAGACGCCCATGGCGTCAGCGGGCCGTTTTTGGCGATGACGCCGTGGGGGGTGGCAAGGTCTGTAGCCAGTGCTGGGCAAGCTGGAAATTCGAGTCTGGGTTGTCCACCTTTGGCTTCTCTACCTTGGCAAACATCATGCGCGCAGCATCGGCTTCGCCGTATTCCTGTGCAATTTTCCCGTACGCCAGCCAAACGGAGGCATCAGCCTCTTCCAATTTGCCTGCATCCATGGCTTTGAGAAGAGTTTCACGTCCCAGTCCGGGCTTGCCGGCAGCCGCATACACGCACGCCAGGGTGTGCAAAATTGAAAAATTACTTTTCCGAGAAAGATCGTTAGCCCGCTCCGCGGCTTCGATGCTTTCCTGGTCCGTAGCGCTCGAAAGGTACAAGGCGCGCCACGAGTATGAATTTAAGTCACTCGTCGTCGCCTTGCCACGGTCCATCAAGCCTTTAATGAGTTCGCGCGACTTGCGGACGTCACCCCGGTTCATCGCAAGCGAAGCCGCCGACCTGACGTATCCGATTTCGTCAGGATGCTTTTGCAGGCGCGCCTGGAGTTGCTTTTCCCACTCGTCATAGTTCTTGCTGTGCGCGTATACGCCTGCCGCAAAGCCAAAAGCTAAAAAGGACTCAGGTTCGGATTTCACTAGTTCTTCAGCAACCGGAGCCAGTTCCTTCCATTGATCCTGGGCAGCGTAACCATAAGCCAGGACGAGATTGAGTAACTTGCGATCCTGAACAGACTTGGCCGAGTCTCTCAAACGCAGCAATTCCGCAAGATGTTGCTGCTTTAAATGTTTTGACGGTAACAGAATCAAACCAGCGGTCCGGATGGCGGTCTCATCACCTTCTTGTCCTTTGGTCCAAAAATGGGGAAAGGGCTGTCCTGCAAGCGGGTCGTCACCAGAATTCATGTGGATCTTCTCGCGGGCCCAATCCAGCCACTTGCGCGCGCCCGCCAAGTCCTTCTTGTCGGCTCTGGCCAGCACTTCCCAACCGATGTTTTCCGGAGGTCCTCCGTTCAGGCCGAAGTCAGCAATCTTGTACTGGCCGTCCTCGCGTGTAACAAAAACGTCCTGGGCCTCTGCACCCGGGGACTGCATGGCAATCCGGTAACCCGCCGCGTCGTCGCCTTCTTTGGTGAACCGCACATTGGAAAGGAAAATGTCACTGACCACCCGCAGCGGCATGCCGGAAGCAGTCAGTTGCGACCGCATGACAAACATGCCTTTGGCGAACTCTTCTTTGTCACTGTTTTCTCCCGATCCCAGTACCACGTTCTTACTCATGACACTGGCGACCTGCTCGTAATCAGCTTTTTTACTGAACAGCAACGCGAAAACCCTCTGCACGGCGCCCGACGGGTCGCCGGAATCGATCTTGATTTCGGACGCGCTCTTGGTCTTCTTGAGTATGGCCGCAAAATTTAAGAGAGCGCCCTCGTTTGCGTTTCCCCGGGCCCCAGCGGAAAGCAATTCCGCGGCTTCCGCGTAGTGATGGATATACATAAGAAGATAGCCAGCCGTGGTAAGGCTTCGTCCGCGAGAGGCATCTTCTGTAGTAATCTCCAGCGCCTGCCGCAAGGCGGCCTCCGGCCCTTTTTCAACCGCGGTGGTGCCAAGGATGAAAGCTTTCCTGATGTCTGACCCTGGCAACGTCGTCGCCCGCTCTGCTACGTCCTTGAACTTGCCGGCATACCAAAGGTCGTATAAATAGTTGTCGTCATAGGAGCGCGCGAAATTCTCGTCCAGTTTTTTTAGTTCCTGAATTTCGTTGGCGGCATCCTGCAGGCTGGCTTTGGCGCCATAGCGCGTGCCCTCCTCGTCATATTCCAAAAGTCCCGCTAGCGCCACCCGGACATCTTTGTCTTTGGGATCAAGTTCTTTTGCTTTCCGATACGCGGACACCGCCCCAGCCAGGTCAAAACCTTTCTTTAAAGAACGGCCGATAAGATCATGCTGCAACGTACGCCCCAGGGTGCTGAAAGCCAGTGCGGACTTTGGATCAAGCACAGTAGCCTCGCGAGCCGCGGCACGCGCCTGCTCGCCCAATCCCGCCGTCAAAAGTATGTTGGCTAGCTGGACCCTATGCAAAGCCTCTTGCGGATGCAAACTGGCAATTTGCCGGCACGCTATCAACGCTTCTTTGATCTTTCCCGCCGACATCAAGGAATACGCAACATTGTCAAACGATATGAGAATCGGCTCTGCCGCACGTGCCTTGATGATCTCGTCGCGGAACGCCTTTGCTTCCGCCGGAGTTAGTCTCGGCTTGCCGCTCTCAAAACGCAGCACTGCCTCCACCATGGTCCCTTCCGGGTTTGCGGTGTACTTCTGGGTGTAAAGCGCGGACCCCAAAGATTGCTGCTTGTCCGTTGGAAGAGCTCTCAGTTTGAACCCCACCGGCGCGCTAACCTTGTAGCGCCATTCAGTGGCGAACGGATGAATCCACCAGTCCACCGTACGCGGCTTGGCCTTGTCTTCTGGATCTTCGTCCTTGGCAGTCTCTTCTTTTTCGTAGAAATAGTTTGGGAACCCCTCAAACATTGCTTCCTGACGGATTGCCATGACCGCACTGGTCAAATCCGTGGAACCACGCCGGCCTTTGGCAACATAGGAAACCGAAAGCGGCATGGTCGTATCCTGTACATCGCCATGTTGCAGCGAAATCAGCGAGTCAGCAAGATACATTTCTTTCACGTAGCTTTCGCTGTTCTTCCTGACTTCTTTTGCTTCCCCCGCATAAAATTCCCGATAGTCACCCTCTTTAGGGCCAACCCATTCATTGGTCTCAGTAATTGTTGCCAGGCCGAACTCGGCCATCTTGAACTCACGGGTCTCGCGGTGAAAATTCTGGGCGGACGTAATTTCCGGAATCGTTTTGAGCCCCGTCGTGGCGGAATCCACAATCAGAGCATGACGTCCATAATCCATCATGGGAAGGTAGCCCACCTGAACATAGTCAGCCGTGGCATCAATCCACAGTTCCGGGTCAGTCCCTGATGGCGGCAGATATACGATGGCGTGGTCAAACATCCCCATGCCCGGCATGTCTTCGTTAATGTCCCGGCCTGGGCCGGTCTGCAGCAAAGCCAGCTTGGCCGGAATGCCCACAGCTCGCAGCATGGCAACCAGGGCGGCGGCTTTGTCCTTACAGTCTCCGTATTTACGTTTCAAGGTTTCTGAGGGAAATTGCGGAATCAGACTCGATTCACCAAACTCCACGCCGGTGTAACGAACCGCGTCGTGGAGAGCTGCCACCAGATGGCGAATCACTTCAATTCTTGCCGCACTCTTACCCGAAGCAGCGGTCGCCAGGGCCCGAACGTCGGCCGTTCTGATCTTGTCTTCTGACAAACGAGCATACGAATCAGCAACTTGCTGCCATGAAACTCCGGTTGCGAAGTCAATTTGCGGAGACGCAATTACATTGGAAGGAACATGTGTTGGATGCTCGGGTTCGCCCGGTATGGGACCATTTTCAATCACGATCGTCTCTTCACCGTTGCTTACCGTCTTGTTGACCACCGCCTGCGGCAGAAGGTGGATAGCAAAATGAAATGGCAGCGACTCCGGATGACTGAATGTGATCCGCGTTTTTTGCACCAGAACACCCTTGACCAGCACGCGGCGCTGCGTCATGCCCGCGGGAAAAAACGGCGACGTGTCACGAATGATGGCTTCTTCTTCCACAATCGCCCCGACCGCAATCGCCGGCAACGGACCACCATAGGCCCGATTGTCACTGAACACTTCTGGTGACCCTTCATGGACTGGCCGGTCACTCAAGGTCTTGGGGTCCAATGTATGCACCGATCCATCCGGACTCAAAACACGTACTCTGATCTCCGGTTTGGATTGGTGCCAGGGCTCCCAATCGGCGCTGGTTTCCGCCCAACCCTTTACCCCTTCCTGGCTCTCAATCCTATAGATCGTCCGGTAAACCTCCACTGCCTTGCCCTCGCGGTCGAACCTCACCTGTTGATCGCTGAGCAAGATCGTAGCGTCCGCGTCTTTCTCTGGCTTAACTAGTGCGGCAGCCTGACGCAGTGCCTCAGGGCTTGCCGAAAAGGAAGGACCGTCCCAGGGATCCGAAGCTTGAGCTACAGAGACCATGGCAAAAAAGCAAAAGAGGCATAAACGAGTAGCTACAGATGAATAGCGCATGAGGAGTATCACGATTTTGCAAACCCCTAAGGTCAAGATAGGTGTTGAGAGTAAGTATTTTGTACCTTGATTCTTCAGATATGACAAGACCGGAGAATTCCGGGAACTATTTTCAATTTTTGAAAAGCGGGTTAGGACCTGGGCGCTACCCTAGGCCGCAGAAAATCCAGCACTCCATTGGCGAAAGCTCGCGGCTGTTCCAGGTTGGAGATGTGCGCGCCGGGGAGTAAAACGTTTTGGGCGCTGGGAATTTCGCGAGCCAGGATGTCGCCATTCCCTTCCCACGGTGTTGACGGATCTTTGTCGCTGCCGATTACCAAGGTTGGCGCCGTGATCTTGTTGAGCAGCAGTTTGAAATCCAGGTCGCGCAGGGCCGCGCAACAGGAAACATAACCCGCGGGCTTGGTCGCCAGGAATGTCTTGCGCGTGGCTTGAGCGTAAGGGCCATTCTGTCTTTCCGGGGAAAAGAAACGCCCCATCACCGTGTCCACGATGGCCGCCATGCCGCCTCGCTGTACCTCTTGCCGGCGCGCGTCCCATATCTCGCGTGTGGCAAATTGCGGCGAGGTGTTGGCCACTACGAGAGCGCGTAGCCGGTCTGGCGCGTGCAATCCCAACCATTGCCCTACGGCTCCGCCCATGGAAAGCCCGCAGAATGCGAACGTTTCAAATCCTTGCGAAGTAGCCAGCTCGGTCACGTCGCGTCCCAGCTCGTCGATGGTGTAGTCGCCCGGAGGCGCGTCGGAAGCTCCGTGGCCGCGGGTGTCATACCGCAGCACCTGAAAATACTGGAGCAGGTCCGTCATCTGCGGGTCCCACATGGTGTGGTCGCAACCCAGCGAGTGCGAAAGGACCAGCACTGGAAGGTTAATGTTGCCTTCCAGCCGGTAGAACAACCGAGTACCGTTCACGTTGGCAAATGACAAGATGAAGACTCCGTACACCGATCAATTTTGAGCTTTACGCTTCGTAGTGCCTAGGTAATCGTACTGCCTAAATATCGTACTGCCTAGATATCGTAGTACAAGGCGAACTCATAAGGATGCGGACGCAACCGAATCGCGTCCACTTCTTTCTCGCGTTTGTAAGCAATGTAGGTGCCCAACACGTCTTCCGTGAACACATCTCCCTTCAACAGGAACTGGTGGTCGCGTTGCAGGCAATCCAGAGCTTCGTCCAGCGAACCAGGCATGGAAGGGACTTTAGCCAGCTCTTCCGGACCGAGATCATAAATGTCCTTGTCCAACGGCAAGCCGGGATCGATTTTGTTTTCGATGCCGTCCAGGCCGGCCATCATCATGGCCGCAAAAGCTATATAAGGATTGCAACTCGGGTCCGGCGGACGGAACTCCACGCGCTTGGCTTTCGGCGACGCCGAATACATGGGAATGCGGCAGGCCGCGGAGCGATTGCGCCGCGAGTACGCCAGATTTACCGGCGCTTCAAAACCGGGAATAAGGCGCTTATAGGAATTGGTTGTCGGCGCGATGATGGCCGAAAGCGCCGGCCCGTGCTTGATCAGTCCGCCGATATACCACAACGCAGTCTGCGAGAGCCCGGCATAGCCATCGCCGGCAAAGAGCGGCTTGCCGTCCTTCCACAATGACTGATGCGTGTGCATGCCGCTTCCGTTGTCATTGAACAGCGGCTTGGGCATGAACGTAACGGTTTTGCCCACGCGATTGGCCACGTTCCGCACAATGTATTTGTAAAGCATCATGTTATCGGCGGAGCGCACCAGCTTGTTGAACTTCAAATCGATTTCCGTCTGGCCGCCGGTAGCCACTTCATGGTGGTGGCACTCCACCTCGAGTCCACAGGCCTGCATGGTCAGCGTCATCTGCGTGCGCAGGTCTTGATAGTGGTCAGTGGGCGGGACGGGGAAATATCCTTCTCTATAGCGCGGACGGTAGCCCAGGTTGTCCTCTTTGCGTCCGGAATTCCAGCGGCCTTCTTCGGCATCAATAAAGTAGAAGCCCATGTTTTCTTTCTGGTCAAAGCGTACGCTGTCAAAGATAAAGAACTCGGCTTCCGCTCCGAAAAACGCCGTGTCCGCCAGGCCGGTGGAGATCAAAAACATCTCGGCCTTCTTGGCGATATACCGCGGGTCGCGATCGTAACGTTGCTTGGTCACCGGATCGATCACGTCCGCCACCATCACCAGCGTTGGCTCCTGCGTGAACGGGTCCATCACGTAGAAGCTAGGATCGGGAATCAGCAACATGTCGCTTTCGTGGATCGCCGCCCAGCCGCGGATTGACGAGCCGTCCATGCCGAAGCCGTCTTCGAATGACGCTTCAGACAACTGCGCGATAGGAAAAGAAATGTGGTGCCACAATCCAAGCAGGTCCGTGAAGCGCAGATCGAGCATCTTGGCGCTGTTTTCTTTGGCAAATCGCAGGACGGCTTTGGGATCTGCCGGAATATTAGGCATGGCAGGCATAATGAGTACGCTCCTCCGCAGTTTGAAGATAAATGCGCGGCAAGGCGACAAGGAAATTGATTGTTTTTATTGGAGGGATAAGCGGAGTTTATGGTGGGTGACGGCAATGATGCGTTGGCGGAATAGATGGTCGAAGACGGCAAATGGCAATTAGCAACTGGCAATTAGCTCAGCTAAAGCAGAGGGATGCAGGATCGGTGAAAGGCGACGCACAGGGTTGTACGGACGAAAAGCAGATTCCTCCCTTCGGTTGATTTCATAACAACGACGGCTCCAGTCGGACCGAGTAAGCTTGAGTTTGCGAAGACCAAGACTCGGAAGGGAAAGGAGCCG
>Ga0075026_100000699_pt1 | contig 13921 bp, 13 predicted proteins | sample Str012_2_FD_71392 | JGI IMG/M metagenome (GOLD analysis project Ga0075026, IMG submission 71392) | Freshwater sediment microbial communities in response to fracking from Pennsylvania, USA - Straight Creek_MetaG_SC_2012 | ecosystem: Environmental > Aquatic > Freshwater > Creek > Sediment...
GAACGGGCGTGGACCGCCGGTGAGCTGCTGGCCGACGCGAACCGTCTCGTGCACGCGCTCCGCGCCCGCGGCGTGCCGCCGTTCGCGCCGGTGGCGACGCTGACCCGCAACTCGCCCGAGCTCTTCGTCGCGTTACTAGCGATCTTTCAGGGCGGTTGGCAGTACGTGCCGCTCAACACGCACCTGACCGCGCCCGAGGTCGGTTACATCCTCGGCGATTCGCGCGCGGCCGCGCTGGTGGCCGACGCCGCCTTCGCTGATGTGGCCGCGATCGCGGCTGAGGCGGCCGACGTCGCCGCGCGGGGGCGGATCGCCGTCGGCGGTGACATCCCCGGTTTCACGCCGCTCGACGAGTTGCTCGCAGGGCATCCCGACACTACGCCTCCCGATCGCGTCGCCGGACAATTCATGCAGTACACGTCGGGCACCACCGGCCGTCCGAAGGCGGTGCAGCGCGACCTGCCGCAGTTCGATCCCGAGACGTGGGTCGCGGCGTACAGCGCCAACCTCACCCGCTACGACATCGAACCGGGCGGCGACGCCGTGCACCTCGTGACCTCGCCGATGTACCACCTGTCGCCCTTGTCGTTCGGCTACTTCTCGCTGCATCTCGAGCACACCGTCGTGCTCATGGAGAAGTGGGACGCCGAACGCGCGCTGCAGCTGATCGAGCGGTACTGCGTCACCGACGTCGCGATGGTGCCGACCCAACTGCACCGGCTCATGGCGCTACCCGAGGAGGTGCGGGCCCGTTACGACGTGTCGTCGTTGCGGCAGGTGATCCACGCCGCCGCGCCGTGCCCGATCGAGTTGAAGCGGCGCCTGTTCGCCTGGCTCGGCCCGGTGATCTACGAGTTCTACGGCGCATCGGAGGGCGGCGGCACGTTGGCCAAACCGCAGGACTGGCTGGCGCACCCGGGGACGGTCGGGCGTCCGTGGGCCGGTGCCGACGTGAAGGTGCTCGACGACGACGGCAACGACGTGCCTCCGGGCGCTGTCGGCACCGTCTACCTCAAGCTCATGGGCGAGTTCGCCTACAAGGGCGATCCGCAGAAGACCGCGGCCAACCGGCGGGGCGACTACTTCACGGTCGGCGACATGGGCGAGCTCGATGCCGACGGGTACCTCTACCTGCGCGATCGCAAGATCGACATGATCGTGGCGGGCGGCGTGAACATCTACCCGGCTGAGGTGGAGGCCGCCTTGCTGTCGCACCCGTCGGTGGGCGACGCTGCCGTCTTCGGCATTCCGCACGACGACTGGGGTGAGGAGGTGAAGGCGGTGGTGGAACCAGCAGTCGGCGTCGCGCCGACGCCCGAGCTCGCGGCAGAGCTGACGTCGCATTGCGAGAGCATGCTGGCGCGCTACAAACTGCCGCGCAGCATCGACTTCGTCGACGCGATGCCGCGCGATCCGAACGGCAAGCTGTACAAGCGCACGCTGCGTGATCCGTACTGGGTCGGGCGCGAGCGCGCCATCTGACAGGAGTAGTGGTTCATGGCCCGCGTCCCCATTGAAGCTGGGTACTTCCGTATCCCCGACGACCCCGACGCACCTCCGGTGTTGCTGGGTAGCAAGTGCCCGAACTGTGGCGAGGTGTTCTTCCCGCGGCGGATGGTGTGCGCGCAGTGCCTGCACGAGGGTACCGACGACGTCGAGCTGTCGACGCGTGGCCGTCTGTTCACGTGGACGTACTGCAACATCCCGTTGTTCGGGAAGAAGGACGCCGACGTGCCGGGCTACGGCGTCGGACAGGTCGATCTTCCCGAGGGACCGCGCATCCAGGCGATCCTGCTCGGCGGTCCCGACGACTTCGAGATCGGCATGGAGCTCGATCTCGATTTCGAGACCTTGCGCACCAACAGCGACGGCGACGACGTCGTGATCTACCGGTTCCGCCCGGTCAACGGAGGCGAACGCTGATGCACCATGGCCTGAAGTTCGAAGGCGTCGCCGTCGCCGGTGTCGGCATGGTGCGCTTCGGCATGTTGCGCGAGTACCCCATGATGCACATGGCGCGCGACGCGGGACTGCTCGCGTTGCACGACGCGGGAATGACGCTGGCTGAGGTCGACGAGGCGATGGTCGGCTACATCGCGCCGACGTCGATGCTCGGGATCAAGGCGATGAAGGAGCTCGGGCTCACCGGGCTGCCGGTCACGCACATCGAAAACGCGTCGGCCACCGGATTGGTGGCGTTCCGTGAGGCGGCGTGGGCGGTGTCGTCGGGCCGGGCCGACGTCGCCATGGCGCTGTGCTTCGACAAGTTCACCGAGACGTCGGGCACCGGCGGGCGCGGCGGTGGGCGCGACGTCATCGACGCGCCGATCCTGCCCGCGTCGTACTTCGCGCTGTGGGCGCAGCGACGCATGCACGATCGCGGGACGACGCCCGAGACGTTCGCCCGAATCGCGGCCAAGAACTGGAACTACGGCGCAGTCTCGCCGATGTCGCACCGGCAGCCGGATCACGTCGTGACGCCCGAGGAGGTGCTGGCGTCGCGCATGGTCGCGCAGCCCCTCACCTCGATGATGTGCTGTCCGGCCGACGACGGCGCCGCATGTGTGATCCTGGCGCGCGAAGACATCGTGCGGGCGCGCCAACCCGGCCGTCCGCTGGTGCGGCCATTGGCGTCGGCCCTGCAGTCGGAGACCTACGCGCGCGGGCACACGTTCGTGGGGCCGGTGGTGGGGCCGTCGACGATGACGAGCGACACCGCGCGCGAGTGTTACGAAGCCGCGTCGCTCGGACCAGAGGATGTGAGCGTCGCCTTCTGCCACGACGCGTTCGTCAACGAAGAGCTCGAGTACTACGAGCTGCTGGGTTTCTGTCCGGAAGGCGGCGGCGACGAGCTCGTCGAGACCGGCGCGACCGGCCCGGGTGGTCGCATTCCGTTCAACACCGACGGCGGATTGACTGCGCGCGGCCACCCCGGTGGCCCCACCGGGCTCGCCATCGTGCACGAGTGCGTACAGCAATTGCGCGGTGAGGCCGACCGCCGTCAGGTCGACGGCGCGCGTGTCGCACTGGCTCACCTCGTCGGCGGTGGGAGCGTCTGCACCGTCAACCTGCTCGGCGTCACCGACTGAAAGGCATGGACACGATGGCCACCAACGACGACCTGCGCGCCGCGGGCATGGAGATCCAGGGTCAGCTCTGGCCGGCGACGCGCAACGCGCCCACGGGTCAATTCCCCGCCGCGCAACTTGCACCCGACTTCTTCGACTACGTGCAACAGACCGCGTTCGGCATGATCTGGTCGCGACCGGGGATACCGACGCGTGATCGGTCGATGATCACGGTCGCGATGCTCGCCGCGCTCGGCCACCTCGAGGAGCTGCGCGCCCATCTTGCCGGTGCCCTGAGCGTGGGTCTCTCACGTGACGAACTCGTCGAGGTGCTCATGCAGGTCGCGGTCTACGCCGGCGTCCCCGCCGCCGTCGCCGCGCTGCGAGTCGCCGCCGACGTCCTCGGCACCCCCGAATAACCAGGTCAGGGCGCGGACCAGCGCAGTTCGACGTCGCCTTGGCGTTCGGCGGCGGCGACGAGGTCGGCCCAGTCGTGGTCGCCGAGCCCGGCCGCGATCGCGCCGACGAGCACCTGGAGCACGGCCGCGCCTGCGGGCGTCGGCACACCCAGCGCGCGTCCGGTCTCGACGATGAGGCCGGCGTCCTTCGCCGCGAGCGCGAGCGCGAACTGCGTGGGACCGTTGCGCGCGTCGATGTTCTCCACCATCCGATCGAGGTAGAAGTTGGCGACGCCGTTGGTGCGCAGTACTTCGACGGCCTGTTGCACCGGAATCCCCGACTTCGCCGCGAGTGAGAGTCCTTCGAGGCTCACCCATGTGGTGGTGAACGCGATCAGGCTGTTCACGAGCTTCATGGTGTTTCCGAGCCCGAGCGCACCGAGGTGGACGAACGCGCGCCCCAGTGGTTCGAGCACCGGTTGCACGCGGGCGATTGCGTCGTCGTCACCACCCACCATGAACGACAGCATGCGGCGCTCGGCGCCGATCGCGCCGCCGGTGAGCGGCGCCTCCACCAGGTGGTGACCACTCGCCGCGAGCCGCGCGCCGAGCTCGCGGACCACTTCGGGGCTGTTCGTGGAGAGGTCGACGAGCACCGAACCGACGGCGGCAGTCGTGACCCACTCGTCGGCAACTCGGCGCACGACGGCGGGTGTCGGCAGCGAAAGCACCGTGATCTCGCACGTCGCGCCCACGTCGGCGACCGATGAGGCCGCGCGGGCGTCGCTGATCGCGCTCGCGCGCGCCGCGTCGACATCGAACACGACGACGTCGTGGCCGTCGACGACGAGATTCGACGCGACGTGACCACCAATGTTTCCGAGTCCGATGACCCCGACGTGCATCCGTGCCCCCTTCATCGTGTGAACGGTGCGCACCGTACCTCGCGACCCCGTGGCGCGCGCTCGGCGACAAGGGTTAGGTTGCCGCGATGAGCCTTCGTGATCACGTGATCTGCGACAGCGACCTCCACGTCATGGAGCCACCGGATCTCTGGGAGCGCTACATCGACCCCGCGTACGCGCACGCCGCGCCCCGCGGTCTCTCGGAGATGCCGCGTGACATGCGGGTGAAGGTGAAGAACCACGTGATGCTGCGCCTGGGCAGCGTGCGCCCGACGCGCATCGAGGGCCGCAAGACCGGCTGGCGCGAGGAGCACGACAATGTGTACGCGGCCTCGGAAGCCGCAGGGTGGGACGCGCCGTCGCAGGTGGCGGCCATGGATGCCGAAGGTCTCGACCTCGCGGTGCTCTACCCGTCGCGCGGCCTGTTCGTGCTCGGCATCGACAGTACGGAGCAGGTCGGTGCCGACGGCCTCGAGCCGGAGTACGCGACCGCCATCGCGCGCGCGTACAACGACTGGATGAAGGACTTCTGCGACGTCGCGCCCGATCGCATGTACGGCGCGGGCATGGTCGCGCCCCACGACGTCAAGGGTGCGATCGGCGAGGCGCGCCGCTGCGTGGAGGAACTCGGGTTCAAAGCGATCTTCCTGGCGCCGGCGACGGTCAATCGCCGGCCCTGGCACCACGAGGCCTACGACCCGCTGTGGGCCGAGATCGAGCGGCTCGACGTGCCCATCGCGTTCCACGGTGGCGGTCAGACGTACCTGAAGCCCGACTTCTCGCTCGAAGTGCTCGACCCGCTCATGCTGTGGCACACGTTCAGCCAGCCGCTCGGCATCCAGTTCGTCACCGCGTGCTTCTGTGGCGGCGGCGTACTCGAACGCTTCCCGAGTCTGCGCGTCGCGCTGCTCGAAGGCAACTGTTCGTGGGCGCCGTGGTTCCTCTACCGCCTCGACGAGCACTACGAGTGGACGGGTTGGTACGAGGCGCCTGATCTCACCATGAAGCCGAGCGAATATTTCCGCCGCAACTGCTGGATCTCGGTGGAGGCCGACGAGGAGACCGTGCCGCACTTCATCGAAACGTTCGGCGACGAGCGGCTGATCTTCTCCACCGACTACCCGCACGGCGATTCGAAGTTCCCGCACGCGGTCGACGCGTTCGACACGCTGCCCATGAGCGACGATGCCAAGGCGCGCGCGGTCAGCACGAACTGGTTCGACCTGTACCGGATCCCGCTGGTCAAGCAGGTCTGAGGACGAGGCGACCGCCTCAGCTCTCCAGCTGCTCCTTGAGCGCGACCAGCGCGCCGGTGTACGCGCCCTGCATCACCTCGACCATCGCGTCGTCGGTTTCGACGTCCCACGTGACGAACGAACCATTGCCCGCGGGCATCACCGTGATGGTCGCCCGGTGCACCTCGGGCTTCATGTCACCCTCGGTGATTCCGTAGGTCAGCGTGCGTGCTTCGTCGTCGCGCGAGTACTGGTGCTCCACGATCGTCATGCCGAACATTCCCAGGACGCGGTCGTCGTCGCCGCGTAGCTCGCAGGTCTCCACCCCCGGCATCCACATCAGGTCGCCGAAGTTTCCGATCTTCGCCCACACATCGTCGGCCGATCGGTCGATCGTGACCTCTGCTCGTGCTTCACCCATCCGTCGACTCCTTGGTGTGTCGGCGACGCGGCGGGATACCGTCGTCGGCCAGGATGGTCTAGTCGAAACGAGGAACCCGTGCCGTCTCCCGTCGAACTCTTCGATCTCACCGGCAAGGTCGCCGTCGTCACCGGGGGCAGCCGGGGCATCGGTCGTGCGGTGTGCTTCGGCCTCGCGGCCGCAGGCGCCGAGGTGGTTGTCGCCAGCCGCAAGCTCGACAACTGCGAGAGCACCGCGGCCGAGATCACGGAGGCGACGGGTCGGCGCGCGGTGCCGATGGCCGTGAACGTGAGCCACTGGGACCAGTGCGGCGATCTCGTTGACCGGGTCTACGCCGAGTTCGGGCATTGCGAGGTGTTGATCAACAACGCGGGGCTGTCGCCGTTGTATCCCGACCTCGCGTCGGTCACCGAGGAGCTCTACGACAAGACGCATGCGGTCAACGCCAAGGGTCCGTTCCGGTTGGCCACGCTGTTCGGCACGCGCATGTTCGACGGCGACGGTGGTTCGATCATCAACGTGTCGACGGCCGGTTCGTGGCGACCCGACGAACATGACCTGCCCTACGCGATGGCGAAGGCGGGCCTCAACGCGATGACGCTCGGCCTCGCGGGCGCGTTCAACCCGAAGGTGCGCGCGAACACCGTGCTGCCCGGCCCGTTCGAGACCGACATCACCAAGGCGTGGGCGGAAGGCACCATGGACATGGTGCGCGCGACCAACCCGATGCGGCGAATGGGCCAGCCCGACGACATGGCGGGCGTGTGCGTGTTCCTCGCCAGCGACGCGTCGAGCTACATCAACGGCGCACAGATCCTCTGCGACGGTGGCTCGTTTCGCACACTGTGAGTCATCCCGGTGACATCGGCCGCATGACGTGCTCCTGGGCGATCGTGGCGAGCAGGCGTCCGGCGCGGTCGTGCACGGTGCCGGTGTAGAAACCGCGCGCGCCCGAGGCGGCGCCCGGCACGAGATCGACCAGCACCCAGTCGTCCATCCGGCCGGCGTGGTGGAACCAGACCGCGTGGTCGAGACTCGGGCCCCACCACCGCTCGTCTGACGGCGGGAGCTTTTCGAGCCCGGTGCCGATGTCGGACAAGTAGGTGAGCACGCAGGCGTGGAGGAGGCGGTCGTCGGGCAGCGGGCCGCGGGCGCGTGCCCAGAACTGATGGGGCGTGCCGCCCCAGGCGCCGCGGGGCGCGCCGCGTCCGGTGATCCGCAGGTCGAACACCGACCGGTGGAGCGCCCCGGTCCCCGGATCGGGAACGTCCTCGGGCGCCGGGACCCCTTCGGGGAGTCCTGCGGCCTGGAACTCGGGGCCTTCCTCGTCGACGTGGAACGACACGAGCAGGCTCATGATGACTTCGCCGTCCTGGCGCGCGGTGACGTGACGGGCCGAGAAGGAGCGGCCGTCGCGATCGCGGTCGACGTGCAGGATCGTCGGTCGGTCGGCCTGCCCGGCGCGAAGGAAGTAGCCGTGCAGCGAGTGGATGTTGCGATCATCGGGGACGGTGAGACTCGCGGCCCGCGCGGCCTGGGCGGCGACCTGCCCACCGAACAGGCGGGGCCGGCGTTCGTCACCCCTCGGGTTCACGCCGCGGAAGATGTCGCGGTCGAGCTCCTCGAGATCGAGCACGCGCAAGAGTTCGGCGACGTCACGCGACTCGGCTTCGCCCGGGTCGATCGCCGGTGGGGTGTCGCTCACCGGGCCCCTTCGGCCGTCGTGTCGGCGTGGCAGCTCTCGGTGCTCGTCGTGGGGGCCACGTCGAGCGCGGGGTTGCGGTCGAAGAACCCGAAGGGCGACAGCAGGAACCCGGTGTACTCGACCGGCATGACCGGCCAGTCTTCGGGGCGCACGAAGTGGGTGACGCCGAACGTGTACCAGAGCACGACGTCGGTGTCGACGAGCGACCGGTCGGCCGCGGTCCAGCGCGGCAGACCGTCGCCACCTTCATGTTGGTTCGGGAACTCTCCCGCGGCGCGCCGCTCCTCGGGCGCGTACGGCGTGACCCAGAGATTGTGCCGCGCGAACCCGGCGCGTCGCCCGACGCTCGAGTCGGGTGCCGCGAGCATCGTCGGCGTCGACATCGTCGGCACGAGCTTGTAACCGACCGGCTGTCCGAGCGCGTTGCGGCACGATTCGTTGACCACGCGCCAGGCGCGGCTGGCGGCGGCATCGACGTCGCGCTGCGCGTCGAGCTCGTGGTCGAGGCGGGTCGCGCGCGACCGGAACGCGTTTCCCCACGGATTGTCGGGCCCCGCGGGCACCGGTTCGGCGTCGACTTCGTACACCGAGTTCACCGGACCATCGACGTCGAGGTCGAGACGCGCCGAGAACAGATGTTGATGGTGCACCGCCGCGAGCCCGGGTGCGATCACATTGGCGAACTCCGGCTGCTCACCGGGGGTGATCGCCATCGGCGACACGATGCCGGTGAGCTTCACCTCGAGCTGGATGTTGCCGTCGAGGTAGAAGTACCAGTAGAAGCCGTACTCGTAGTTCCCGACGGTGGCGATGAAGCTGACGACCAACCGCCGCGACCGACGGGTCTCGTCGGTGCCGCCGTGCAGGTCGTGGTGCTTCCAGAGGATGCCGTAGTCCTCTTCGTGCATGCACACGACGCGCTCGACCGTGTACGGCTCGCCCTGCTCGGTGGCGAGCACGGCGTCGAAGTAGTGGATGACGCCGAGACAGTCGCACCCGAGGTGCAGCGAGTTGCCCATCCGGCCGAGGCCCCACTCGCCGGCGTCGAACGCGTTCTTCCATCCGTGCATCGGCCCGGGATCGCCGTAGGGCACGACCATCTCGGAGATCGACGCGCGATGCAACACCGGGCGGACGCGCCCGGCGTCGGGGTCGTGGTAGTCGACGGTGTGCAACACCAGCCCCTCATAGGGGTCGAAGCCGATGCGGAACGACCAGCGGGACCAGCGCACGTGGTTGCCGTCGACCGCGAAGCTCGGCCCGTCGGGCTGGATGATCTCGAGCGGTTTGAGGTCGTCGCGCATCGGGCCGATGCGGTCGGCGAGGTAGTCGCCCCGCTCGTCGGGCATTGGGACGACGCCCAGGTCGACGACCTCGAGGACCTCGCCCGCGCCCGCGTCGAAGAACGCGATGACCCCCTCGATCGGCTGCGCGTACCCGTTGTCGGTCGCTTCGCCCCGCAGGTAGGAGATGCAGCGGCTGATGCGCCGCCCCTCCTCGTGTTCGATCCCGAACGATCCCGCGGGCCACGGGTCGATCTGCACGAGGTCGAAGTTCTCGATACCCCGGCGACGCAACGCGGCCTGCCACTCGGGGTGCTCCTTCACGCCCACGATGGCGGAGAACGCTTCGCCGAACAGCAGCGCGGGCCGCATGCCTGGGTGCGTAGTCCATGACCGCACCTCGCCGCGCGTGACCGACACGATCACCTCGATCGCTTCGAGCAGTGCCCGCGGTACGAGGAGCGCCTCGATTTCGCGGTCGATCGGCGCGCCCGGTTCGTGGGCGAGCACGACGGCCTTGTCGGGCTCGTGGAGACGGACGTGCACGAACACAGCGTCGACCTCGTAGCGCGCGTCGCCGGCGACGAGCGCAACCGCGGCACGAATTTCGTCGGCAGTGAGCGCGTCGAGCGGATGCGGCGTCGCAGTCATTCAATCCCTCGCGGCTTGTTGCTGACGCATGTACTCGGCCGATCCGGCCACGAACCCTTCGACGTTGTTGGCCTTTCCCGTGACGTAGTCCTTGAAGTACGCGGGGATGTAGACCTCGAGCGAGCCGCGGTCGAGTGCAGCGAACGTCTCTTCCACCAATTGCCCGACGGTGATGAACTCCACCGGCGCGGTGAACGGATCGTTGTCGGGCATCTGGAACAGGGGGGTGTCGACGACGCCGGGGTACACGACGAGCACCTTGATGCCGTTGTCCCAGAGGTCGATCGCCATCGCTTCGGAGAACACCGACAACGCCGACTTCGACGCGTCGTAGGCGGCTTCGCCGGGTGACGACAGCGTCGCCGCGACCGAAGACACGTTGACGATGCGACCCTCGCCCCGTTCGATCATCTGGGGGAGCAGCGCGAGTGTGAGTCGGGTCGGCCCGAGGAAGTTCACCTGCATCACCGTGTCGACCGTGGCGGCGTCGAGCTCGCGTACGTTGCGACGTTTCGGGATGCCCGCGTTGTTCACGAGCACGTCGACCCTGCCCATGCCCAACAGCGCGTCGCCGGCGAGCCGGTCGACGGAGGCGGCGTCGCCGAGGTCGGCAATCCACTCGTGGACGGTCGCCCCGTGTGCCCGGCACCGCTGGGCAGTGGCGTCGAGCCGCTCGGCGTTTCGGCCGCTCAGCCCGACCACCGCGTCGCGGCGGGCGAACTCCTCCGCCAGCCCGGCGCCGATCCCCGACGACGCCCCCGTGATCAAGACCCGCTGTCCTTGCCAATCAATTCCCATAGGGTCGGCACCGTACGGCACCCGATCCGGGCGGTCCACCGGGGCCGTTCGAGAGGAGCAGCCAATGGCCACCTTTGCCCTCTTCGACACGCCGATCGGACGGTGCGGCATCGCGTGGGAGGGCGAGGTGATCGTCGGCGTGCGACTCCCCGAGGCGACGTTCGACGTCGCGCAGCAGGGCCCGACGCCGCCGTGGGTGCAACGCGCCATCGACGACATCGGCGCGTCGCTGCGCGGCGAGGCCGACGACCTCGCCGATCTGCCCGTCGAACTCGACGGGCTCCCGCCGTTCCGGCGACGCGTGTACGAAGTCGTGCGCACGATCCCGGCGGGTGAGACGATGTCGTACGGAGAAGTTGCCGCCGCCGCGGGTTCACCGGGCGCGGCGCGCGCCGTCGGCCAGGCGATGGCCCGAAACCCGTACCCCTTGATCATTCCGTGTCATCGCGTGCTCGCGGCCGGCGGCAAGACCGGCGGCTTCACCGCACGCGGTGGCGTGACGACCAAGTTGCGCATGCTCGAGATGGAAGGCGTGCACCCCCTCGACGCGGGCTACTGACGCGGCGGTTGGAATACGGGAAGTCCTGCGTCATCACGTACTTGTACATCGTCGACCGAATCGCTCCGACCCGCGCAACAACGGACTGGTCTGGATCCCCGGCGATCTGGGGAGCTCTCGAGCCGTCCGCTACACAAAAGGAGACCATTGACGAAGTAAAGAACGTACAGAACCTCGCAGCGCGGCTCTTCGGGCGGACCGTCGGCTAGACCGCGTGTCCGCTTATCGGACCCATAGGTCCGATAAGCCGAGGGATCAGATCGGCGTTGACGCCGCGGCGCCCGTGCGCCGCTCCGCGTCGTCGCGAATGGTGCGGACGGTGGCGCGCATGATGTGGGCGACAAAGGGTCGGATGAGCTGCCAGTACCGCGTGAACGCGCGACGCGATGCGGCGTCGGTGGTCACGGTGCGACACTCGTAGGACAGAAGCGTCGAGCCCTCGCCGTAGTGCCGCACGCTGAAGTTGCACGCGATCTTCCCGAACCCTGGTTCGGCGAAGTTCGGGAATTCATCGCGGATCGTCGGCCGCCACTCGATCTTGGGAGTCCAGAACACGCCCACGGCCCCGAACGCGATCTCTTCGTCGGGTCGCTGGCCCAGGAGGATCCACCCGGGCATGGTCTCCTCGTTCAGCACGAGGGTCGGTGGCACCACCTCGGCGTGATGTGTAATCCGAGCGGGCATACCCCGGACCCACATCGCCGCGACGAGCATCGGTGTACGCACGCGCAGGAAGTCGACGTCCCGCGCCGCCGCGAACGTGGTCGCTCCGTCGGCTTGCACGACGATGTGCTCGGAGATCGTGGCGTCGGCGGTGGGCATTGCCTCGTCGAGCAACATCCGCTCAGTGTGCCCGCCTGCTCCGTCGCCGTCAGATCGCGCGCTCGCGGCCTTCCCAATAGGGGTCGCGCAGCTTGCGCTTGTAGAGCTTGCCGTTGGGATCGCGGGGCATCTCGTTGGTGAAGTCGATGCTCTTCGGCGTCTTGAACTTGGCGAGGCGCGTCTTCGCCCACTCGAGGATCTCGACCGCGAGTTCGGGGCTGCCGTCGACACCCTCGACCGGTTCGACGACGGCCTTCACCTCTTCACCCCAGTCGTCGTGCGGAATCCCGAACACCGCGACATCGGCGACCTTCGGGTGCATGATCAGCTCGCTCTCGATCTCGGCCGGGTAGATGTTGGCGCCACCCGAGATGATCATGTCGATCTTGCGGTCGGAGAGGAACAACCAACCCTCGTCGTCGAGGTAGCCGGCGTCGCCGACGGTGAAGAACTTGCCGCGGAAGCTCTTGTCGGTCTTCTCCTTGTCCTTGAAGTACTCGAAGTTGCCGGTGTGCATGTGCATGTACACCGTGCCGATCTGCCCGGCCGGCACTTCGTTGCCGTCGTCATCGAGGATCACGACTTCGGAGAACGGCCACTTGCGCCCGACCGTCCCCGGACGCTCGAGCCACTCCTCGGCAAACACGTACGTACCGCCGCCCTCGCTCGCCGCGTAGTACTCGTCGACGACCGGCCCCCACCACTCGAGCATCTGGCGCTTGACCTCGGGCGGGCACGGCGCCGCGGCGTGGATCATGTGGCGCAGCGACGAGACGTCGTAGTTCGCCCGTTCGTTCTCGGGCACGCCGAGCAGACGCACGAACTGCGTGGGCACCATGTGCGTGTTCGTCACCGCGTACTTGTCGATCAGGTGCAGCATCTGTTGTGGCGACCACTTGTCCATCACGACGACCGTGTGACCGATGTGGATCGCGGCCCCGGAGAACACGAGCACCGCGGTGTGGTACAGCGGCGACCCGACGATGTGCACGTTGTCGTCGAACGGCTGGAGCCCGAAGAGGTAGAGCATCCCGCCGAATGTGCCGCCACCGGTTTCGGGATCGACGTCTTGCAGCTTGCGGCGCACGCCCTTCGGACGACCCGTCGTGCCCGACGTGTAGTTCATGACCAGACCCATCTGGCGTCGATCGGGCGCGGTTGCCGGCTGGCCGTCCTTCAACGACTCGTACGCGGCGAACGTGTCGATCTCGCCGCCGACGGCGAAGCGCCCGTCGACCGGGAAACCGATCTCGTCGGCTGCGGCCTTGGCATGTTCGGCGAAGCGCGCGTGTGCGACGAACACCTTCGCCTCGCAGTCCTGCACGATGTAGGCGATCTCCGGCCCGACGAGATGCCAGTTGATCGGGATGAGGTAGAAGCCCGCTTGCCCGACCGCGAGGAAGAGTTCGAACACCTCGGCGCCGTTGGGGAGCAACATCGCCACCGCGTCGCCGGGCACGAGCCCCATCGCGCGCAACCCGTGCACGAGCTGGTTGCAAGACGCGTGGAGCTCGCCGGCCGAGATCTCGCGCTCGTCGGGGTCGACGAGCGCGAGGTGGTCGGGAAACGCCTCGGCGATCTTCCAGAAGCCGAGCGGCGGCGCGTCGGTGGGTGCGGCGGTCATCGACCGGCCACCGTACGGAACGCGGCAACGATCGCCGAGAGCTCGTCGAGCGCGGCCGACTGATCATCCGGCAGCGGGAACCGACCGCGCAGGTCGGTGAGGCCGGCTTCTGCCAGCGCCGGCACCGCCTCCATCGTGCGGTCGAGATCGATCGAGCCGTCGTCGGCCTTCACCGTGGGGAGCGTGCCCGTCACCTGCAACCCCGCCGGGTCGCGACCAGCTGCCGCTAACCGGTCGCGCATCTCCGCGATACCGGCCACCGGATCCATCATCGCGTCGCCCCACGGAATCCAGCCCGACCCGAAGCGCGCGATCCGGCGCACGACGCGGTCATTGATGGTGCCGCTCACCCACACCGGCACGCCACCGCGCTGGAGCGGTTTGGGCATCATGTGGATCGCCTCGAAGTGCAACTCAGGTGAGTCGTACGCGGCGCGCTGGTCGCGCCACAG
>Ga0075026_100000700_pt1 | contig 13913 bp, 15 predicted proteins | sample Str012_2_FD_71392 | JGI IMG/M metagenome (GOLD analysis project Ga0075026, IMG submission 71392) | Freshwater sediment microbial communities in response to fracking from Pennsylvania, USA - Straight Creek_MetaG_SC_2012 | ecosystem: Environmental > Aquatic > Freshwater > Creek > Sediment...
CTACTACACCGTGCTGCAGAGCGTGGAGCCGGGCGCGCCCATCGAAGCCGTGGTCGCGGGTCGCTACGAAGACCGCTACCACCGTGGGCCCGACGGCTGGCACTTCGCCGACCGGCTCTTCCACGTCGACCTCACCGGCGACCAGTCGCGCCACTTCCCGTCGAGTTCGTGAAGTTCGGTTTCGCGGTCCCTGCGTACGGCGCGCACATCGACCGCGGCGCGATCACCGAGCTGATCGACACCGCCGAGAAGTTGCCGTACGACTCGGTCTGGTGGCCCGATCACATCGCCGTCCCCGACTACGCCACGACGGTGAACCTGTCGAGTCCGTTCCTCGAGCCCCTCACCGCGTGCGCGTGGGGACTCAGCCGCACGACTCGCATTCGCTTCGGCACCGACGTGCTGGTCGCGCCGTACCGGCACCCGCTCGCGGTGGCCGCGACGACCGCCACGATGACGCAGCTCGCGGGTGACCGCCTCATCCTCGGACTCGGCATCGGGTACCTGCGGGGCGAGTTCGAGGTGCTGGGCGCCGACTACGACGCTCGCGCCGCGACCACCGAGGAGTGGGTGCGCAGGTTCCGCGCCCCGCCGGATGGCTTCTCGGTGGTCACCGCGCCGTCACCGGTACCGGTGTGGATCGGTGGGAACAACCCGCGCGCGATCCGGCGCGCCGGGCTCATGGGTGACGGCTGGCACCCGCTGTGGCTCCCCGCCGACGACTACGCGCGGGCGCGCGACGAGATCCTCACGCTGCGGCACGATGCCGGCGTCGACGCGCCGTTCGCGTTCTCGTTCAGCGCGGGATTCACGCGGCTCACGGCAGCTCCGTCGGGTGGTTGGCCGTCTCCGACCGCGCGCGCCCCCGTCGGTTCCGAGTTCCGCTACGCGCCCGCATCATGGACGGCCCCCGACGGCCGGCCGCGTCTCATGGGCTCGCCCGACGATGTCATCGGCGACCTGCGTTTGCTTGCCGATGCCGGCGTCGACCACATCACGCTGCGCTTCGGCACCACCGATCCCGAAGACCTCGACCGCTTCGCGCGGGAGGTCATGCCCGAGTTCGCCTGACTTGCGGTCACGCTCGCCTTACTTTTGGCCGTGCGTACGCGTGAGCGGTACTGAGAGCCAGAAGTTCGAGCGGCGAGCCGGACTTGCTCCGGAATCAGCGCGATGATGCCCCGCATGGTCATGCCCACTGACATCGAGATCGTCGACCTGGGGATCGGGTTCCCGCACACCTCGGTCGAGCAGAAGATGGCGTCGTACGACTTCTTCCGCGCCAACCTCAAGGATGCCGAGAGCGCGCGTGAGATGGAGTTCCCCGTCCAGTACATCTTCAAGGGCGTTCCCGACGTCGTGCCCGAGGGCACCGATGTCGTCGAGTGGGTCGTCGAGAAGATGGACGCGTTCAACATCCGGATCGCGCGCGTCGGCCCGTCGGAGCATGGCATCGAGGCCAAGCGGCGCTACCCCGACCGGTTCGTCATCGGGATGTCGGTTGATCCCAACGACGTGATGGGCGCCATCCGTCGGATCGAGGAGGCGAAGACCGAGCACGACATCGTGTCGGCGATGGTGTTCCCGTCGGGCTGCGTGCCGCAGGTCGCGATCGACGATCCGAAGATGTATCCGGTCTATGCGAAGTGCGTCGAGCTCGACATTCCGCTGTGCATCAACGGCGGCATCGTCGGCCCGCGGATGCCGAGCTGGCCGCAGCAGGTGTTCCGCTTCGACGAAGTCTGTTACGACTTCCCCGACCTCAAGATCGTGATGATGCACGGCGGCGAGCCGTGGGAGGATCTCGCGGTCAAGCTCATGCTGAAGTGGCCCGGTCTGCACTACATGACCAGCGCGTTCGCACCGAAGCACTATCCGAAGGCGATCATCGACTACGCCAACACGCGCGGCGCCGACAAGATCATGTTCTGCGGCTACTTCCCCGCCGGCCTCACGCTCGAGCGCCAGTTCGCCGACATGCCCAACGTCCCGTTCCGTGACCACGTGTGGCCGAAGTTCCTGCGCGAGAACGCGCTCCGCGTGTTCAAGATCCCCGAAGCAATCGAACGTGCGACGGCGAATCAATGACGACGACCGAGGCAGTCGTCGGCGCGCCCAATGGCCCGTCCTCGTCTGCGAGACTCGAAGCATGGACGAACTCGACCGAGCGCTCGCCGCGGCCCAAGCGCGCTACGAGGAAGCGCTCCGGGCCGAAGTCGATGACAAGATTCGCGCCCAGGATGCCATGGCGTGGTTCGATCGGTGGGCCAACGAGGTTGGCACGCCCACCCTCACCCGTATGTCCGATCGCCTGATTCGGGCAGGGCACACCGCCGTCGTCTCCACGACGTTGAGCCCGAGCGGCGAAGTGGTCACCGAACTCATCCTCACGTTCACGCAACAGAACGGTCCCGGCGAGTGCACGATCGAATTCCGGCAAGGTCAGGGCAAATCTGTGGCGGTGTTCCACGCGGTGAACGGACACCAGGGCGCGGGAGGTCGAGTGGAACCTCCGGATGCGGTGACGGTCGATCGTTTCGCACAGACGTACATCATCGAGGCGCTCGAAGGACCACGTTGGTGATCGGCGGAGGCGGGGTTCTCGTCGATCCGCTCGCGTTACCCCGTGGCGAGGTCGAGTTTGCGGGTGATGACGTTCTTGGGTGAGCAGTCGAACGTGCCGGGCTTCGTCGGATTCACCCGGACGAAGTTGCCGTTCTTCACGCGCAGCGTGACGTCACAGCTCGTGACCCTTCGGCCGGCGAGGTCGATCGCACCGAGCATGCCTTCGGCGTCGAACTTGTGGATGTTGGCCAAGGCCGCGAGGATCGACTTGCGAGTCACTCCGTTGACGCCATCGCGCTTGGCGACCGTGTTCACCGCGTCACGGAAGGCGATTCCGGCCGCCCAGGTGTAGGCGCCAAAGCTTGCCGCCTTGTTCGCCCCCGTGTACTTCACGAAGTTCGCCGCCATCTTGTTCGCCTTCTGGTCGGCCTGGCCGAGGAAAGGCAGAAATGTCGTGTCGACGTACTGCTCTTCGACGTCGGCACCGCCCGACGCGAGGAATTGCTTGTCGTAGCACGCACTGCCGCAGTCCCAGACCTTGATCCCGGTCAGGCCCTGGAGAGCGGCTTCCTTGCGCAGCAAGACGGTGCACGGAAACGACGACGTGCACTGCCCGTAGTTCGAGCTCGCGTTCTTCATCGCCTGCACGATCTCGGTGTACTCACTCTGGGTCGCGCGGGCCGACCGATCAATGTCACCATCCGACTTGATCCCGATGTCTCGAACCGCCGCCACCGACGCGAAGGTGGCGTCGCGTGCCGCCTGCGAGTCGTTTCCGAACACGTAGATGCCGTGCAGGTCGTGGCCATACTTCTTCTGGTAGTAGCGACCGCGGCCAACGTTGGCCTGGTAGGTCTGAGGATGGTCGGCCTTGGTGGAGCAGATCACCGCCGGCGGCGCGATCGGGAACGACTCGCTCGAGCATTGGTGGTCGATCGACCCGGTGTAGAAAGGAATGTCCGGGAGCCCGGTGACCGCACCGGTGGAGTCCTTGCAGTCACGCATCTCCGCGATCGTGTTCAACAACGCCGCCGAGGTCCCGACCATTGCTACGTCGTCCTGACAGGCCGTGATCTCCGCCGCACGGGTCTGCGACGGGTTGACGTGCGAGTCGTAGAAGTCGACGACCATCTTGCGCCCCGCCAATCCGCCGGTCGCGTTGATGTACTTGGCGACTCCCTTGAGCCCGTCGACCGACGCCTGGAAGAGCCCAGGTGCAAACGGATTGTCGACGTCGGCGATGATCGCGACGTGAATCTCCGTCGGTGTGATCCCGACCTCGGTCGCGGCGGGCTTCTCCTTGCCGCTCGATTGCGCGCCGGCAAATGCCATCGTGCCAACCGACACAAGCGCGATCACGACACCGAGCGCCGCCCATCGGACCTTCGTCATTCTGTTCCCCCCTGTTGCGATTCGGCGTCGCGCATACGCGCGACGCCGGCAGTGATGAAACCGACGTGGATCTCGAACAACTCGTCTGCCTCTTCGCGGGTCACACCGGTGGGATTGCTTCCGGACAGGCGGTCGCGCCGCTTCAACGCGCCGGCCGCGGGCAGGCTCGAACCCTGCTCCATGGCCACGAAGCCGACCGTCGCCCACATGAGCAGCCGGCACGCCTGCACCGCGGCGTCCGTCGAGAGGCCGCCCTCACGCATTGCTGCGATCAGCGGTCGCGACGCTTCCACGTACGCCTCGCGGCCCGCTCCCAGATAGAGACGGCTGTCGGGGGCCAGCTTGAGCCGGCTCCGCAACTCTCGGCACCAGCGTTTGGCGTATACCGGCCACGGCTCATCGGGACCGGCGGTGGGCGCCAAGTCGGCGAGCAGGTGGTCGGCGACTGCGTCGATCAGGGCTGCCTTGTTCCCCACCCGGCTGTACAACGGCATGGGCGAGACCCCAAGTCGGTCCGCGACGTTGCGCATACTCACCGCGTCAAGGCCTCGTTCGCGCAGGATCACGATTGCGGCGTCCACGATCTCGTCGGCACCGAGCTCCAGGTCGTTGGGCTTGGCCATCAGACGGACGCCTCCACGATGCTCGTCGCACTGTCGAGGAGTAAGTCGACCTGTCTGCCGAAGTACTCGTGGATCGGCTTCTTCGATTCACCGCGCAGGAACTTGGCGTAACTGCCCTCGAGCACGATGGCGAGCTTCCAGCGAGCGAAGACGTCGTACCAGGCGATCCCACCGACGTCACGACCCGAGCGCTCGCCGTACCGGGCGACGAGTGACGTGAGCGACGGCACGCGCGACCGATCGAATCCCGGGTCGCCGGCCACTCCCAGCGGCATCGTGCCCTCGGGTCCGGGATGGAAGATCATCGCCCAGGCGAGATCGATCAGCGGGTCCCCGATCGAGGCCATCTCCCAGTCGACAACGGCCAGCAGCTGCGGCGGTGCGACTTCGGCGAACAGCGCGTTGTCGAGCTTGTAGTCGCCGTGCGCGAGCGCGGGCGATTGATCGGCGGGCCGGTGGTCGTCGAGCCACGACGCGACACTCTGCGCCGACGGCAACGGCCGACCACCGTACGAATCGAGCTGCGACAGCCAACGCCCGATCTGCCGTTCGAGGTACGGCCCGGCGTGGGCGAGGTCGCCCAAGCCGCAGCGCCGCCAATCGACCGAGTGGATGGCTACGAGCGCGTCGACCAACTGCTCGAGCGCGCGCGCCTGTTCCTCCGGCTTCGCGGTCCATGCGGCCGGGATCCCGTTGCGCACCGGGACCCCGTCGATGCGCGCCATCACGTAGAAGGGCGCGCCGAACACTTCGGGGTCGTCACACGCCAGCACCGGCCGCGCGATCGTCACCGCCTCGTCCTTGATCGCGTCGAGGATGCGGAACTCCCGCAACACGTCGTGTGCCGTCGCCGAGCTGGCGTGGCTGGGGGCGCGGCGTAGAACCCAACGCTCGTGTCCGCGCAGTAGGGCGAAGATGTCGCAGGATCCGCCACCAACCATCGCGTCGACGCTGATCGCGCTGGAGTCACCGAGGCGATCGTCGAGGAACTCGCGCAACGCTTCGGTGGGCTCGCTCACCCGACCAATTCCTGTTCGACGATCTCGACCACCTGTCCGAGGCGCTCGATGACGAAATCGGAGGAGGCGTGCGCGGGCGCAGGGCGGTCGGCGACGAGCAGCGCGGTCGACATCCCGAGTGACGCGGGACCAACGATGTCGTGGTCGACGCTGTCGCCCACGAACAGCACCTCCGTCGGCTCGCAACCTGCGTTCCGTAGGGCCCAGTGGTAGATGCCCGGGTCGGGCTTGCACGACTGCGCCGACTCGGAAGACACCGACGCGTCGACCGCACCCGCCAATCCAAGACGCGCCACGAGCCCGTCGAGCTGCTCGTCGTCGATGTTCGAGACGATTTGGACGTACAGCCCCCGCTCGCGCAGCGAACGCAGGGTGTCGAGACAATCTGCGCGCAACTCGACATTGTCGATCGTGGCCTTGTACTGGCGGTCGACCGCGGCGCTCACCTGTTCGTCGGTCAACTCACCGCCGAGTGATCGCGCCATCGCCGCGAATGCCTCACCGAAGAGTTCGCGGTGGCGATAGTACGGTCGCATCGCGATGGACCGGTAGGCGACGCCCATGCCGTGGCGATAGTTCGCTCGCAGCTCGTCGTCGGATGCGGTCACGCCGATGGTTTCGCCGACGAAGCGCAACTGCCGGAGGTGCACTTCGCGCAGTGAACGATCGCTGAAGAGCGTGCCGGCGAAATCGAAGAAGGCCGCGCGTCGCCCGCTCATCGGACACCCGCGGCGACGCGCAACTCGCGCCACTTCTCTTCGGCGGCGGCGCGACGGCTGGGGATGTGCTCGGTCGGCCATCCCTCGACCGGCGAGTAGCCCTTCAGGATCGTGCGCGCCAGCACTGACTTGTGCAGCTCGTCGGGCCCGTCACCGATGGGCCCGAACCGCGTTCCGCGGTACCACTCCTCCACCGGGAGATCGCTCGAGTATCCCAAGGCCCCACAGACCTGAATCGTGCGGTCGAGCACCGCGAGCACGACCTTCGACACGTGGGCCTTGACCATGCCGAGGTCAGCACGCACCTTGTTGGCCCCGTACTTGTCCATCTTCCACGCGGTCTGGAACGTGAGCAGGCGGGCCGCCTGGATCTCGGTGTGCGACAGCGCGACGTAATCCTGGACCATCTGGTGCTGCGCGAGCAGCTTGCCGTGCGACGTGCGCGACACCGCGCGCTCGCACATGATGTCGAGCGATCGTTGCGCCTGACCGAGCCACCGCATCGCGTGATGGATACGGCCGCCACCGAGACGCTGTTGGGCGAGGACGAACCCGTCACCCGGCGCACCGATCATGTGGTCGGCGGGGACGCGGCAGTCGCGGAACACCAACTCGGCGTGGTTCCCCGGGCGGCCGTACTCGACGTCGGGATGGGCCATCGTCCCGATGTCGCGCACGATCTCCATGCCTGGGGTCCCCGCCGGCACGATGAGGATTGACGCGTGCTTGTGCGGCCGGCCCTCCGGGTTGGTCTCCGCGAGCACGAGGATGATGTCGGCGACCGACGCGTTGGTGATGAACCACTTGTGGCCCTCGATCACCCATTCATCGCCGTCCTGCACTGCGGTGGTGCCGATGACGGTGGGGTCCGAACCGGCGAGGAACGGTTCGGTCAGCGCGAAGGCGCTCGAGATCTCGCCCCGGAGATTCGGCCACAACCAACGTTCCTTCTGGGCGTCGGTCGCGCCGTGCGCGAGCAACTCCATGTTGCCGCTGTCGGGCGCCTGCACCCCGAAGATCGTCATCGACATCATGCAGCGCCCGATGATCTCCGACATCAACGCCAGCTTCAGCTGGCCGAAACCCGGTCCGCCGAGCTTCGGATCAAGGAACGCCCCCCAAAGGCCGCGTTCCTTGACCTGCGACTGCAGGTGGACCTTCACCGGTTGCCACTCCGCAGCAGAAATGTCCCGGAGGATGGGTTCCAGCGGGATCAACTCTGAGTCGATGAACGAGCGCATCCACTCCAACTGCTGCTCGAACTCGGGGTCGGTTTCGAAGTCCCACGCCACGGTCAGGCCCCTTCGGTGGGGAAGCCCGCGAGGATCCCGTCGAAACGGGTCTCCACCGTCGGAGCGAGGTCGCGGTGTGTGATGATCCAGAACTCGCGGTTGCAGATCGCGTCGAACACGCGCGTGGCCACTTGCGCGGGGGACAGGCCGGTGGGCCCGGTGAACCCGTCGCGGATCATGAGGCGCACCGACTCCGCCATCTCGGTGCGGTGCTCGACACCGAGCTCAGCGGGGCGCCCACGTTCCGACTCCATCACCCTGGTGTCGACCGAGCTCGGGCAGAGCACGCTCACCCCGATCGGGGACTCCTCGATCGCCAGCTCCTGGGCAAGCGTCTCGGAGATCGACACCACCGCCACCTTCGTGGCCGAGTAGGGCCCGATGAAGGCGATCCCGCTGACGAGCCCGGCGATCGACGCGGTGTTGACGATGTGGGCGGGTGTTCCCTGCTCGCGCATGATCGGCACGAAGGTGTGTACGCCGTGCACGACGCCCCACAGGTTGACGCCGACGACCCACCGCCAGTCGTCGAGGGTCTGGTCGCGGAACAGGTTGAAGGTGGAAACACCGGCGTTGTTGCACAACACGTCGACGCGCCCGTACCGCGCGAGCGTCGTCGCCGCGAGCCGGTCGACGGCAGCGGCGTCGGACACGTCGACGGCAACTGCAAGCGCGTCGCCGCCCGAACTGCGGACACCCGCCGCGACGACTTCGGCCTCATTCCCGTCGAGATCGGCGACGACGACCGCCGACCCCTCGGCCGCAAACCTCTCGGCGAGCGCGCGCCCGATGCCGCTCGCGGCGCCGGTCACGACCGCCACCCGGCCCGCGCCGATCACGCCGCCATCCGTTGCGTCCGTCATCTCTCTCCTCCCTCAGCCACCGTCGAGCAGGATCAGCTCGCCGGTCAGGTACGACGACGCGTCGCTCGCCAGGTACAACGCGGTGCCCACGATCTCGTCGGCAGACGCGATTCTCCCGAGGGCGACGTTCGATGCCATCTGTACGCGCATCTCCTCCGACGGCAGCGACGCGTGCAGGCTGTCCGTGTGGAAGGTGCCGCAGACGATCGCGTTGACTCGGATGCCGCGCGATCCGAACTCCTCGGCCGACGCCTTCGTGAGCGCGTTCAATCCGGCCTTCGCCGCGGCGTAGACGACCGTGAACGACGACGGGTGCAACGACGCCTTGGAACTGATGTTGATGACCGACCCTCCTGGGGACATGTGTTCGGCGGCGAGCGCGGTGAGTCGGAGTGGACCTCTGAGGTTGACGGCGATGGTCTTGTCGAACAGATCGGGCGTGACGTCGAGCAGCGACGGCGGCACCGGCGCGATGCCCGCGTTGTTCACGAGCACGTCGATCCGCCCGAACTCGGTGACGGTCGCGTCGATCAGCGCGCCGCACTGGACCCAGTCGCCGACGTGGCAGCTCACCGCCAAAGCGCGCCGCCCCATCGCCCGGATCTCCTCGGCCACCGCTGCGCACGGCTCGAGCTTGCGGCTGGCCACGACGACGTCGGCGCCCGCCTCGGCGAAACCCAGAGCCATCGCCCGTCCGAGACCTCTGCTGCCCCCGGTGACGATCGCGACCTTCCCGGTGGCATCGAGGCTCGGGATGGTCACGGCACCATGACCAGCTTGCCGACGACGCCTCGGTCGGCCATGCGTTGGAGCGCGGCGGGCAGCGCGTCGAATGGCACCTCGGCCGTCACCGCGCTCTTCAGCCGACCGTCGTGCACGAGGCCCGCGAGGCTCGCGTGGATCTCGTCGAGCTCCACGCGGGAGTATCCGCCGGCGAACACACCTACCAGCGAGGTGTTCGTGATGACGAGGTCGTGGGTCACCAGCTTGGGCCATTGACCGCTGGCGAACCCGACCGCGAGCAGTCGCCCGTAGCGGGTCAGCGCGCGGGCGGCGTCCTCGGCGAGGGAACCGCCCACAGGGTCGTAGATCAGGTCGACGCCTCTCCCGCTGGTGATGTCGCGGAGTGCAGGCGCGAGCGGGCCGTCGCGATGATTGAGAGTCACGTCGGCCCCGAGCTCGCGACAGAACGCGGCACGCGCTTCGTCGCTCACCACCGCGACGACATGCGCGCCGAACGCGTGACCGAGTTGGACGGCAGCGATCCCACTGCCTCCCGCCGCCCCGAGCACGACCAGCCAATCGCCCGCCGCGATACCACCGCGATCGACCAGGCCGATCCAACCGGTGAGATGCGGGATCCAGAATCCGGCGGCCTCGGCGTCCGTGAGACCGTCGGGAACCGCGAAGGCCGAGTCGGCGATCGCCAGGCACTCCTCGGCAAATGAACCGTGCCCCGCGATGAACGAGGTCACACACATGATCTGATCGCCGATCGCGAGGTTGACGCCCGCGCCGGTCGCGGTGATCGTGCCCGTGGCTTCCTGGCCCGATGTGAACGGCAATGAAGGCGTGAGCGGGTAGGTGCCGCGGCACATGAACACGTCGGGCAGACCGAGACCGGCCGCGGTCACGCGGATGCGGACCTCGCCCGGTCCGGGTTGCGGCGCCTCGAGCTCGACCTGGCGGAGCACCTCGATCGGCTCACCCGCGCCCTCGACCTGCCAGGCGCGCATCAGGAGGCCCTACCGAGCGCCGTCGGAGGCCTCATGCTCCTGCTCCTCGATCGATGGGAGCCGGATCCACCGGAATCCCTGGGAATACGATGTAATCACAGCCAAATCACGTGCGCAAGACGCGCGCCCGAGAGCGTGGAAGTGCGGGCCGTCAGGCCCGCAGGTCGCCGAAGACGTTGACGAGCAGCGGGTTGAAGATGTCGGCGCGCTCCCACTGGAGGAAGTGTCCAGCACCGGGGATCAGCAAAGGACCGATGCGGTCGGTGAACGCGCGCTCGCAGAACCAGACGAAGTCTTCGCCGACGACGTGGTCGTCCATCCCGTAGAGCACCAACGTCGGAACGTCGACCGTGCCGCTGAGCAGCGGAGGCTCCGTCATGGGGCGCCCGTGCGCGAGCTGGTACGCCGACCATCCCGCGCGTAACCGCGCTTCGTCGGCGAACGGCTCGGTCATGAAGTCGACGTCGGCCCGGCTGAACGTGCCCGGCGACGCCCAGAGTCGACTCTGGTACATGCCCGCGATCCATTGGCGACGCGCCGCATCCGTCGGCAACATCGCCGCGAGCTCGTCGGGGCGCGCGCCCTGCAGCTCGCGGTAGTCGCCGGTCGGGCCGTCGCTCAGCGCGCTCAACGATCCGTAGTCGAGTCCGGCGGCGGCGTACTCGTCGAGTGCCGCGGGTGGCACGGTGTTGAAGAAGCAGAACTTCTCGACGAAGTCACCGAAGCGGTGGACGAGATCGACTCCGACCACGCCGCCGATGTCGCCGCCCGCGACCGCGCAGTGCGCGTGGCCGAGCACGTCGTGCACGAGCGCGTGCACGTCGCGCGAGTAGACGGCCAGGTCGTACACGTCGTCGGCCGACAAGTCGCTGTCGCCGTAGCCACGCAGGTCGGGCACGATCACCTCGAAGCCGGCAGCGGCGAGCGGAGCGATGTTGCGCCACCAGATGCGCTTGGTCTCGGGATAGCCGTGCAACAGGAGAAGGGGGTGACCGCCGACGCCTTCCCGCACGTACGCCAGCGCGAGTTCGTCGCGCACGACGGATCGATGGACGGTGAACGCGTCAGACGCCGGCGTCGCCGGTTGCGGCGGACGGAACTTCGGGTCGTACGTCACGCTCACGCCATCTCTCTTGGGCGTTCGTTACTCGCCGGGATACCCGGCTCGCTCACGCTCACGCCATCTCTCTTGGGCGTTCGTTACTCGCCGGGATACCCGGCTCGCTCACGCTCACGCCATCTCGACGTCGCGGCGCAGGCGCGTGAGCACGAGCGTCTTGATCTTCCACTCCCCGTCGATGAGCACGTAAGTCTCGGTGTAGTGACCCCATCCGGTCATGCTCTTCATGCCGAGTGGCGAACCCTCGGGCATCTGGAGGAAATCCTGCATGGCCCACACGCCGCGCGCCGTCGTCGCGGAGGTGATCTCGATCTCCGGCATGTGCCCGTGGTGCACCGTGACGACGGGGCCGACCGCGCCTTCCACGAACTCCCGGATGCTCGCGTTGCCGTGCACGATCTCCATGTTGGGCGCCTCTTGCGTGGTGTCCATGGTGGCGTCGGGTGCGAACACCCCCTGGAACCCGTCCCAGTCTTTGGTGTCCATGCAGCGGAAGTACCGCCCCTTCAACTGCTTGATGTGTTCGATCGCGCGGAGTTCGTCGAGCGTGTCCATCAGGGCCTCCAAGGTTTCGGCCAGTCGTCACTGCGGAACTGTGCATCCATCCCACCGTCGCAGAACAGCACCGACCCGCAGAAGAACCGCGCGTCGGGTCCGAGCAAATACGCGACGAGCGCGGCGATCTCTTCCGGGCGTCCGTTGCGCCCGAGCGGCGACTTGAACGCGTCGATCAGCGGGCCGACGGTTGGATGGTCGAGTCCTTCTTGCAGGAGTGGTGTCTGGATCGCGCCCGGCGCCACCGCGTTCAACGTGATGCCCTGACCCGCCCACTCCGGGGTGGGCGCGTGCCGGCGCACCCACCATGCGAGCGCGGTCTTGGTGACCGGATAAGTGCTGAGCGATTCGCCGTCACCCGCAAGCGCACGGGTCGCCGCTTCGTCGCCTTCGAGACAGCTCGCGATCAGCGCTTCGTCGAGACCGGGTTGACACGTCGTGGAGTTCGAGCTGATGGCGACGGCCGCCGGCTGGTCGCCGCGCGCCAGCAACGGGCGCAGCCCGGCGAGCATCTCGACCGTGCCGAAGTAGTTGACCGAGATCAGCAACGACGCCGGCCGTTCGGGGAGACCGGCGAGGCCGGCGAAGGTGACCAGCCCGTCGAGCACCCCATCGGTGAGCGCGCTCACCGACTCGATCGCCAACGCCCGACCGGCCGCGGTCCCGAGGTCGGCTTCGACCTCCGCGTTGCGTAGATCGATGCCGATGACGCGGTCGCCGGACGCGGTGAGGCGCGCCGCGAGCTCGGCACCCATCCCGGAACCGGCGCCGGTGATGGCAATGGTCCTCACGGCTTCACCAGCTCGCGCCACGGCACGTCTTTGTCGCTCACCGGATCGCGTGGCAGACCGAGCGCGCGCTCGCCGATCACGTTTCGCTGCACTTCATCGGTACCGCCGCCGATGCGGCTCGCCCACTGGCTGAGGAACTGGTCTTGCCAACGCGAGTTGTCGGGAGCATCTTCGCCCCACAACGTGGCGTTCGGGCCGATCAGGCTCAACACCAGGTCGCCGGTCTTGGCCAGGTGCTGCGAATACGCCAGCTTCAACACCGACGCCTCCGGCCCCGGCATCTGCCCCTTGCTCATCGCGGTGCGCATGCGGAAACCCATGTACTTGATCACACCGGCGCGGATGACCAATTGCGCGAGCTGTTGGCGAACCACTGGATCGCCACTCACGCCCATGCGCTGCGCGAGGGCGATGATGTCGGCGAGTTGGCGACCGCCCTGTCCGCCTCCAATCATCGCCCGCTCGTTGCCGAGGGTGGTCTGCGCCACCCGCCAACCGTTGTTCACGTCGCCGAGCACGTTGGCCGCGGGGATGCGCACGTCGGTGAGGAACACCTCGTTGAAGTGCGCGACGCCGGTGATCTGCACCAGCGGACGCACGTCGATCCCCGGCGTCTTCATGTCGACGATGAAGTAGGTGATCCCGCGATGCTTGGGCGCGTCGGGATCGGTGCGGGCGAGCAGGATGCCGTAGTCGGCGAACTGGGCGAAGCTGTTCCACACCTTCTGGCCGTTGACGACGTACTCGTCGCCGTCGAGCACCGCACGCGTGGCGAGCGACGCGAGGTCAGAACCGGCACCGGGCTCGCTGTAGAGCTGGCACCACAGCTCATCGCCCCGAAGGATGGCGTCGATGTGCTCCTTCTTCTGCTGCTCGGTGCCGTGTGCGATCAGCGTGGGCACCACCATCGACACCGCGACCGAGAACGCGCCGACCGACACGTCGAACTGGGCCTGTTCCTCGTTGAAGATGGCCTGTTGCATGCCACTGCCACCGCGCCCGCCGTATTCCTTCGGCAGGGTGATGCCGGCCCAACCCTGCTCGTAGAGCGTGCGCTGCCAGGCCCGCGACCGGTCCATGTGGCTCTGGAGGCCCGACGCGCCGTAGCTGCCCTGCGGCGACGCGGCCGCGTCGTCGAGTCGGGTCGCGTGCTGCTCCAGCCAGGCGCGAGCCTCAGTCCGGAACGCAGCTTCCTCGGGCGAGTCGCCGATCTCCATGCGGGCGTCCTTTCTCCTCTA
>Ga0075026_100000701_pt1 | contig 13859 bp, 15 predicted proteins | sample Str012_2_FD_71392 | JGI IMG/M metagenome (GOLD analysis project Ga0075026, IMG submission 71392) | Freshwater sediment microbial communities in response to fracking from Pennsylvania, USA - Straight Creek_MetaG_SC_2012 | ecosystem: Environmental > Aquatic > Freshwater > Creek > Sediment...
CTAACTATATGTTGACCGCATAAATGCGGCGTTCAAAACACTGCATAATCGCTGCAAATACTCATTTTTGGCACCTTAACTCTTTGATTGAACTACCGCACCATTGATTTATGCCGTCAAATAAATGTCCGGGAAATGCCGCATGGCTACCGCTCCACGTCTGCTCGAACAGATACGCACGCGACTCCGGCTACGCCACTACAGCTATCGCACCGAACAACAGTATGTGGCCTGGATCAGGCGCTTCATCTTGTTCCACAACAAGCGCCATCCCTCGTCCATGGGGGCCCCGGAGGTCGAAGGCTTTCTGACATATCTGGCAGTGGAGCGCAAGGTAGCCGCCAACACGCAGAGCCAGGCCCTGGCAGCCATTTTGTTCCTGTATAGGAAAGTCCTGGGCATCGAGCTGCCTTGGCTTGACCATGTGGTGCGCGCCAAGCATCCGGCACGACTGCCGGTGGTGTTGACTCCAGAGGAGGTCAGGGCGGTTCTCGGCCAGCTCGACGGCGCCTACCGGTTGCTGGCTTCGCTGATGTACGGATCGGGTCTGAGATTGATGGAGGCTTTGCGGCTGAGAGTCAAGGACATCGACTTTGACTTCGGCCAGATCACCGTGCGCCACGGTAAAGGCGACAAGGATCGCGTCACGGTGCTGCCGCAGGGACTGGTGCCGGCACTGCGCGCGCACCTGGCGGCGGTGCAGGAGCGACACCTGGTGGCGCTGCGCGAGGGTTATGGTGGCGTGGAGTTGCCCGATGCGCTGGCGCGCAAATACCCGCGTGCCGACCAGGACTGGGCCTGGCAGTATGCCTTTCCTGCTCCACACCCCAGCGTCTACCCGCGCAGCACTATCCGGCGTCGCCATCACCTGAACGAGGATGCCGTGCAGCGAAGGGTCCGTAGTGCAATGCTCGCAGCCGGCATCACCAAGCCCGCCTCAAGTCATACCTTTCGCCATTGCTTCGCCACACACCTGCTGGAGCGCGGGAGCAATATCCGCACCGTGCAGGAGCTGCTCGGCCACAAGGATGTCACCACCACACAGATCTATACGCACGTGATGCGCAAGGGCGCAAGCGCGGTGCGCAGCCCGCTGGATGCCAGCTGAGGTTCCGGCGTGCACGGCAGATTCTGGTCGTGGGAGCGCGTACAATCGGGATTGCGACCACTGACGATGACTCGGTCTGGCCCTGCCGGAGGACCCATGTGGACACTCGCTGCTCTGCTAGCCCTGCCATCGATGGCATTCCTGCACTGCACTGGCGCCGGCGCTGGCGAGCCCGCGCCGGCCTCGACCTGCACGGCCCCCGTGCACCACGAGTTCGATTTCTGGATCGGCGACTGGGTGGTCACTGAAAAGGGCCAGCCGGCCGGAACCAATCGCGTCGATCGCCTGCTCGACGGCTGCGCGCTGTTCGAGAACTGGGTCGGGGTCGATGGCAGCCGCGGGCACAGCCTCAATTTCTATGATCGCCGGCGCGATCTGTGGCAGCAGACCTGGGTCGACGCATCGCCAAGCGCGCTGAACCTGACCGGTCACTTTAAGTCTGGCCGCATGGTGCTGACAGGCCAGAGCGTCGATATAAAGACTCACAAGCCACGCGTGGATCGCATCACCTGGACACCGAATGCGGACGGTACCGTGCGGCAACTGTGGGATATGTCACTCGACGGGGGCAGAACCTGGACGGTCGCGTTCGACGGCCTGTACGCCCGCAAGTCGCCCTAATATCCGGCGCTGCCCCGCCATCGCCTACTTCAGGTTCTCATCGAACCAGCGGTGGCCGGCATAGAGCCCGGCGCCGCCCGCCACGGCGCTGAGCACGACCGCGGTGATCAGTCCGATGTGCTGGCCCAGCCACCAGCCGATGGCGCCGGCAGCCCACGCGCAGATCCAGGCGATGATGGTTCTCATGCCGGGTGCGCGGCGCGCATGACTATTCGACCGTGACGCTCTTGGCGAGATTGCGCGGCTGGTCGACGTCGGTACCGCGCAGTATCGCCACATGATAGGCCAGCAGTTGCAGCGGGATCGTGTAGACGATCGGCGCCTGGAAATAGCTGATGTGCTTGGGCATCTGGATCACATGCACGCCATCGCTGGACTTGAACCCCGAATCAGGATCCGCGAACACGTACAGCTCGCCGCCGCGGGCGCGCACTTCCATGAGATTGGACTTCAGCTTCTCGAGCAGGTCGTTGTTGGGTGCCACGGTGATTACCGGCATGTCGTCGTCGACCAGTGCCAGCGGTCCGTGCTTGAGCTCGCCGGCGGCATAGGCCTCGGCGTGGATGTAGGAAATCTCCTTGAGCTTCAGCGCCCCTTCCATCGCCACGGCGTGCAGGGCGCCGCGGCCGAGGAACAGTGCGTGGTGCTTGTCGGCGAAGCGCAGGGCGAGCTTGTGGATCACGTCGTCGAGCTTCAGGGTCTTCTCGATCAGGCCCGGCAGTTCGATCAGGCGGCTGATGAGACCGCGCTCGCGTTCGGCGTCGGCGCCGTTGTGGCGGGCGAGTGCCACCACCAGCATGCCGAGCGCGGTGAGCTGTGTGGAAAAAGCCTTGGTCGAGGCGACACCGATTTCGGGGCCGGCGCGCGTGAGCATCACGAGATTCGATTCGCGCACCAGCGAACTCTCGGGCGAGTTGCAGATCGCGAGCGTCGCGAGGTACCCCAGCTGCTTGCCCAGGCGCATCGCGGCCAGCGTGTCGGCGGTCTCGCCCGATTGCGAGATCGTCACCAGCAGGGTGTTGTCGGTTACCACCGGGTTGCGGTAGCGGTATTCGCTGGCGATTTCGACGCGGCAGGGAATGCGGCAGATCTGTTCGATAAAATAGCGCGCCACGATACCGGCATTGAAGCTGGTACCGCAGGCGACGATATGCACGGCCGCGGTGCGGGCGAACACTGCGGTGGCGTCGGGGCCGAAGGCGGCCTCGAGCAGGCGGCCGTTGGCGACGCGCTCCTGCAGCGTGTTGGCCACCGCCAGCGGCTGCTCGTTGATCTCCTTAAGCATGAAGTGGCGGTACTGGCCCTTCTCAGCGGCGTCGGCCGAGAGTTCGCTGTCGCGCGCCGGGCGCTCGGCGCTGTTGCCCTCGCGATCGATGATGCGCACGCCGTGGAGCGTGATCTCGGCGACATCGCCCTCGTCCAGAAACACGAAGCGGCGCGTGACCGGCAGCAGTGCCGCGACATCGGAGGCCACGAAGTTCTCACCGCTCCCGACGCCGATCACCACCGGACACCCCATGCGCGCGGCGATGATGCGCGGCGGGCCCTGCTGGCTGATCACCGCGAGGGCGTAGGCCCCCTCGAGCTCGGCTACCGTGGCGCGCACCGCCTTGTACAGATCACCGAGCAGTTCCAGGTGAAAGTGGATGCGATGGGCGACGACCTCGGTGTCGGTCTCGGAAGTAAAACTGTAGCCAGCCTTGATGAGCTCGGCGCGCAGTTCCTCGTGATTCTCGATGATGCCGTTGTGGACGATGGCCAGGCCGTCGCGTGAGATATGCGGATGGGCGTTGCGCTCGCTGGGCGCGCCGTGCGTGGCCCAGCGGGTGTGGGCGATGCCGAGCTGGCCGGCGGTCGGTGCCGCCTCGAGGGCTGCTTCGAGCGCGCGCACCTTGCCGACGGTGCGCACGCGGGCCATCTGGCCATCGCTCTGCAGCACGGCGATGCCCGCAGAATCATAGCCGCGGTACTCGAGGCGCTTGAGGCCCTCGAGCAGTACCGGCACGATGTTGCGCGTGGCGACGGCGCCGACTATTCCACACATGCTCTTAGAATCCCTGTGAGCTATTTCTGCCGAGTCGGCCGGCGCCAGCCCGGAATGGTCTGCTGCCGGGAGCGTTCCAGCGTCAGTTGCCCGGGCGGGGCATCCTGCGTGATGGTCGAACCGGCGCCGATCGTGGCGCCATCGCCGATCTGCAGCGGCGCGACCAGCATGGTGCCCGAGCCGATGAACACGTCAGCACCGATCTCGGTGCGCCATTTGTTGACGCCGTCATAGTTGCAGGTCACGGTACCGGCACCGACGTTGACCCCGCTGCCGATGCTGGCATCGCCGAGGTAACTGAGGTGGTTGGCCTTGGCGCCGGCGCCGAGGTCCGATTTCTTGATCTCGACGAAGTTGCCGACGTGCACGCCCACGCCCAATGTGGTCTCGGGGCGGATGCGGCTGAAGGGGCCGATCTCGCAGCGCGCGCCGATCTCGGCTCGATCGATCACGCAGTTGGGCTTGATGTTCGTGCCCGCGCCCACATTGACCTGGCTCAAGACACAATTGGCGCCGACGTACACGCCGTCGCCGAGCTGCACCGGACCTTCGAGCACCACGTTGACATCGAGCACCACGTCGCGCCCGCAGGTCACGGCGCCGCGTACGTCGAGACGCGCGGGATCGATGACGGTGACACCGGCCTGCATCAGTTCGCGCGCACGTAGGCGGCGGTACTCGGTCTCGAGCTGCGCGAGCTGCTCCTTGTCATTGACGCCCAGCACTTCGATCGCCGTGGTGACAACCAGCGGTGCGACGCGGACCTTGTCGCGCACCGCCATGGCGATGATGTCGGTAAGGTAGTACTCGCCCTGGGCATTGCTGTTCTTCAGGCGCGCCAGCCATTTCTTCAGCAGCCCGGCCGGCACCGCCAGGATGCCCGAATTGCCCTCGCGCAGTTTCAGCTGGCGCGCATTGGCGTCCTTGTGCTCGACGATGCGCTGCACCTGGCCGCGCGCATTGCGCACCACGCGGCCATAGCCGGTGGGATCGTCGAGCTGCACTGTGAGCAGCGCCATGCATTTGGGGCCGGCGAGCGCCAGCAGCGCGCTTAAGGTCTCGGCGCGGATCAGCGGCACGTCGCCGTACAGCACCAGCACCATGTGATCGTCCGGCACCCCCGGCAGTGCGCACTGCACGGCGTGGCCGGTGCCCAGCTGCTTAGCCTGCAGCACCCAGCGCAGGTTCGGCGCGCGGACCGCGCCGCGTACCAAGTCTCCCCCATGGCCGTAGACCACATGGATCAGCGCTGGGTTAAGCGCGCTGGCTGTGTCGACCACGTGGGAAAGCAGGGAATGGCCGGCCAGCGGCTGCAGCACCTTGGGCAGCGCGGACTTCATCCGCTTGCCCTGACCGGCGCCAAGGATCACCACCGAGAGCGGCGGGGACTTTCCGGTTTTGGCCATCAGTTGCGCACCATCATGGGAGGGCGGCAATCTATCACAGCCAGCTGTGGCCGGAGCGTGAACTGGCGCCGGGCCACTGTGAACTGCGCCCTATAATCATCGTATGAAAGGAGCCTGGTCCCGCCTGCCGCCGATCGTGCCGGCGCTGCTGTTGCAGCTGCTCGCGGCCGGCATTGCGGCGTTCATGGCCAGGGTGTCGGGTCTCCATCTGTCGCTGTGGCGGCTGGCGCTGATCAGCGGTGCACTGGCCGCGCTGTTCACCCGGGTCGCGGGACTGGAGCGCTGGTGGCAGCTGATGCAGCTGCTGTTCGCACCCGCTGCGGTGCTGCTGCTCGGCCTCGAGCTGCGCCCCTGGCTGTTCCTGGCGCTGTTCCTCGCCCTGCTGCTGGTCTACTGGAGTACCTTCCGTACCCGCGTGCCGCTGTATCTGTCGGGTCCGCGAGTCTGGCAGGCCGTGCAATCGCTGCTGCCGCCGCCGCTCCCCGAAAAAACGCCGCGGGTGATTGACCTCGGCAGCGGCCTCGGCGGCCTGCTGCTGTTCCTCGCCACCTCGCGCGCCGATGCAGAGTTTCACGGCGTCGAACTCGCACCGCTCCCGCTGCTGGTCAGCCGCTCGCGCATCGCGCTGCGCCGCCAGCGCAATTGCCGCGTGCATTGGGGCAGCTACTGGCCGCTGCATCTCGGCGACTACGATGTGGTGTTCGCGTTCTTGTCGCCGGTGCCGATGAGCGAGTTGTGGCGCAAGGCGCGCCGCGAGATGCGCAGCGGGAGCCTGTTCATCAGCAGCAGTTTCGAGGTGCCCGGTCAGTCGGCCACGCGTGTGATCGCAATCGATGACGCGCGCGGCACGCGACTGCACGTGTGGACAATGTAGTGCAGCCGCAGGCGGCGGCGCGGCCGCTCAGCCCTTGATCTTGCGCAGCCGCTGGATCAGCTTCAGCTGCGCGGCCGCCCGCGCGAGTTCCGCCAGCGCCTCGGCCTGTTCGATCTTGTCGATCTTGCCGGCCAGCGCCTCTTCGGCCCGCTGCCGAGCCGCCTCGGCGGCGGCCTCGTCAAGATCAGCGGCACGCGCTGCGGTATCGGCCAGCACCGTCACCTTGCGCGGCTGCACTTCGAGCGCGCCGCCGCCGACATAGAAGGACTGCTCGTCGCCTTCCACCGGCACGACGCGCACTTCACCGGCCTTCAGCAACGTAAGGAGCGGTGCGTGACGCGGCGCCACGCCGATCTCGCCCTCGGCGGCCGGCAGGAACACCATTTTCGCTTCGCCGGCGAAAATCTCACCTTCGGCGCTGACGATGTCGACGTGTATGGTTTCGGCCACTGCTGCTTGCTCCGTAACGCTGCCTTACTGCAGCGTCTTGGCTTTCTCGACCGCTTCTTCGATCGCACCCACCATGTAGAACGCCTGCTCCGGCAGCGCATCGTAGTCGCCGGCCAGGATGCCCTTGAAGCCGCGAATCGTGTCCTTCAGCGGTACGATCTTGCCATCCTGGCCCGTGAACACCTTGGCGACGTTGAAGGGCTGCGACAGGAAGCGCTGGATCTTGCGGGCGCGGAACACCGTGAGTTTGTCTTCTTCAGAGAGTTCGTCCATGCCGAGGATCGCGATGATGTCCTGCAACTCCTTGTAACGCTGCAATACGGCCTGCACCCCGCGCGCGGTGTTGTAGTGCTCCTCGCCGACCACCAGCGGATCGAGCTGGCGGCTGGTCGAGTCGAGTGGATCGACCGCCGGGTAGATGCCCAGCGAGGCGATCTGGCGCGAGAGCGTGACCGTGGAATCCAGATGCGCGAAGGTCGTCGCGGGCGACGGGTCGGTCAGGTCGTCGGCCGGCACGTACACGGCCTGGATCGAGGTGATCGAACCGGTCTTGGTCGAGGTGATGCGCTCCTGCAGCACACCCATCTCCTCGGCGAGCGTCGGCTGGTAGCCCACCGCGGAAGGCATACGGCCCAGCAGCGCCGACACTTCGGTGCCTGCGAGCGTGTAGCGATAGATATTGTCGACGAAGAACAGCACGTCGCGGCCGCGGCCAGAAGCCTGCTTCTCGTCGCGGAAGAATTCGGCCATCGTGAGACCCGTGAGTGCCACGCGCAGGCGGTTACCCGGCGGCTCGTTCATCTGGCCGTACACCATCGCCACTTTTGAATTGGCGAGGTTGTCCTTGTCGATGACGCCCGACTCGATCATCTCGTGATAGAAGTCATTGCCTTCGCGGGTGCGCTCGCCAACGCCGGCAAACACTGACAGTCCCGAATACTGTTTCGCAATGTTGTTAATGAGTTCCAGCATGTTGACGGTCTTGCCCACGCCGGCGCCGCCGAACAGGCCCACCTTGCCGCCCTTGGCAAACGGCACCAGCAGATCAATAACCTTGATGCCGGTGACCAGCAGATCCTGACCGCCCGCCTGCTCGTCATAGGCCGGCGCGGGACGGTGAATCGGCAGGTGCTCCTTGGTGTCGACCGGCCCGCGGTTGTCCTGTGGCGTGCCGAGCACGTCCATGATGCGGCCGAGCGTGCCCTTGCCCACCGGCACCTGGATCGGTGCGCCGCTCGAGTTCACCGCCAGGCCGCGCTTCAGGCCTTCGGAGGCGCCCATCGCGATGGTGCGCACCACGCCGTCGCCAAGCTGCTGCTGCACTTCGAGTGTCAGTTCGACGTCCGCCAGACGCAGCGCCTCGTACACCTTCGGTACCGACTCGCGCGGAAACTCCACGTCGATGACCGCGCCGATAATTTGTGTGATCTTGCCAATTGCCATAGATTTTCCTTTAAACCGCCGCCGCGCCGCCGACGATCTCCGCCAGCTCCTTGGTGATCGCCGCCTGCCGCGCCTTGTTGTAGACCAGCTGCAGATCGCCGATCAGCGTGCCGGCGTTGTCCGAGGCGCTCTTCATTGCCACCATGCGCGCCGCCATTTCACAGGCCACATTTTCCACCGCACCCTGATAGACCTGCGATTCGACGTAGCGCATCAGCAGCCCGTCGAGAATATGCGCGGCGTCGGGCTCATAGAGATAATCCCAGTGCTCGGGCAGGCTGGCATCCTTGGTGGGCTGCGCCGGCAGCAGCTGCTGCACCAGCGGCTTCTGCGTCATGGTGTTCACGAACTGCGCATTGACCAGGAACAGCCGGTCGATCTTGCCGTCGCGATAGGCGTCGAGCATTACTTTGACGGCGCCGATCAGATCTTTCACATGCGGGTGATCGCCCATGCCGGTGGTGCTGGCTAGAATCGGCAGGCTGAGCCGGCGAAAGAACGCCAGCCCCTTGGTGCCCATCACACAGAGATTGACCGTCGCGCCCTTGCCCTGCCACTCGCGCAGCAGCAGCAGCACGTTCTTGAACACATTGGTATTCAGGCCACCGCACAGGCCGCGATCGGTCGAAATTAGAATAATCCCCACCGACTTCGCTTCGCGCTCCATCAGGAACGGATGCCGGTAATCGGGATTCGCCTCATTCAGATTGCCAATCACTGCACGCATCCTCGCCGCATAGGGCCGCGCCACGCGCATGCGATCCTGCGCCCGCCGCATCTTGCTGGCCGCGACCATTTCCATGGCCTTGGTGATCTTCTGCGTGCTCTTGACGCTGGCGATCTTGCTGCGGATTTCCTTGGTGCCTGGCATGAGGTCGGTTCCGGTAGCTCAGTACGTGCCCGACTTCAGAAACTCTTCGCAGATCTTTTTCAGCGTCGCCTCATGCGCCTTGAGCTCAGGCTTGGCATTGATGGCCGCAATCTCCGCCTTGAAGGCCGAGTTCGCGAAGCCCTGCAGTGCCGCCTCGAAGTCCACCACCTTGTTGCGCGGCACCTTGTCCATGTAGCCGTTGTTGACGGCATAGATCGACAGCGCCATTTCCGCGACCGACATCGGCGCGTACTGTTTCTGCTTCATGACTTCGGTGGTGCGCTGGCCACGCTCGAGCTGCCTGCGGGTCGCCTCGTCCAGGTCGGAAGCGAATTGCGAGAAGGCAGCGAGTTCGCGGTACTGCGCCAGCGCCAGGCGAATGCCACCGCCGAGCTTCTTGATGATGTCGGTCTGCGCCGCGCCGCCGACGCGCGACACCGAGATGCCGGCGTTCATCGCCGGGCGGATGCCGGAGTTGAAGAGATCCGTCTCGAGGAAGATCTGGCCATCGGTGATCGAGATCACGTTGGTGGGCACGAAGGCGGTGACGTCACCGGCCTGGGTCTCAATGATCGGCAGGCCGGTCAGCGAGCCGGTCTTGCCCTTCACCCGGCCCTTGGTGACCATCTCGACGTACTGTTCGTTGACGCGCGCACTGCGCTCGAGCAGGCGGCTGTGCAGATAGAACACGTCGCCGGGGAAGGCCTCGCGGCCCGGCGGGCGGCGCAGCAGCAGCGAAATCTGCCGATAGGCCACCGCCTGCTTCGACAAATCGTCATAGATGATCAGCGCATCCTCACCGTTATCCATGAAGTACTCGCCCATCGTCACGCCGGAATACGCGGACAGGTACTGCATCGCGGCCGGCATCGAGGCCGAGGCCGCGACGATAATGGTGTGCGCCATCGCGCCGTGCTCTTCGAGCTTGCGCACCACATTGGCGATCGAGCTTTGCTTCTGGCCGATGGCGACGTACACACACTTCACGCCCGAAGACTTCTGGTTGATAATCGTATCGATGGCCAGCGCGGTCTTGCCGGTCTGGCGATCGCCGATGATCAGCTCGCGCTGGCCACGGCCGATTGGCACCATCGCATCGATCGCCTTGTAGCCGGTCTGCACCGGCTGGCTGACGCTCTTGCGGTAGATCACGCCCGGCGCCACGCGCTCGATGGCCGCGGTGGCCTTGGCATTGAGCGGGCCCTTGCCGTCGATCGGCGTCCCCAGCGCATCGACCACGCGGCCGAGCAGCTCCGGGCCCACCGGCACTTCGAGGATGCGGCCGGTGGTCTTGACGGTCGCGCCTTCGGTGATCGACTTGTAGTCGCCCAGCACCACGGCGCCGACCGAGTCCTGCTCCAGGTTGAGCGCCAGGCCGAACAGGTTCCCCGGGAACTCGATCATTTCGCCGTAGCAGACATCCGCGAGGCCATGGACGCGGCAGATGCCGTCGGTGACCGAGACCACCGTGCCGACGTTGCGGGCCTCACTCGCGGCGCTGAATTTCTCGATGCGCTGGCGGATCAGGTCGCTGATTTCAGAGGCTTTGATCGACATGAAAATTATCCTCGTTGATGCTTTAGCTGGCTGCCGCGGCGGCCAGCTGAGTCAGGCTGGCACGTACGCTGCCATCGATTACCAGGTCATCGGCACGGACCACTGCGCCGCCGATCAGTGCCGGATCGAGCTCGCAATGCAGGCGCACCTCGCGATCGAGCCGCTTGCGCAGCGCCTTGGTGTACTGCTCGCGCTGCGCCTCGTTCAGGGCGACCGCCGAGGTCACCGTGACATCGAGCGTGCGCTCGGCATCGGCGCGCAGTTGCTCGAAATGCGCGGCAATTTCGGGCAGGAAGGCCAGGCGCCGGTAGTGGGCCAGCGTCGTGAAAAGGTTGCGCGCCAGTGTGGCCAGGGGCGCGGCCGCGCCGACCGCGGCGATACCGCCGATCAGCTCGGCGAGCTGCTCAGGCGTCACATGCGGACTGCCGAGCAGTGACGCCACGCGCGGATCCTGCACCGCAATCGCGCCGCGCTGCAGGATCGTCGACCACTCGGGCAGCTGCTTTTGCTCGCGCGCGAGCTGGAACAGCGCCTTGGCGTAGGGTCGGGCGATGGTGATGCGTTCAGCCATGGGCGATCTGCGTCGGCGCCTTACATGCCGGCCGCAAGCTTGTCGAGCAGCTGCGCATGCGTGGCGGCATTGATTTCCCGGCCGATGATCTGCTCGGCGCCGCTGACCGCCAGCGCGCCGACCTGGCGACGCAGTTCGTCGCGGGCCTTCTGCGTCTCGAGAGTGTTCTGCGCTCGCGCCGCTTCGATCAATTTCGCCGCCTCGCCCTGCGCCGTCTGTTTGGCGGCCTCGATGGTCTCGTTGGCCCGCACCTGTGCCTGCTGTTCTATGGCCAGTGCGCGCTCGCGCGCCGCCTTCACGAGCTCCTCGACGCGAGCTTCCGCATTCACCAGATCCTTCTGTCCGCGCTCGGCTGCAGCCAATCCCAGCGCAATCTTTTGCTGGCGCTCGTCTATCTTCTTGGCCAGCATCGGTACCACGACCTTGTAGATGAACCACAGCAGCAGCAGCAGCACGATCAGCTGCCCAATGAATGTGCCATTGATATCGAGCATGCCTACCTCTCCCTACCGTGCAGGAATCGCCGCGTGGCTATCAATGGCCCGACAGCAGCGGATTTGCGTAGGCAAAGAACATGGCCAGTCCGACGCCGATCAGGAAGGCCGCGTCGATCAGGCCCATGGCCAGGAACATCTTGGTTTGGAGCATCGGCACAAGCTCAGGTTGGCGGGCACCGGCCTCAAGAAACTTGGAAGCCATGATGCCGATGCCGATGCAGGCGCCGGCGGCACCGAGGCCGATGATGAGTCCGATCGCCAGGGCCGTGCACCCCTGAATTACGGTGTGGGCGTCCATTTCTTAAGATCTCCTCGTTTATGCCATGGTGAAAAAATGAGTGTCCAGGATCAGTGATGCTCTTCGGCCATTGATATATAGACGATCGGCAATACCATGAAGATGAAGGCTTGCAATAACACGATCAGTATGTGAAAGACCGCCCAGATGCTGCCCAGCACCACTTGAAATGCGATCAACGCCAGGCCGGAACCGGAGACTCGCGTGACGCTCAGGCCCAGCAGTGCGATCAACATGAAGATCAATTCACCGGCAAACATGTTGCCGAACAGTCGCATCGCGAGCGAGACCGGCTTCGCCACCAGCTCGATCAGATTCAGGACCGCATTTGGAATCCACAGTAACGGATGCGCACCGAACGGGGACGCGATCCACTCGTGCAGGTAACCCCCAACGCCCTTGGCGCGCACGCCCGTCGCTATCACCAGGATCAGAACGAACACCGCCATTGCCGCTGTGCCGTTGATATCGGCGGTGGGCAACACTCGCCAGAACTGCGCCCCCAGTGAGCCGGCAACCTTGCCGGGTACATCCAGTGGCAGCAGATCCATGGCGTTCATGGTCACAATCCACGTGAACAGCGTGACCGCCAGCGCAGTCAGGAATTTGCGGTTGCCGTGATAGATCGCACTGACTTCAGTGTCGATCCACTCATAGACAAACTCGATGAAGGCCACGATGCCGGTCGGATGCCGATCGTTTTGGGCGCGGCGCGCTGCCAGCCACAACAGCCAGGCGACGAAAGCGGCCAGCGCTGCCGACATCGCCAGCGTATCGATATGGAATGTCCAGAATCCATGTCCCACGCGCAGGTGGGTCATGTGGTGATTGACATATTCGCTCGGCGTTTCGGCCTGATCGGCAGCCATGTCGATGTTCTTCCCTTACCACTTACACTCGGCACCACACCACCGCCGAGCCCTTGCCTGCGCTGTCTACTGATCCGTGCTTCGCGTCGTCGCCGGCATCAGCCAGAATACCAATAGCGTTGCCACGTAGGTGCCCAGCAGCGCCGGCCACATGACATGCGGCAAACGGCTGGCCGCCATGAACAGCCCGATCGTCACCAGTACCTTGACGATCTGGCCGACGATCAGCCGCCGCAGTGCAGCCGGCGCGGTCCGCTCCGGCACCAGGGCCTTGCGCGTCATGTAGAAGTTGGCGACCAATCCGATGCCCGCGCCGACCAACGCTGATACTCCAGCGTAGGGTCCCCAAGGCGCGCTACACACCAGCGCCAATGAAACGCCGACTGCGGCCTGCCACCAGAGCGCTTTCGAGAACAGCGCTCGATGGTCCCCGCTGCCGCTCGACATACGCAATCTCCGGACACCTGACGCTAAGGCTCTAGCTGTGTCGGTATTGCTTATCCCGCCTTAGCGAAGGCCAGCGCAGTTTAAGCGGGCGCGATTATAGAGACGAAGTTCCGGGTCTTCAACAAATGCCACGGCAGGGCATCAACTTGACTGCAGTCAGATTTCCGCGCGCGATCCGTGGTGCCGCCACGGCAGGAAATCTGTGCCGGTACGACTCACGAATCAGTTGATATGCGCGAGGATCCCGTCCAGTTCATCGAGGCTGCCGTAACCCACCACCAGCTTGCCGCGACCGTTGGCGCCGTGCTGGATCTGCACCTTGGCGCCGAGTTTCTCGGCCAGCTCGTTCTCCAGCCGCGAGACGTTGGGATCGCGGCGGTCGGCTGAGGGCGCCGTAGTACCCGGGGGCGCGGCCATCCGCCGGACCAGAGCCTCCGTTTCCCGTACAGATAGACTCTTTTTGACGATTAAGGCGGCAAGTTCGACCTGTTTTCGACGATTTTCGAGTCCAAGCAGCGCGCGGGCATGCCCCATGTCCAGCTCGCGCCGCTCCACGAACTCCGCCACTTCCGGGGCCAGCTCGAGCAGGCGCAGCAGGTTGGTCACGGCCGCGCGCGAGCGCCCCACGGCTTCGGCAACCTGTTGATGTGTAAGCTTGAATTCCGTGATCAGGCGCTCGAAGGCGCGCGCCTCCTCCAGCGGGTTCAGATCCTCGCGCTGGATGTTCTCGATCAGCGCCATCGCGATGGCGCTGATCGAGAACATCCAGCGCGAGGATCTGAACCCGCTGGAGGAGGCGCGCG
>Ga0075026_100000702_pt1 | contig 13859 bp, 14 predicted proteins | sample Str012_2_FD_71392 | JGI IMG/M metagenome (GOLD analysis project Ga0075026, IMG submission 71392) | Freshwater sediment microbial communities in response to fracking from Pennsylvania, USA - Straight Creek_MetaG_SC_2012 | ecosystem: Environmental > Aquatic > Freshwater > Creek > Sediment...
GAACTGCTCGTCACCGACATCACCATCGAGCCCGTGTATCGCAAGCGACTGCTCGACCCGCGTGGTCGGCGCACCGAACAGCAGATGACCCTGGTGCACATCAGCGAGTCGCCGGTCGTGCACGACGATCCTGTGCCCGTCCGCATCGCCCCGGTGCCCGACGCCGACGAAGCGCTCTACGAGGCGCTGGTGCTGGGCACGCGCGACTACGTGCGCAAGAACGGCTTCACCGACGTGGTCATCGGCCTGTCGGGCGGCATCGACTCCACGCTCGTCGCCTGCGTGGCCGTCGATGCGCTCGGTGCCGATCACGTGCACGGTGTCGCGATGCCGTCGCGCTACTCCAGCGACGGCTCGAAGACCGACGCCTACGACCTCGCCGAGCGGCTGGGCATCGACGTGCGCACGGTGGCCATCGAGCCGGCGTTCTCCGCGTATCTCGACATGCTGGCGCCGTCGTTCGAGGGCAAGGCCGCCGACCTCACCGAGGAGAACCTGCAGAGCCGCATCCGTGGCACCACCCTCATGGCGCTGTCGAACAAGTGGGGCTGGATGGTGCTCACCACGGGCAACAAGAGCGAGATGGCCGTGGGCTACTTCACCGTCTACGGCGACTCGGTAGGGGGCTACGCGGTCATCAAGGACCTGCTGAAGCTGCGGGTGTACGAGCTGTGCCACTACGTCAACCGTCGGGCCGGACGCATGGTCATCAACGACAGCGTGCTCACCAAACCACCGTCGGCCGAGTTGCGCCCGGACCAGCGCGACGACCAGAGCCTGCCGCCCTACGAGGTGCTCGACCCCATCCTGAAGCTCTACGTGGAGGACGACCGCACCACGGCCGAGATCATCGAAATGGGCCACGACGAGGCCATCGTGCGACGCATCACCCGCCTCGTCGACATCAACGAGTACAAGCGCCGTCAGTGCCCCCCGGGCGTGAAGGTGAGCACCAAGGCATTCGGCAAGGACCGCCGTCTGCCCATCACCAACGGCTATCGCTGATCGTCGATGCGGTCGAGGCGCGCCGTGAACCCCACGTAGGTCCACACCAACTGGTTGCCGTCGAGCCGACGGGTGACCTCGATCGGCACGCCGGAGGGTCGCAACACGTGGACACCGTCCTCGTAGGTGGCGACGACGTGGATGGGGGTGGTGAGATCGAACTCGGCCACGTCGTGCACGCCTCGCTCCTCGGTGCCGTCGCATCGCATGTCGTGCACGATCCGTCCGGCGGTGACGATGAGCCGGTCGCCCGCCTGTTCAATGCGTTGGACCTTCCCGATCGCGGCGTGCCTGTCGTCGGTGGTGCCGCCGACGACGACGCTCACGACCTTCCACGTGCCGCGCAGGTCGGGAGCGTGCGCGACGAGCGGCTCGGTGCACGCCGCCAGAAATGGTGCGGGCATCTCGGTCCAGCCGCCTGCGGGGGTGTGGGCGACCGGGATGTCGTCGGCCATCACCGCGGCACGGTCGCCGGCCGACATCGTGAGGATGTGTCCGACAGCGGGGTTGCTGTCGCCGGACAGCGTGTCGCGGTAGACCCGCTCGACCGCAGTGGCGCCGGCCGCCCGCTCGATGGTCATCCACCGCCTCGAGTGCTCGAGGAACTCGCGCAGTGCGACACCGACTCGGTGTTCGAACTCGTCGCGGCCCCACTCGTGTGAGCGTCGCTTCACCTGGTCCGGCGCGAAGAAGAAGGTCGGTGTCGGCCCGGGAACACCGGCGAGGCTGCCGCCGGCGTTCCAGTGGGTGGCGCCCACCCTGCACGAGTAGCGCAGTTGGTCGCCGAAGTGGCGATGGATGCGCTCGAGCACATCGGCGTTGCCCGACATGTCGACGACCACACTCGGCCGGGCGGCGTCGAGCGACTCGAGGTCGTCGTAGATGACGATCTGGTCGTAGAGGTCGACCGATTCCACGAACGAACGATGGCGCGCAGAAGTGAGACCGACGACATGGATGTCGCCGCGGGCACGAAGCCGGTGTGCGAGCGCGATGGAGGTGCGGCTGGACGCGCTGGTGACGATGACCGACGAAGCGCCGAAACAGGCGGCCTCGCCGAGGAAGTCGTCGACGAGGAACGACGTGATGTAGAGCCCTCGCACGACGAGGTACTGGCCCTCGAGGTCGGGTGCGTACGCGGGGTCGCGTTCGAGGCGATTGAACGATCGATAGGTGGCCGCGTGCGGCGCGCGGTGAGGCGCGCGATCGACGAAACCCTCAGCGTTCGCGCTGGCGTCGACCACGTGGTGATCCGACATGGGGAAGAAGCCGAAGTACCGATCGCCCACTGCGATGTCGGGGTTGGTCGACATCGCAACTCGTCCGATCCCCATCACGGGAATGCGACCCCACGGAGCCTCTGCGGGAAAGAAGCCCCAGTAGTCGAGCATGTCGCCGGCGACGGCGTAGGTGATGTTGTTGGCGGTGAAGGCGAACGATTCGACGTCGAGCAGCACCTGATCGGTGGCCAGTTCGGTGGGTCGTTCGTCGCCGACGAGGCGGACGTGGCGGTAGTCGTGGCGATCGACGTCGAAGTGCACCGACGGATCGTATCTCGCCCTGAAATGTTGTGCCGGAGGCACTGACAATTTCAGTGGAGGCGTCGCAGCCGCCACATCGCCAGCACGGTGATCGTTGCCAGCGCAGCCGACATGACGGCCGGCCAGGCCATGCCGTGGTGCGTGTAGAGGCGGGTGGCCGCGAGCGACACGAGCGCGCGCCCGAAGGTGCCGGCGCCGAACATCAGGGCCATACCGCGAGCCGGCGAGCCGGGGACCAGCGTGGTGCCCAGCGGAATGGCGCTCACCACCGCGAACTCGAACGCGGCGATTCCGACCACCACGAAGGGCAGGCCGATGGCGAGGTGACCGTGGCCGAGCGCGAGGCCGATGCCCGCAGGGATCATGATGCCGGCGCCCAGTGCGGTGCTGCGTTCCTTGCCCCATCCGTCGGCCTTGCGCGCCGACGACACCGAGGCGAACAACTCGGCGAAACCGAGACCGAACGTGACCGCGCTCAGCGACACCGCCGTGAAGTCGAAGCGATCGACCAGCCAACTGCCGAACGTGACGAACAATGCCTGGCTGGCACCCATCAGCGTGAGCATGCCGAGTGCGGTGAGCGCGGTGCGGTGACGGTCGATGCGTCCGGGTTCGGCGCGTTGCGAGTGATGGTGGGTTCCCTCGTCGGGAGCCACACCCCTCCAGATGAGCAACGACATCGTGGCCACGGCGATCGCGCCCACCAGGTAGCCCACTCGGTAGTTGGTGGCTGCAGTGACCAGACCCATCGCCGTGACACCCAGCAACAACCCGAACGCCCACGACGTCTCGGTGAGGCCCATCACCCGGCTGCGCTGGCCGTAGGGCACCCGGTCGCTGATCCACGCGCCCAGTCCGAGGTCGAACGACACCTTCGACTGGGCGATGATCACGAGCGCGATCGCGAACACCACTGGGTGGTGGCCTCCGGCAGCGAGCACGGCCCCGAGCGCCACACCGGCGAGGCCCAGCGTCATGGCCGTGCGGCGGTGCAGCCGTTCGACCAACTCGCCGTTGAGTGGCGACAGCAGTCCCGACAACTCGCCCACCGCCAGGGCGACACCCAGGCCTGCCAGCGAGGTGCCGTTGCCCCGTGCGATCACCGCGAGGAACGGTGCGGCGAAGCGAAAACAGCCGTTTGCCATGGTGCGCGCCGCGGTGAGCAACGAGACGCGGCTGCGCACCTCGGGGGCGAAGGAGTCGTCGAGGTAGCGGCGCAGCACGGCATCCCACGGTACCGACGGGCGCAGCGGACCCCGCCACCGGTATCCTTTCCCACCCGTGGCCCTGATTGTGCAGAAGTACGGCGGTACCTCCGTCGCCGACCCCGACCGAATTCGAGCGGTTGCCGAACACGTGGCGTTCACGAAGCGTCACGGCAACGATGTCGTCGTCGTGGTGAGCGCGATGGGCAAGAGCACCGACAACCTCATCAAGCTGGCCAACGACGTGTCGCGCACGCAACCCGGCCGCGAGATGGACATGCTGCTCACCACGGGCGAGCGCATCTCGATGGCGCTGCTGTGCATGGCACTGGCCGACGTGGGCATCGAGGCGATGAGCTTCACCGGCAGTCAGGTGGGCATCATCACCGACACGGTGCACACCAAGGCGAAGATCCTCGAGGTGAAGGGCGATCGGGTACGCGATGCTCTGTCGCTGGGCCGGGTGTGTGTCGTGGCCGGCTTCCAGGGAGTGAGCACCGACAAGGAGATCACCACCCTCGGCCGCGGCGGCAGCGACACCACGGCCGTCGCGCTCGCGGCAGCGCTCAACGCCGACAGCTGCGAGATCTACACCGATGTCACCGGCGTGTTCACCGCCGACCCGCGCATCGTGCCGCAAGCTCGCAAGCTGATGCACGTCAACTTCGACGAGATGCTCGAGATGGCCGGCGCCGGCAGCAAGGTGCTGGCACTGCGCAGTGTCGAGTTCGCCCGCAACCACAACGTCCCTCTCCACGTTCGCTCCAGCTTCACCTGGGAGCACGGCACGTGGGTCACCTCACAGGAGCCCAACATGGAAGACCCCATCATCTCAGGCGTCGTCACCGACACCAGCGAGGCGAAGTTCACGATCGTGGCGGTGCCCGACCGGCCGGGCATCTCGGCGTCGGTGTTCGAGTCGCTCGCCGCGGCCAACGTCAACGTCGACATGATCGTGCAGAACACGGGTCACGACGGCACCACCGACATCAGCTTCACCATCCCGAAGGCCGACATCGTCACCGCCGAGGCCATCGTCAGCAAGCTCGCGGCCGAAGTGGGCGCCGAGGGCACCGAGCACGACGCCGACATCGCCAAGATCAGCCTCGTCGGTGCCGGTATGAAGACCAGCCCCGGCATCGCTGCAAAGATGTTCCGTGTCCTCGCCGACGAGGGCATCAACATCGAGATGATCAGCACCTCCACCATTCGCATCAGTGTCGTCACCAAGGCATCGCACCTCGAGGCTGCTGCCCGCGCGCTCCACACGGCGTTCGGCCTCGATTCGGGCCAGGCGTATTCCGCACCGCTCCCCGAGCGCAAGTGATGGCAGGTCGTCGCCAGCACGTGCCCTGGAAGGCGGCCGGTACCGCCTCCGAGAGCGAGCATTCGGGCGACGACGTCGTGCGCGAGACCGGTTGGGTGTTCAACAACGTCACCGGCGACCAGCTGAGCCTCGCCGAGTTCGTGCGAACGGGCGACGACGAAACGGTTGCCTATCTGCAGGCGTTCGGCCAGCTGTCGTCGCCTCCGCCCGAGTCGCCGCTGCCGTTGAGCCTGGTCGAGATCGGCAGTGGGATCGGTCGGATGACCGCTAGCTTCACGCGCCTCTATCAGCGGGTCGTCGCGTGCGATCTCGACGCGGCGTTCCTCGAGCGGTGCCGCGAAACCGTTGCGCAGTTCGGCAAGGCCGCAGCACTGCAGACCTGTCACGTGGCCGATGGCCGGTCGCTCGACCTGCCCGACCATTCCGTCGATGTGGTGTTCAGCTACATCACGCTGCAGCACTGCCATCACGACGATGCGCTCGAGCTCACCCGGGAGGCGGTTCGCCTCGCCAAGCCCGGCGGCACCGTGCTGCTCAACTACCGCACGTGGGTGGGCAAGGACGCCGTGCTCTGGCCTGCAGGGAAGGTGGTGCGAGCCACGTTCCGTATCCCTCGCATCGGCCCGAAGATCGCCCAGATGCGCCTGCCCGCGCGCATCGGCTGGCAGGCCAACCGGTTGTCGCCCGGTGAAGTGATGAAGGAGGTCGGACGTTCACTCGGCGACGTGCAGATCTTCCGATCGCCGTCGCGCCGCCCGTTCGCCATCGAACGCACCACCGACGCGACGTTCGACGGCATCGACTCCAGCCACTGGTGGCTGGTCGCGCACGTGCGCTGAAACACACGCGCCAGCCGCGCCATCGCCCGGAGCGCTATTTCCGGCGCTGTCGAGGGTGCCGCCCGTTAGCCTTTTCGCCATGCGAGTAGGTGTCGTCGGAGCAACAGGTCAGGTGGGCGCTGCCATGCGCTCGATTCTCGAGGAGCGCAACTTCCCGATCGAAGAGATTCGTTTCTTCGCATCGGCGCGCAGCGCCGGCACCACGCTGCCGTGGAAGGGCGGCACCATCACCGTCGAAGACGCCAACCTTGCGGATCCCACCGGGCTCGACGTCGCGCTGTTCTCGGCGGGTGCCACCAGTTCCAAGGAACTGGCACCGAAGTTCGCCGCCGCGGGTGTCATCGTGGTCGACAACTCGTCGGCGTGGCGCATGCACCCCGATGTGCCGCTCGTGGTGAGCGAGGTGAACCCGCAGGAGGTGCGCAACGCGCGCATCGGCATCATCGCCAACCCCAACTGCACCACCATGGCGGCCATGCCGGTGCTGAAGCCGCTGCACGACGAGGCCGGTCTCGTGCGCGTCATCGCCAGCACCTATCAGGCAGTCAGCGGTGGCGGTCTGGCCGGCGTCGACGAGCTCGACAAGCAGGCTCGCGAAGTGGTCGACCGCGCTCGCGAGCTCGCCTACGACGGTGAGGCCGTGGTGTTCCCCGCGCCCACCAAGTTCTCCAAGCCGATCGCGTTCAACGTGTTGCCCTACGCCGGCAAGTACGTCGACGACGGCTCGCTCGAGACCGACGAAGAGCAGAAGCTGCGCAACGAGAGCCGCAAGATCCTCGACATCCCCGATCTGCGCGTCAGCGGCACCTGCGTGCGCGTGCCGGTGTTCACCGGTCACAGCATCAGCATCAACGCCGAGTTCTCCAAGCGCATCAGCGTGCAGCGCGCCATCGAGTTGCTGGGTCACGCTCCGGGCGTCGCATTGCTCGACGTGCCCACGCCGCTCGAGGCGGCCGGCAAGGATCCCAGCTACGTGGGTCGTATCCGTCAGGACGATTCGGTCGACGACGGTCGCGGTCTGGTGCTGTTCCTCAGCAACGACAACCTGCGCAAGGGTGCGGCGCTCAACGCCGTCCAGATCGCCGAACTCCTCCTCTGACCCAACGGTCACTCGGCGGGCCACCGCATAACATCGTCGGCATGGACCTCGTCGAACTGCAGGACGTCATCGAGCGAACGTTCGGCGACCGCGACCGCGCGCGTGGTGTGCCGGCCACCGTGGCGTGGTTGGCCGAGGAGGTCGGCGAACTGGCCCAGGCCGTGCGCAAGGGCAGCACCGCACAACAGGTCCACGAGTTCGGCGACGTCATCGCCTGGGTGGCCACACTGGCCAACCAGATGGGCGTCGATCTCACCGAGGCCGTCGAGCGCTATGCGGGCGGCTGCCCTCGTTGCGCGTCGATGCCGTGCGCCTGTGGCTGAGCCGGCTGTTCTCGACGCCGGCCCATTCGGTCGATGGCTCGACGATGTCCGTGCCGCCATTCGCGGCGAGCACGATGCCGATGTCGCGTGCGGCAGCTGCGTGGGCTGCTGTTCGTCGTCGCAGTTCGTGCACATCGGCCCCGAGGAGTCCAGCCCGCTCGCGCACATTCCCGCCGAGTTGCTGTTCCCTGCGCCCGGGATGCGCAAGGGCACCATGGTGATGGGCTACGACGACAGCGGCCGCTGCCCGATGCTCGGCGAGGCCGGCTGCACGATCTACGACCATCGGCCGCGCACCTGCCGCACCTACGACTGTCGGGTGTTCCCTGCGGCAGGGGTGTTCCCGGAGGAACCCGAGAAGGCGCTGGTGGCGCAGCGTGCCCGCCGCTGGGAGTTCCAGCACCCGTCGCCCGCTGATCGAGCGCGGCACGATGTCGTGCTGGCCGTCGCGGTCACCTTGCGCTCGCAACACCCCGACGTGCCCGCCACGCCATTGGCGGTGCGCGCCGTGTCAGTCGCCAACGCCTGAACCCGACGTCGTGGCAGGCGAACGGGATGAACCAGGCGAACGTGCCGAGCCAGTCGTTCGCGTGTCGATCACCGAGGACGCTGGTGTTGCGCAACACCCGCTGGCTCCACAGCGACGTGGTGAGGGCGCCGACCACCGGCGGTGCCGAGGTGGCTGGTCCGCTGGGAGGCGGCAGGTGTATCGACGAAGTCTGACAGAGGTGTGCCAGGAACAGCAGATGCCCGCCTTGCGGCGGGCATCTGGTCGGGGTGAGAAGATTCGAACTTCCGGCCTCCACGTCCCGAACGTGGCGCGCTAACCAAGCTGCGCTACACCCCGTAGCGAGTCGCCATGCTATCCGGCGACGGTTGCGTCTTCCTCCGTCGATTGCGCGTCGTCGGCGCCCCCGTCGGCCGTTTCGAGTGCCGGTTCGGGCTCGTCGGCAGGCGGCGGCGGACCCTCGAGGATGTCCTTCACGGCCCGTTTCAAGGTGAGCGCGTCGAACGGTTTCATGATCCAGGCCTCGGCCGACGACCGCTTGGCGAGGTGCAGGTCGGCCTGGCGGTCGAGCAACATCAGCACCGGCACGGCGGGTACCCGGCCCGAGCTCTCGTCGAGTCGCAACGACATCGTGACGGCCATGCCACCCATCGAGCCGATCTGCAGATCGAGGATGGCCAGATCGACCCCACCCTCGGCGACCAGCGAGCTGATCAGGCGGCCTTCACGGCAGATGGTGAACGACACGTCGGGCCCGCTGAGCGCAGCGGTGACCTCGGCGGCGACGTGGTCGGCATCGGTGGCGACGAGAATGTGCACGGCGCAGACGTTACCGGGCGCGGGGCGTACGCGGGAAAGCCCGCAGCGGGGCGCCCGGGACGGTCAGGGGAACAGCAGCGAACGGATGGTGTCGAGCCCGGTCAGGTCGTGCACATCGGCGGGCTGCGTGGGCACGAACGTGGTGTGCACGCCGGCGCCGATCGCGTCGTCGGTGAGCAGGCGTTCGGTGTGCTCACGCTCGGCTGCGGCGGTGGCGTGCAGCTCTCGCAGGTTGTCGTCGAGCAGTCGCAGCTCGGCCGACCGAGGGCGGCGAGTGGGAGCGGGTCCGAACGTCGGCGTGCAGCGATTGACCACCACTGCGCTGACGGTGAGGTGGCCGGCGGCGAGCCGTCCGGCGAAGAACCGCGCTTCCTCGATGGTGTCGAGCCGGGGCGATGCCACCAGCACGAACCTGGTGGCGTCGCTGGCGAGCAGTTCGATGACCTCGTCGGCGCGGTCGCGAAAGCCGGTCTCCATGCCCGAGAACGCCTGGAAGAACGCCACCGCATCGGCCAACACATCGCCGCCGACGACACGGCCGATGGTCTTCAGCACCGGTTGCGCCGCCACGTTGAGCACCCTCAGCCCGCGCCGCGTGGGCACCATGAGCAGCTTGAACAGCGGGTGGTCGATGAACCGGGCGAGTGTGCTGGGTGCATCGAGGAAGTCGAGAGCGTTGCGCGTGGGCGGGGTGTCGACGATGACCAGGTCGAAACGAGGGTCGGCGTGCAGCGCGTGCAGTCGTTCCGCGGCCATGTACTCCTGCGTACCCGACAGTGATCCGGCCACGTTGCGGTAGAAGCGGTTGGCCAGGATGCGTTCGGCCTGCTCGGGGTTCTCGGCGTTGGCTCGCACCAGCCCATCGAAGGTGGTGGCCGTGTCGAGCATGAGCGCCCACAACTCGCCGGGTGCGTCGATCGCCAGTTGCACCGGGTCGTTGGTGAGGCCACCGGGAACGCCCAGGGCGTCGGCGAGGCGCTTGGCGGGGTCGATGGTGACCACCACGGCCCTCCGGCCGAGATGGGCGGCCTGCATGCCGAGTGCAGCCGACACGGTGGTCTTGCCCACACCGCCCGAACCGCAGCACACGATGACCCCGGCCGACGCGAGGTGGTGCAGGAGGGTGGGGTTCGACAGGTCGGTCACGACGGCCCCCATTCGGCCGCCAGACTGGTCACCGCGTCGGCGTCGAGGGCCGAGCCGGGCACGAGCGACAGGACCAGCTGCGGCAGGGCCAGCTCGTCGGCCAGCCGGGCACGCTCGCCGGCATGGAGCGAGCGACGAGCATTGCGGAACTCGGCGGCGGCCCGCAGCGGCGAGTCGTCGGGCGCGGCATCGGCGGGGAGCTGCGGCCCCATGTCGACGGCGTTGACCACGATGGGACCCAGGTGTACGCCGATCTGCTCCTCGAGCGCATACGCGGTCTCGACGGCCTCGTTCACCGGGGTGGTCTCGGGGAGCGTGACGAGGATCACCTGGCACCGGCTGGGGTCGGCCAGCATCTCGGCCACCTCGGTGGCCTGGTGGGCGATGGGCCCGCCGCGCACCGTGCTGAGCAGGCTCTTCGCAGCCAGGAGGAACGTGATGGCGTGGCCCGCCGCCGGCCCGTCGATGAGGATCAGGTCGTAGAGGTCGCTGCGTTCGAGCTGCTTCACCTTGCCGAGCACCACGATGTCGTCGATGCCCGGGCTGGCGGTGGCCACCACGTCGATGATGCCGGCCGTGGTGAGCCGCTTGGCGACCCGGCTCAGGCCGTGCGTGTCGAGGTATTCGCCCAGCGCTGCCGACGCCGAGATGTGCTGCACGGGCACGGTGTGGGCGAGCAGATCGTCGAGGACGGGCTTGCCGTCGAGTTCCACCACCAGTACCCGAAGTCCGCGGGCGATTGCCGCACGCGCCAAAACCGCAGTTACCGTGGTCTTCCCAACCCCGCCCTTGCCGGCCACTACGGCCACCCGGGCGGTGGTGAGGAACTGCAGCGGATCATCGCCCTTCGGAGTCACTTGTGCGCAGACTAGCGATCGCCTTTCTCATCGCCCCTCTGGCGGGGCTGGCAGGGCTGTCGTTGCTCGCTGCCTCGGCATCGGCGGGTGGCCGTCCGACGGGCGATTCCAGCGCCGGATCCACCACCACGATCGCCGCTCTCGCCACCGGCACGGTCACTGGCACCGCCACCGGCACGCCGGCGTCGCAGCTCGCCCCGGTCGACGTGCTGCAGGTGTCGGGCCTGTTCGACGACGTCCAGGTGCGTTCGGTCATCGACGCCATCGGTCGGGCCGAGGGCAACGGTTCGCAGGCGCTCATCCTGCAGCTCAACACCCAGGGCAGCGTGGTGTCCACCGCCGACATGACCCGTGTGCTCCAGCGTGTCGCCGACGCCAAGGTGGCCATCGGCGTGTGGGTGGGCCCGTCGCGCGGTTCGCGCGCCTACGGTCTGCCGGCGCAGCTGTTCGGCGTCGCCGACGTCACCGCCATGGTGGCCGGGAGTCGTCTGGGCTACACCGGCCCGTTGCTCACGCTGCAGGGCGCCAGAGTCGACCTCGGCCCCAATGCCGACCAGCTCGAGCATGGCTCGATGTCGTTCGCCGAGGCGCGCCGCAACGGGGTGCTGCGCCTCGACACCACCGATCAGGGAGTACCCACCGTGCGCAGCATGGTGCTGGCGATGGACGGTGTCACCGTCGACGGCTCGACCCTCGACACGGTCACCCAACAGCTCAACGACCAGGGCAAGACCGAGAACGTGGCCACCCTGGTGCGCTTCAGCGGCCTCGGCCTGTTCGAGCAGTTGTTCCACACGGTGGCCAGCCCGCCCATCGCCTTCCTGTTCTTCGTCATCGGCTGCTGCCTGTTGATCTTCGAGTTCTTCACGGCCGGTGTCGGTGTGGCCGGTCTGGTGGGTGCGGTGCTCGCCGTGCTCGGCTGCTACGGGCTCTCGGCCCTGCCCACGCGTCCGGTGGCCATCGTGCTGCTCGTGCTGTCGATGCTCGCCTTCGCGGTGGATGTGCAGGTGGGTATCCCACGATTCTGGACCGGTGTGGGCACGGCGTTGTTCGTCGTCGGGGCATGGTTCCTCTACGAACCCATTCCCGGCAACGATCTCCGGCTGAGCTGGTTCACACTGCTGGTGGTCATCAGCGGCGTGCTGCTCACGTTCATCGTCGGCATGCCGTCGATGGTGCGCACCCGGTTCGCCACTCCCACCATCGGCCGCGAGTGGATGATCGGCAGCGCCGGCACGGCAGTCGGCGCCATCAGCCCCGAGGGCATCGCCCAGGTCGGTGAGGCAAAGTGGCGTGCACGCACCAACCGCGCCACGCCCATCGCGGCCGGTGACGAACTGCGCGTCATCGCCATCGATGGCGTCACGCTCGAGGTCGAGCCGGCAACGGGTGGTGCCCGCGATTATCGCGAACGTCGGCCCAAGCACGATGCCGACGCGTCCGGCAACGACGCGTCCGGCAACGGCACGGCCGACTGATTCCACATGGGTGCCGATCCGCCGGTGCTCGTGCTCGACAAGCGCACGTTCGTACAGGATCGTCCCGCGGCCTACAGCGTGGCCGGCGACGGCATGCCGGTGGTGCTGCTGCACGGATGGGCGCTCGCGCAGCACACGTATCGCGACGTCATCGAGTCGGTCGCGCGCCAGGGATGTCGTGTCATCGCGCCGTCGATGCCGGGGTTCGGCGGCACCCCCGAACTGCCCGCGTCGGCGTTCTCGATGCGCGGCTACGCCCGATGGGTGGCCGATCTGCTCGACGCGATCGATGTCGACGAACCGGCGATGATGGTGGGTCACTCGTTCGGCGGTGGGGTGGCCGTGAAGTTCGCGCACGAGTTCCAGTCGCGTGTGCGTGGCCTGGTGCTGGTGAACTCTGTGGGCGGTTCGTCGTGGCGCAACGGGCGCACGATGCGCAGCATCACCGAGCGACCGCTGTGGGACTGGGGCCTGCACTTCCCCGGCGACGTGTGGCCCCTGCGGCAGGCCACCCGCGTCGTCCCGGTCGTGATGGAAGACTTCATCCCCAACCTGGTGCGCAATCCGCGAGCCATCATCAGGGTGGCCAACCTGGCCCGGCGTGCCGACCTGCGCAGCGAGCTCGAGGCACTGCGCAACAGCGGCCTGCCCATCAGCATCATCTGGGCAACGCGCGACGGCATCATCCCGCGCGAGTCGTTCGAGGCGCTGTGCATCGCCTCGGGGGTGAAGGGCACCGTGGTGGAGGGTTCGCACAGCTGGTTGCTCGCCGACCCCGAACGCTTCGGAGAAGTGATCACCAACGACGTGCACATCGCCCGCGCCGCGCGGGAACTCGAGCTGCAGGCACCCGTCGCCCGTCGCAAGGGCCTGCGCCGCGTGCGCACCCTCGGCGGCTGACCCGCTCGGGAGCGTGCTGTTGACGTCGTAGGGTTCGTTCATGGCGACGCCGAACGAGCAGCAGGTTCCGCCTCCGCCGGCTCGATGGCGACGCCAGCGCGTCGAACCGGATGTGTACTGGATACTCGCGTCACGCGTGGTCCCCTTCCTGCTCGGTGCCGCGATGGTCCCGATGAGCTTCGCAGCCATCACCAACTGCACCGACTTCACGCCGAACCACGACTGCGGCAAGTACCACACGATCATCTCGGTCGGCATCATCGTCCAGGTCGCGCTGTTCGTGCTCGCGATGGTGGCCTCATGGCGGTCGCTGCGGACGACGTGGCTGACGAAGGGCATCGTGTTCGCATCGATCGTCACCTTGGTGGGCGCCTTCGCGTTCGGAGCCTGACGATCCGAAGATGGGGTCAGCCCTGGGGCAGGCGCGGCCCGGCGATGCGCACATCGCCGCGTCGCCGGGTGATGCCGCGGCTGTCGAGTTCGGTGCCCAGCGGTACGGCGTGTTTGCGGGTGGCGCCCAGTGCCTCGCGGAACTGACTCATCGTGAAGCCCTCGGGCGTGGTGCGCAACAACTCGGCCGCGATCAGCGCGGCGCCATCGATCGCGCTTGGGTGGAAGTAGAGCCCGTCGCGTTCCACCACCAACTTGCGGCGCACGAGTTCGCGCAGATCGACGCGGTCGACACCGGTGGCGTCGGGTGGAGTCGCGCCGGCAGCGCGCAATACGGCCAGGAACGGATGGTCGACGAACGGGTCGTGCGCCGCCACCGGTCGGGCTCGCCCGGCGACGACCTGCACGTCGTCGAGCAGCGC
>Ga0075026_100000703_pt1 | contig 13854 bp, 12 predicted proteins | sample Str012_2_FD_71392 | JGI IMG/M metagenome (GOLD analysis project Ga0075026, IMG submission 71392) | Freshwater sediment microbial communities in response to fracking from Pennsylvania, USA - Straight Creek_MetaG_SC_2012 | ecosystem: Environmental > Aquatic > Freshwater > Creek > Sediment...
TACCCATCGTATCAGGTACTGGCTCTGAGAAGGCTGTCCGCCATCAATCGAGATCACTTTAATGCTCAGGGCTTTTTTCCCAATGCTTTGGCCATTCCACATGATTTCAAACAACAAATGATAAAACAATATGGGCAGGCCAAACAATACTGTGGCCCATTCCATACGCGTCCATTGTGGAGAAAAAATGAAGCTGAGTAATTTGTTTCCACCCCAACCATAAGTTATCATGATGGATAGGTCAATAAGCCACGCAAACATTCGTTTATGAAATGGTGTGATCGGGAATTCGACCTCGATGTTAAAACCGGTATCTAACTTGACAAACAGCATGGGATGAATAAAGTGATAAATGCCTTCGGAAAATCCCCCTTTAACTCTTCATTACTGGGTTTTTCAATTATATTTAACGGTAAATATAATTTTTTACCGGAAGGTTTTATCAGCTTGTATCCTTAAAATTATTATTGTGCGCGAAGGGAGATTTATAAAGAAGAATATTGATAAATGGAAGCAGTACCAATACGAGCGATCTACGGACCCCGATGAGATGGCCGGAGAGTTTACAGAACTTGTGAATGATCTTGGATATTCAAAGACTTTCTATCCCAATAGTCGTGTAACCCAGTATCTCAATGGACTTGCATCGCGCATTTATCTGGGCATCTACAAAAACAAAAAAGAGGAGTCATCCCGCATAATTCGGTTTTGGAAATCTGAACTTCCCCTGGTAGTTAGAAAATATCACAGGGAGATATTATATTCTGCCATCATCTTTATTCTATTTGCGCTGCTTGCCGCTTTCTCTGCTGCCCACGATGAAACTTTCGTGCGGGGCGTGTTGGGTGATCGATATGTGGAAATGACGGAAGAAAATATTTCCCGCGGCGATCCCTTCGGCGTGTACAAAAGCAACGACCCGTTCAGCATGTTTATGTTCATAGCAGTAAATAATATTAAAGTGTCTTTCATGATTTTTGTGGCAGGCATATTTTTTTCTATTGGCACCATTTGGCAATTGTTTCGAAATGGAGTAATGCTGGGTGCCTTTCAGTATTATTTTTTTACCAAAGGACTTGGCTGGCATTCTGTACTTGTGATCTGGATACATGGAACGCTGGAGATTTCATCCATCATTATCGCCGGTGCAGCGGGCCTGATTTTGGGTAACAGCATTCTTTTCCCCGGAACTTTTAGAAGGATTGATTCTTTCAAACGCGGAGCACGCGACGGACTGAAATGCATGATCGGCCTGGTGCCTATTTTTATTGTTGCGGCATTCCTGGAGGGTTTTGTAACCCGTCATTCAAATATGCCTATTTGGTTAAGTCTCGGCATCCTGATCTCTTCGGCAAGTTTTATAACGTGGTATTTTGTTCTTTATCCTATTCGCCTTGAAAGAAAACTAAAAAGATCTGTTTTATCTGAACATTCCTGATGTACAAGTGCATTTTTCCTTTTTATCATAAAATCACCAGCCGGCCCAGCCGACTTCTTTGCTATGTTGTCTTTTTTTTCCTGATGAATACGACTGCGGTGGCACAGCAAACCGGGGGATTACCAGATTCTGTGGTCGTAAATGATACCATTCGATCATCAGAGTATATTGTTCAGTCGGTGGACTCTTCCCCCAGCAATCCATCAAGTGAAAAAAATACTGAAGTCGACGATCGGCTTATTTCGAGGATTGTTCCTGATTCCGTTGTTCTCCTGGCTAAGCGTGACAAAGACTTTGAATATGCCAATGATACTGCTTACTGGAAAAAAAAGAAGGAACCAAAAGTTGAAACAGACTTTAGCTTTTTGCGCTCAAAGTGGTTGCGGGTCTCCATCATCTTACTAATTGGTGCCATCCTGCTCTTTGCATTCTATAAAATCGTTATAGAAAATAAAATGTATTTGTTTTACTCATCGCCAAAGGCCAATAGTAAGGATGATGAAGTAAAAGAAGTGCTGGCAGAAGAGGATCTTGACGAGAAAATAACTGAATCCCTGAAAGCAAACGATCTTCGGTCAGGCATCCGCTTTATGTATTTGAAAGCGTTGAAGAGAGCGGCTGAGGGGGGACTGATTCAATTTCGGCAGCAGGCAACCAACCAGGAGTATGTGCGGGAGATAAAGGATCCGGCACTCCGTGATCAGTTCAGATTTCTTACCGGGGTATTTGAGCAGGCATGGTATGGTGGATTTACTATCGCACCTCAGCGATTTGAGACTTTGAAAATGCAATTTGAACTTTTTTATAAATCTACTGGTTATTGAAAAAACTGGTGTACATAGTTTGCCTTTTGCCGGTGATTTTTTCTGTTGGCTGTAAGCGGGACCCGAAGCAAATGAACCAAACGGTAACGCTCTGGAGGAAAGACAAAAATCCCTACGGTACTTATTATGCATTCACGAATCTGAATTATGTATTTCCACACGCAGAGATAAATGTCAACAAGAAATCTCCTGCTGATTTTGCCTTTTATAGTCAGGCAAGTTATAAAGGTCCTGCTGGAAAATCAGGATCGGGGATAGGATATATTATCATTTCGCCGCGGGTGATCCCGGATGACCGTGAAATTAATGCGCTGTTGAATTTTGTAGGTTCAGGACACCAGGTTTTTATTTCTTCTTTGTATTTTGGGGATTCCCTGCTGAGCAAGTTAAATATCACAATGGGCGGATCGGAAAATTTTTTCACTGATGAGGATAGTTTGAAGCTCAGTATCGACGATCCGTTTATGGGTGACTCGCTGAATTTTGTATACCCGGGACGCCGGTTCGACAATGCTGCAGCCCGCATAGATTCTCAATATGCCAACGTGCTTGGGCGCGATAGACGAGGCCGTCCCAACTTCATTAAATTCGGCTATAAGGGAGGAGGTGCTATCTTCCTTCATTTTGCACCGCTCGCCTTCTCTAATTTTTTTCTGCTGCATAAAAACAACAAGACATACTACGATCTGGCGCTTTCCTATATGTCACCGGCGCTCACGGAAATAAAATGGGATGAATATTTTCGTTATCCACGAAGCACTAATTTTTCGTCGCTTCAATTTATTATGAGCAACCGCTCCCTGCGCTGGGCTTTCTGGCTGATACTGCTTTTGTTTGGCATAGTCTATCTGGTAGAATCAAAGCGCCGTCAACTTATCATTCCTGCCAAATCAGTTTTGCGGAATAGCTCCCTTGATTTTGTGAAGACGATAGGACGATTATATTACCAGAGAAGAGATAATGGCAATATTGCGGCAAAAATGAGCACCCATTTTTTTGATCATGTCCGCAACAAATATAATATTTCCACTACCGTCATCAATGAAGATTTCATTGACCGACTTTCCTATAAATCAGGATTCGACAAGCGAGAATTGACAGTGTTGATAAATTCAACGCAAACAATATCCAACGATCCCGATCTGGAGGATGAAGCACTATTGATTTTCAATAAACAGATAGAAGAATTTTACAAAAAAGCATAACATGGAAGAAAATCTTTTTGAACAAAGAACGGATCTCACAGCTTTACAGGAAGGCGTTTCAAAACTCAAAGCAGAAATCGGCAAAGTAATTGTTGGGCAGGAGGAAATGATAGAGTTATTATTGGCAGGTGTGCTGGCAGAGGGGCATATTTTAATTGAAGGCGTGCCCGGTGTAGCAAAGACACTAACGGCCAAATTGTTAAGCAGGACCTTATCCGTTGGATTTTCACGTATTCAATTCACGCCCGACCTAATGCCCAGCGATGTGATCGGCACATCCGTATTCAATCCGAAAGAACTTATTTTTCAATTCAGACCCGGGCCAGTATTTAGCAATATTGTGCTGATCGATGAGATCAACAGGGCACCTGCGAAAACCCAGGCTGCACTTTTTGAAGTGATGGAAGAACGCCAGATTACGGTGGACGGACATAGCTATGCGCTGCAGGCTCCGTTTATGGTGGTTGCTACCCAAAATCCCATCGAGCAGGAAGGAACTTATCATTTACCGGAAGCACAGCTTGACCGGTTTTTGTTCAAGATCAATGTTGGCTATCCGAACCTCGAAGAAGAAATTAAAATCGTTTCGCATCATCATCAGTCCAATATGGAAAGAATGATTAGCGAAGTTCAATCGGTATTGTCGGCGATGGAGGTGGAACATTTGCGGCGTCTCGCGCGCGGCGTACATGTGGAAGAGAAACTCATCCGGTTTATCACAACCCTTGTGACAGCTACCCGATTTAATAAATCCATTTATCTGGGAGCTTCCCCCCGGGCCTCTATCGGTATGTTGAATGGCGCGAAAGCATTGGCGGCTATGCGTGGCCGTGATTTTGTAGTTCCTGAAGATATAGTGTACCTCGCACCTGCAGTACTTCGTCATCGTATCGAGCTCACTCCGGAAAAAGAGATGGAAGGAGTTTCTACCGACAGTATTATTGGAGAAATCATCGCGTCTACAGACATTCCAAGATAAACCATGATGAAAAATTTCTATAAATCCATTTTTTTTAGCCGCCGTTTTTACTGGGTGATGGTGGCTGTAATCATACTGTTCATATTTTCTTTTGGGATTCCACTATTGTTCACTGCCGCCCAATTGGCACTGTTGACATTCGTGGTTGCGGTGATTTTGGACTACACAATCTGCTTTACGAACCGGAATCCGGTGAATGCGCAGCGGTTGTTGCCTGAACACTTCAGCAACGGCGATCAGAATAAGGTTCAGCTTATTGTTAAGAATAATTTTCCTTTCGCAATCAAAGCACGCATCATCGATGAATTACCAGCGCAATTGCAGGTGAGAGATTTTTCGTTGTATGATAAACTGTTACCCAACGAAACGAAAACGCATGATTATATTATAAGACCTATTGAGCGCGGCGAATACGTTTTTCACAATATCAATTTCTTCTTTAAAAGCCCTGTTGGGCTAGTAGTGAGAAGAAAAATCATTCCGGCAGAGAAAATGGTCAAGACATTACCATCTTATCTATCGTTGCGGAAATATGAACTACTGGCTCATTCAAATAACCTGGCCGAGGGAGGGATTAAGAAAATTCGCAAACTGGGACATAGTCTTGAATTTGAACAGATCAAGGAATATGTAACCGGCGACGATATCCGGAGCGTCAATTGGAAGGCCACGGGAAGAAAAGGTGGTCAGCTCATGGTAAATCAATATACCGACGAAAAAAGCCAGCAGGTTTATTGCATCATCGATCAGGGCCGTGTAATGAAAATGCCTTTTGAAGAAATGACTTTGTTGGATTATGCAATCAATGCCACCCTGATATTATCCCGGGTGGCATTATTCCGGCAGGATAAGGCGGGGTTGGTTATTTTCTCCGACCAGGTGAGTAGTTTCCTGCCGGCAGATCATAAATCAAGTCAAATGCCTGCTATTCTTGACATGCTGTACAACCAACAAACAAAATTCCCGGAAACTGACTACGAAAAATTGCATGCGCTGATTCGTACCCGGATCACCCAACGCAGTCTCGTGGTGTTGTTCACGAATTTTGAATCCTTATCGGCACTTCAGCGTCAACTGCCATATATCCGAAGCATCGCCCGCAATCATTTGCTCCTGGTGGTTTTTTTCGAAAACACCGAATTGGCGAATTTCACTTCTTCAAGTGTAAAAACGGTGGAAGATCTTTATATCAAAACAATCGCGGGAAAATTTGCCTATGAAAAAAGGCTGATCGTGAAAGAACTTCAGCAACATGGCATTCCAACCATCCTCACTTCACCCGGCAATCTTACCGTGAATGTGGTAAACAAATATCTTGAAATTAAGGCGCGACAAGCAATCTAGTCGGGAGTTGATAGCCTGGAGTCTGTAGTGAATAGTTTATTTGAGATAAATTCAACATTTTTGCGGGATATATTTTACAGACTATTGAAGGAACCCCTCTCACTATTGAATCAGTTTTGCCAGCATATTCAGCAAGCCCTATGTGTCCTATGTTCTATGTGGTTCAAGAAACGGGGCGAGCTGTCTCCTCAGATTTTGAACCACATAAAACATAGGACACATAGGTTTCACATAGAGTTGTTTGTTATAATGCTTGAAAAAATTAACGGCACAAGAAGGAGCATTAAATGGTTGAATCTATTAACTATCGACTTGCAATGATCAAAGAAGAAACGAATATCTATAAAGAAGGGCAGGTTTTGTTGGTAAATAAGCCATTGGATTGGACATCTTTCAATGTAGTTAAGAAGGTAAACTATTTATTGAAAGGAGTGAAAGTAGGACATGCGGGAACGCTCGATCCTCTCGCGACTGGTCTGCTCATTCTTTGCACCGGTAAATTCACAAAGCGGATCAGCGAATTTATGGCGCAGGAAAAAGAGTACACGGGAACATTTACGTTGGGTGCCACCACGCTCAGCTATGATTTAGAAATGGAACCCATAAACTTCAAGGATACATCCACCATCGATATTGAAAAAGTAAGGATGGCAGCCGCAAAACTAACTGGGGAGATTGCGCAGGTGCCACCAGCCTTTTCGGCCATCAAAAAAGGAGGGCAACGTGCATACAACCTGGCGCGGAGTGGACAAGAAGTGCAACTGGAAGCCCGAAAAGTCACTATTAAAGAATTTGATATTTTATCACTGGAGTCAAACATCGTTTCTTTCCGCGTTGTGTGTTCAACGGGAACATATATACGAAGTCTCGCGCAGGACATAGGACAGCTTTTAGGATGTGGCGCACACCTGAGCAGTCTATGCCGAACAAGGATCGGTTCCTTCAAGCTGTCGGAAGCATTGTCGATTGCGGAAGTAGAAGAACAGATAAAATCTTTATCAATGGGTTAGAATGGATAGTTGATTCCCAATTGAAACTGCCCGCTGCCGAGGCTGAGTTTGTAAAACCATTTATCAGGTTCAACTTTTCGCTGGGGATCTCGGATTTTGTAGGCCCAGTCAAGCCTGATCAGGAAATAAGTAAAATCAATCCTGAGTCCGGTACCGGCGCCCACTGCAAATTCTTTATAGAAACGATCGAGCTTAAAATCACTGCCTTTTGCCGCAGCTGAAGTATCTAGTGGTGTCCAGTTCCAGATATTTCCGATATCGGTAAAGAATGCACTCTTGAGTTTTATTCCGAAAACAGTCCCAATCGGGAAACGGTATTCCAGGTTGCCTTCGATTTGAATATCCCCAAAACGGTCGAGGCCAAGATAAGGTGTGTCATTATAAAAAGTGGATGATCCTAATCCAAGCTGCCTGACCTGCCATGCACGCATACTGTTCGGTCCACCGGCAAAATAAGCCTTGTAAAATGGAAGCGTGTGTTCATAGCCGTTACCTTCCTTTCCATAAGCAAATCCCAACCCGGTATAGGCTCTCATGACCAGTTGTGTTTTTCCATAGTCTATATTGTGTACGTATTCCACATTCCCCTTTACAAATCGGAGGAGCGGGCCCTTATCCAGGTCTGTAATAAATCCCAGTACCGCACCGCTTTCTTCCAGGCTATACCGAAAACGATTGGTCTTGTTGCCTTTGACTGCGATCGTAGTATACCCAAACTGCTGACCGATCACAAGACCCGTTCGGAAGGCCAGCCTTAATGAAGGATTCTGAGACAATATGTATTTCAGACTGTCTGTTTCACCCAGGAGTGAATACTCGACATTAATCGGTTTGTAAATAAAGGATTTGGTAATATTCCCGGAATTCCTTGACCATTGGTAACCCCAGGAACCATTAATACTTTTCAGGGTATAAAACTGGCGGCGATCTATATACGAAGCATTTACATTCAGTACCGTTTGAACATTTTTCAACCGGTTTTCGCGGTTAAGATTGAAGGGTATGATCAATCGCGGGAAGTAAATGGAATGTGAAATACTCGCTTGCGTGGTTTGGATGAAATCTTTTCCGAGTTCCACACCACCGCGCAGGTTGGTAGTGGTTCTTACGGATTGCTTGTACGCGTTTCGGTTTTGTAAACCCAGATTTATGCCTATGCCGAAAAGATTTGTTGCCGTAACGATATCATTTGTATTCCTGGCGGCCTCGAGTGCTATGTTGACGTTTTGTTTTTTGGCCGGGTACATGCGAATGCTCACGTCCAATAAGGTATCTGAAATGCCGGAATCATCTAAATCGATATTCACGTATTGCCAGGCAGATAGCTGAGAGAAGCGATTGAAAGTGCGGAAATAATTTTCCTGTTTGTACAATTTGCCAGGCCCGAGGAAAATATTGTTCGCGATAAAGGGCAACTGAAACTGTTGGGATCTATTGATGATCGTAATGTTTTTAATAACCGTAGTGTCCTGCTTGATATTGTATGAAGTGTCTTCTGCGACCGGCAGATCCGGATATGCAGTTACTTTACCGATGTAGAATTTAGTCAGATGACTGGAATCTCTCACGGGTCTTTCTTTCACAACGATATTGATGGTCGGATTTTCTCGTTTTTTCCTTAGCTGCTCTAACAGATCGGCCTGCTGAAAAGGGTCGAGTGTAGGATCGATAAGGCCCGCTATCACGGTGTCCTGTTCCATGTAGAGGTCTTCTTTGGAAAATTTGTAATATCCGTTATTACGGAAGGTGTCGACAAGTCTTGAAATTTCGTTCGATAATGACTGTTTGGAATAGGGTTCACCTTTTTTCAACAGAGATGTTTTCTTCGAATTGACAGCCAGCGCCTGGAGTGCCGGTGTTTGCAAATCGAAACTAACAGAGTCGAATTTCAATCTCTTGCCAGGCGTCACTTCAAACCTTGTAATGGTACGGTACTGTTTTTTACGCATTGTATCGATGCGGAAAGTATCCTTAATCACCGGCGCATAGTAGCCATTTGCCACCAAAAGCCCATTCATGAAAACCAACGAGCGACCTGCATTGAGGGTGTCGAAAACCGGCGGTGAAACAAGTCGTTTATAAATCATCGGTCCGTTCCATGGCCAATTGAATGCCGTTACGATCCGGGTTTTTACGCTATCATCTACCTGATCCTGCAATCTGTTCGTGAGATCTACCCTTTGGTCATTGGGCATCGGGCCCTTGACTTCCACAATCGTTTTGTACACGAAGGGTTTGGTTGTGGGATAATCACCTTTTTTGGGTGTAACGCAGGAGAAGACCACCGTGAGGCATAGCATCTGCAGCACAACTGCCGGATTGAACAAAGATGCTGTAACTTGCCGGGGGTGGAGCATATATGGGTTTAACCGATTTTTACGGACTATAAATAACAGAAAAATGGTTTGCAGGGCGGGTCAGAAATTCTTTGCCGGCAAACCAATTTTAATGTGATTATGTAAATGAAAATCAATGCTTTTAAAATCGCAGGTCAAATATATTCAAAGTTTGGGCCACAAAAAATTTCGCGATGCAGAGGGCGTCTTTGTTGCAGAAGGACCCAAGATCGTGAATGAACTTCTGCGTGTCAACGGCATCTCGGCTACCGATATTTTTGCCACGGGCGAATGGATTAAATTAAACCCTGAACTTGCCGGTGCCCTCTCTTCAGAACATCTTCACAAAATTGAGGCCTTTCAGCTCGAAAAGATCTCCGGCCTCACAACGCCGAACGAGGTACTTGGAGTATTCAACAAACCCATTTTTGCAGAACCTTTAGTAAAAAACAGAATCAGCTTACTGTTGGACGATATCCAGGACCCGGGTAACCTGGGAACCATAGTTCGCATTGCCGACTGGTTTGGGATAGATTCCATTTTCTGCAGCGAGCATTGCGCTGATGCCTTCAACCCAAAAGTCGTTCAATCCAGCATGGGCAGTATAGTAAGGGTGAATGTTCAAACCCGGGATCTCATATCTTTCTTGAACAGTAATGCTTCCATAGCTGTGTACGCTACTGCCCTGGAGGGAGAAAATCTTTTTAAAATGAAACCTTTGATAGAGGCTTTCATTATTATTGGGAACGAATCGAAGGGAATAAATGCAGATTTAATAGCCATTAGCCGCAATCGGATCACGATTCCGCGAAAGGGTCGGGCTGAGTCGTTGAATGCTGCGGTGGCCGCAGGAATTGTACTCTCGCGCCTTGCGGGCTAGCCATTTATCGGAAAGAGATGGCTTTTGCCGGTTGCATCCTTCGAATGATGATCGTGGGGATCAGCAACACCAGGAAGCAAACTAAAAAAGTTCCTATATTGACGACTACAAGATGCCACCATTCCAGTTTTACCACTGCTTTTGAAATATAATAAGCATCTTCCGGTAAAGTAATAAAGCCATAGCGTTGCTGAAGCCAGCAAAAGATCAAGGTAACCAAATTGCCCAACAGGATCCCAAAGAATGTAATCAGGGCTCCCTGGTAAAGAAAGATTTTCTGTATGGAGAAGTCGGTGCTTCCCACAGCCTTGAGTATACCGACCATGCGTGTACGCTCCAGTAGTAAAATAATGAGGCAGGTGATCAGGTTGAGTATTGCTACGACAATCATTATAATAACGACGATGGCTACAGTAGTATCCTGTAGATTCAGCCAGTCGAAAATACCGGGATAGATTTCCCGGATCGTATGACTGTTCCATCCGCTGGGCAGATCATTGAAGATCGCATTGCTCACCGTATCGAGCTTGCGATAGTCATGTAAGAAAACTTCATATCCTCCGATTTCATTGATGTTCCAGTTATTCAGTCTTTGAATCAGGCGTAAGTCGGCAATGGCGATCAGTTTGTCATAATCTTCGATGCCCGTTTTGAAGATACCTGCGACTGTCATTGGCCTTGCCCTTCTTGTACCATCGCCCTGAATAAAGTAAACGATCAATTTATCGCCGGGTTTTGCATTGAGCTGGGTGGCAGTATACGAAGAAAGGTTAATCTCACTGCTATATCCTGTATCTGCAAATTGTATCCAGCGCCCACTTTGCAGAAATTTATCCAGGTTTTTAAAATCATATTCTTTGGTCACTCCTTTTAACAAGGCGGTCTCAATACTTTCACTGCTTTTGATGATCGCATTCTTTGTGGCAAAGGGTTGTATCGTTTTTATATCAGCATTTGCACGCAGGAGTTTTAATACCGTATCATTTTCCTCCATTGGTGACTCCTCAGCAATAGCGGTCCGGGATGGTTCAAAAGGTTGAACCCTGATATGCCCTGAGAAACTAAACATTTTTTGTCCAATCGCATACTGGAAACCGTTGGTAAAAGCAAAAGTGATAAGCATCGCCATTACGCTGATGGTAGTTGCCAGGATGGCCAGTCGGATAATGAAACGGGAAAACGACTGCTGTTTGTTAAAGGCGATTCTTCTTGCAATAAATGCAGATATGTTCAACGGATGGTATTATCATTCAAAAATAGAATTACCTGCATAGACTGTAAAAGTTTTTTCCTTTTTTATGTTAACATTGTAGCAGATTGTCTGATTTAGGCCCATCAGCCACAAGATGCACGCATTTTGTGGCATTTTGAAAAGGTGCCGCTAAAAAATCTTCATGAAGTATATTTTCCTTTGGATGCTCCTGTTGAGTGGTGTTCCTGTATTTTCTCAGGCACCTGACTCTGTGTATGTAGATTATGTTAAAACACCACAATTATATGGGTATGGAAATCAGCTAACGAACCCTGTGATCCATCTTAACAGCAATGATAAATTGGAGCTTGATTTTGACGATATCAACGCAGATGTAAAAAACTACTATTATACTTATCAGCTTTGCAATGCAGATTGGTCACCGGCAGTTATTAGTCAATTCGATTATATTCGTGGGTTCTCGCAGGTAAATATAAGTTCTTACAAATATTCTTCTATTGCCCTGACCGCATATACACATTACCAGGCCATCATTCCTGATGTGAATTGCATTCCCACGCGCTCCGGAAATTATTTGCTTAAGATTTTTTTAGACGCAGATACTTCCAAGCTGGTATTTACCAGGCGATTCCTGGTGCTGGGAGAGGGCGTGAGTATTGCTGCCCAGATACTTCAGCCATTTAATCCCGCTATTTCGAATTCCAGTCAGAAATTACAATTCAACATCAATACCAAGGCGCTGAATATCATGGATCCCAATCAGCAGTTGAAAGTTGTCCTCCTGCAAAACAATCGCTGGGATAATGCGCTTACCGGCTTTCCGCCTTCATTCTATTCAGGAAGCAATTATCAATACAATAGCGATGACAATTGCAATTTCCCGGCAGGCAAAGAATGGAGATGGCTCGACCTGCAGAGTTTTCGCTATCAAAGCGACCGGGTTTTACGGGCCGATTATCTCAAAACATCTACTACGATTTATGTGAGACCAGACCCCGAAAGGTCGCAACAGGGGTATTATTATTCACAGGACTTGGATGGTATGTATTATATCCAAACTTCGGAAAGCATCAGCCCACTTTGGCAGGGCGACTATGCTACGGTTCGCTTTAGTTATGTTCCGGTTGGAAATATTCCATATCCCGACAAGGACGTTTACTTGATTGGCAAGCTCACCGATTACAAATTAAATGATCTCACAAAAATGAATTTTAATGCAGATAAAGGGGTGTATGAGGGGTCATTGTATTTAAAGCAGGGGTATTACAACTATTGCTATGTAACGGTGGATCGGGCCGATCCTTCCCGAAAACCAAGTTTCGATATAACAGAAGGAAACAATGGACAGGCTGAGAATGATTATACGATCCTCGTCTACTATAAAGAGCTCGGTGGTCGTGCAGATCAACTCGTTGGTATGGCCACACTCAATTCAATGGTAGGGCGTTAGAAAATGGTTGGGTTGTGGTTTTTAAATTTGTATCGAATCGATTTGTTCGGATCCTATGTGGTTCAAGAAACCGAGCGGTGTTTCTTTGACCACTGCTATTGCCTTTTGAACCACATAGGAGATAGGGCACATAGGTCCCAATTTTAACTGTTTAATGCTTATCCCGTTTGATTCCTGGCTGGCAATTTCTTTAACACCTGATTTAATATCACTTCCAAACGATATTTTCGGATTCATTCCTTTTTGCTATCTTTGCGGCGGCAAGTCTTATACGACCAGCTCCTGCTGAATCCCCCAGGGCCGGAAGGTAGCAAGGGTAGGTGGTCGTAGCGGTGCGATGTAAGTAACTTGCCATTTTTTTTTATTCTCCTGAAAAGAATTATTTTTCGCTCCCTGTCAACCCATCATTTTGTAACTTTTCAAAAAAATTCCTCCTCTGCAGTACAACATACAAAGGAAGAGGTATACCGCATATGAAATTTTTTATTGATACTGCCAATCTTGATCAGATCAAGGAAGCCAATGACCTCGGAATATTAGATGGTGTGACCACCAATCCAAGCTTGATGGCCAAAGAGGGCATCAAGGGCCAGGATGCGATCCTGCAACACTATAAAACCATTGCAGAGATTGTTAAAGGAGATGTGAGTGCTGAAGTGATCTCTACTGATTTTGATGGCATCGTTGCCGAAGGAAAGATTTTGGCCAAGATACGTCCCAACATTGTTGTAAAAGTTCCGATGATCAAAGACGGCATCAAGGCATTGAAATGGTTCTCCGACAATAATATCAAAACGAATTGTACACTTGTTTTTTCAGCAGGCCAGGCTATACTTGCTGCGAAGGCCGGAGCAAATTATGTTTCACCCTTTATTGGAAGAATTGATGACAGTGGTTGGGATGGTGTTCAACTCATCGAACAAATCGCCAATATTTATGCCATCCAAGGATTTGAAACAGAAATTCTAGCTGCATCTATTCGTAGCCCGCTGCATATCATTCAATGCGCAGAGGCTGGCGCCGATGTTTGCACCTGCCCGCTTGAATCTATCTTAGGATTGTTAAAACATCCGCTGACGGATATCGGGCTCGCAAAATTTCTTGCGGACGCTAAAAGCTTCAAATAATCCACTTACTCACTGACGGGCCGCTACGATGCGTTCACACTTCAAGGA
>Ga0075026_100000704_pt1 | contig 13839 bp, 16 predicted proteins | sample Str012_2_FD_71392 | JGI IMG/M metagenome (GOLD analysis project Ga0075026, IMG submission 71392) | Freshwater sediment microbial communities in response to fracking from Pennsylvania, USA - Straight Creek_MetaG_SC_2012 | ecosystem: Environmental > Aquatic > Freshwater > Creek > Sediment...
GAGGCGGAGGCGGCCTACCACCGGCGGGTGCCGACCGCCGCCCTCAACCGAGTGGTGCGGGATGCCCAGGCCAGTCATCCGGCGCCGGCCAACAAGCGCCACCGGGCCCGCATCCTCTATGCCACGCAAGGCGCGAACGACCCGCCGACCTTCACCCTGTTCGCCACCCACGAATTGCCGCCCACCTATCTGCGCTACGTGGAACGCAAGATCCGGGAGGCCTTCGACCTCGGTCCCACGCCGATCAAGCTCCGGGTCCGGCTTCGAAACGGCTGACAGCCCCCTCTTGGCCGAATCTTTGCTCAAGCCGGGCGGGTGACGGGCCGACGCTTCGGACATGGCTCGATGGCGGTTGTGGCGTCGTCGTCACGACGAACGCGGTGCTGCGCTGGTCGAGACGGCGATCCTGATACCCGTAGTGATCTTGTTGACCTTCGGGATGATCGAGTTCTCGTCGGCGTATCAGTCGTCGTCGGTTGCGTCCGCAGCGGCACGTTCCGGCGCCCGCGTCGCCTCCGCCGAAGCCCTGGTCTCCACGTACGCGCTTGACGCGGCAGCCGCGGCGGCGACCGCGCTGCACACCATCCCGAGCGACGAGCCGGTCGAGATGTGGGTGTACAAGGCGAACACGTCGACGGGGTATCCGTCGAGCGGCAACTTCACCACCTGCAGCACGAACTGCATCAAGTACACGTGGCTGCCGGGGACCCGACTCTTCGACGTCGCCAACCCGTCCGGCGGTGGGTGGCCCTCCAGCACGCAGAACGCGTGCAACCAGAACCAATGGGACTCGGTCGGCGTGTACGTCAAGCTCAACCACAAGTTCCTGACCCGGCTCTTCGGCGCCAACATCACCCTGGCCGACCACGCAGTGTTCCGTCTCGAACCTGCCCCGACCCAGCTGTGTCCGTGACGATGCATCGATTCATCGCACGCGCACGCGAAGGTCGACGCTCCGAGCAGGGCTTCTTCATGGTGTGGTTCGCGGTCACGTTCATCACGCTCACCGCGTTCGCCGGTCTCGCGCTCGAGTACAACCGCTGGCAGCAGATCGCGACCCGGGCCCAGAAGGCGGCCGACGCCGCCGCCCTCGGGGGCGCCGTGTTCATGCCCGAGAACACCAACAACAAGGCGTACGACACCGCCAAAGCCATCGCCAAGCAGAACGGGTTCGACTACCAGGCATCGGGCGTGACGGTGACGCCGTCGGTGGGCCGCCTCCCGAACCAGCTCAAGGTCACGATTGCCATGGTCACCCATAACCCGTGGGGTGCGCTGGTGAACTACGGCTCGACGACGATCGTCCGGACTGCGGTCGCCGAGTACCAACTCCCACAGAACCTCGGGAGCCCGCAGAATTCGTACGGCAACGATCCCGAGTCGGCCTCGGCGCAGCCCCAGTTCTGGGGCAACGTGTTCGGCCCGTCGTCGAACAAGGACAAGGGTGACGCGATCCAGTCGGTGGGGGCGGCGCCCAACGCGACGCTCTGCAACGCCGACAACTGCAACGGTCCGGCGACCGCGCCCGTCGCGAACCAGAACGCCGACTACGACGCGAACGGGTACTTCTACGGCATCGACGTGCCGGCGAACCCGACGGGTGCGTTGAACGTGCAGGTCTACGATCCGGCGTTCGTCCACGTCGGAGACAACTGCGGCAACAGCGACGCCAACGCGAAGACCAACCTCGACAACGCGGCCACCCTCACCGCCGCGCAGATCCCGGGGTACGCGGCGATGTCGCCGACCATTCCGCCGGCGACGCGCTACGCGTCTTCGGGCGCAAGCCCGTACTGCTCCGGCGACAACTATTACGCCGACGGGGGCAACACGCTGAACCCGTGGACCACCTGGACCTTGCGTGCGCCCGACATCAGCACCTGGGATCCGACCAACAACCCGATCGCTTGCCAGGCCGAGTTCCCCGGTGTCTACCCGGAGACGACGAACGGCCTACCCAACGGCACCGTGAGTGGTACCCAGCTCAAGACGTTGCTCCAGCAAGGCACGAACTACGCGGGTACGAATCCGGCCCGGACCTTCGCGTCGTTCTTCCGGCAGTGGGTGACGATCTGCAGCGTGGCCAACCCGATCCAGGGCACCTACTTCCTCCAGGTGCAGACCGGGAAGAAGATCGACGGCAGCGCGGCACCGAACGGCGGCGGCTCGAACCGGTTCTCCATCAGGGCCGGGATGGGATCGAACTACGCCACCAACAACGGGCTCCACCTGTACGGCAACCAGAAGATGGGGGCCTACGCGAACGCCACCGGCGCGAACACGCAGTTCTACTTGACCCGGGTGCTGCCCGGTGAGGCGGGCAAGACGCTCGTGCTCAACTTCTACGACACCGGTGACGCGTCGGCGGCGGGAACGTTGGCCGTGCTGCCACCACCCGACTCCAACGTGACCGGCGGCGCGTTCGCGAACTGCAACTTCACCCTGCCTCCCGGCAACTCGACCGGTCCGCCATGGGGCGCATTCACCAGCACGGCGAACGGCTGCAAGATCAACGGGGTCTCGAACACGAGCAACGCCCCGGGACCGAGCTACAACGGTCAGTGGGTCACGTGGATGATCCCGATCCCGAGCAACTACACGTGCACGGCGTCTGACCCGCTCGGATGTTGGACCCGGCTGCAGTTCGTGTACCCGAACGGCACCAACGTGACCGACACCACCACGTGGTCGGCCTACATCCTGGGCGAACCGGTCCGCATCATCCAATAGGCACGAGGTGTGTTGCGCTCGGCGACGCGGGCAGTGCCGTGCTGCAATGGTCGTCGTGCCCTGGTGCGACGCGTGCGATCGGTTCCTCTCGCCGTCGACGGTGAAGGTTGACGGCACCTGCCCATCGTGTGGTCGAGCGGTCGACGCCGGCCGCGCGCACCGTGACGCTGCCCATGCGGAGGCGGGCGACGACGACACGCTCCCGCCGATCCCGTGGCACCTCTGGTTGCTCGCCGCCGCGCTCGCGGTGTACCTCGGGTACCGGGCGATGCAGGGGATCGAGTGGCTGTTGGGGTGACCTCCCTTTCTTCTTGAATTGGGGGTTGACAGGGAATTCGGTCGGGCCGAGAATCGAATGTATGTTCGCCTCCGGAGACGCGATCCGAGATGCGCTCGCCGCCCTGGGTTCCGAGTCGCGCGCCGGGTGGTCGTCCGCCGCTCAGTCTGCGGTCGTGGCCGAGTTGGTCGAGATCGCCGACCGCGTGCACGCCGAGTTGCTGCGCGCGGTCGGGCAGTGGGATGCCGAAGCCTGTTGGGCGCAGGACGGCGCGGTCACGGCACCGGCATGGCTGTCGACCCGCACGAGTTTGTCGCGCGCCGCGGCCGCCCGAATGGTGCGATCGGCTCGGCTGGTTCGCGAACACGAAGCCACCGGCGCCGCGCTGGCAACGGGCGCGGTGTCGGCGACGCAGGTTGACGTGATCGCAACCATCACGCGCAACCGGGAGGACCTCTACCCGGATGGCGAAGAGGCGCTCCTGAGGGCAGCCCACACGCTGACCGCCGACGGCTTTGCCGCGGCAGCACGCCACTGGCGTTCGCTTGCCGACGACGCGGTCGCCGACCAGGATGCATTCGCGATCCACGAACGCCGCTACCTGCACGCGTCGAAGACGCTGTGGGGCACGGTTCGTCTCGACGGCGAGCTCGATCTCGACGGAGGCGAAACTTTCCTCAACGCGCTCGCAGCGGTCGACGGATCGGCGGTGGACGACGGCCGGACCGGTGGGCAGCGCAACGCCGACAACCTCGTCCAGATCGCGGCCCAGGTATTGCGTGGTGAGCAACACGACGCGCCGGCACCGCCGCGCGCGAGTCTCATCGCCGGGCTCGACGATCTCTGCGACCGCGCGGAGCGGGCTCCATTCGGCGCCCGGCTCGAGCTCGAGCACCTCGGTCCGGTGGCGCGCTCGACGGCACTGCGACTCGCCTGCGACGCCAACGTCCAGCGCATCATCATGTCGGGGGCATCAGAAGTGCTCGACCTCGGTCGCACGACTCCCGTGGTGTCACGGGCCCAGCGACGCGCCCTTGCCGTGCGCGACCGCGGCTGCGGGTTCCCCGGCTGCGACCGACCGCCGAGCTGGTGCGACGCTCACCACATCTGGCACTGGGTGAAGGACGGGCCCACCGATCTCTGGAACCTGGTGCTGCTGTGCCGGCGTCATCATGTGCTGAGCCACGAAGGTGGATGGCATCTTGCCCGCGGCCCCGACGGGAGGTTGCAGGTCTACCGGCCCGACGGTTCCGAACTCGTTCTTGCTGCCTGACTTCGATCTCGCCCGGAGTTCCGCGAACGCGCCCGTCTACACTGCCGTCCGCGGCTCACGCCGTGTACGGGCTGTGGCGCAGCTTGGTTAGCGCGTCGGTCTGGGGGACCGAAGGTCCGGGGTTCGAGTCCCCGCAGCCCGACCACTCATCTCATCTCATCTCATCTCGGCAGGTCAGCGACCTGCGCCGTCTTGCCCCGGATCGTCCGGGCGTCGGTCAGCTCAGGCCGCGTTCTTCGAGGTTGCGCGTCTCCGCGGCGATCATGATGGCCTTCGCGGTCGCGAGTTCAGTCCCTGTGGCCGATGACGTGAGCGTCGCGTTGACGAAGATCTTGCGCCCCTCGCGCCCCTCGAAGGTCACCCGGCCGATCAGCCGTTCGCCGACGGGTACCGCAGCCTGATAGCGGGTCGTCACGGTCCCCGTGAAGGCGATGACTCCCAACCACAACGGTGATTGACCGCAGATCTCGCTCATGACTCCTGCGGTCCATGACGTGTGAGCCAGGCCCGGTGTCTCCCGGTACTCGTGCGGACACTCGATCTCGTACACGACGGAGTTGTCGTCATCCAACCGCGCCGCAAGAACTCCGTTTCGGCACTCCCCGCGTACGCCGCACGGTTCGAGGCAGAGGAACACTCCGGTCGGACTCAGGGGAACCTTTGATGCATCGGGCAGCGCGTCGTCGGTCGGCACGTGGTCATCATGCCTGAGATCATCGTGGACGGCGACGTCGAATTTCGGGGGTAGCCTTGCTTTCTCGGCTTCGTCGGCGCATGAAGCGTCGTTCTCATGCGAACAGATGCACTGTCCAGGTGGAGCAGGCGGGTTCGGGCGGAGCAAAGCGGGGGCGTCGTGCGAAGAGTTGCCATCGTCGGAGTCTGTGCGATGCTGTTCGCCGCGTTCCCGGTCACGATGTTCGCGACGTCGGCGGGAGCAGGCACCACGCAGGACATCTGCGGCATCGCGCCGGGGCTCGGCTCGTTCCAGGCTGAGCTGAAGGTGCTCATCGGCAACGTCAACCCAACGACCACCCAGACGATCCTCGATAGCGAGCCCAGCGTCGGCGACCTGCAGGCGTTCGTCAACGCGAAGCAGGCCCCCCTCGACGCGGTGTACGCCAACGGGCCGTACGATCCCGCAGTCGCCGACGCGTGGGCGACCGCGACGACCGGTTTCCATGCGATCCTCGATCTGTTCGGAAGCGTTGGCTACAACCTTTCGAGTCTTCCTCCGGCCGCAGTCCAACAGTTGGTCGACGGGGCCAACGGAATCGTGGTTCCGGGTACGCCGATCAACACCGACGTCGTGAACGCCCAGGCGGCCTTCGACGGGTTCTTCCAGGCGTACTGTCCGGCGGCTCCGCCGACGAACGTCGTCTCCGTGCCGTCGGCCGGTGCGGGGGGAGGGTCGGTGGCGATCACCTCCCCGACGGGCACCACGTTGTCGGGAGTGAGCGCGTCGCCGGTTGCGGGGTCGCCCGTGCCGCCCCCGTCGGGGGCACAGTTCCCGGCCGGAGTCTTGGGCTTCACCGTGAGCGGAGTAACGCCAGGCGGAACTGCCGACGTCACGATCACAATGCCCCCCGGATCGAACCCCAACGGGTACTTCAAACTGCAGGGCGGGGTATGGGTCGATTTCTCGTCGCACGTCACGATCGTCGGCGATGTCATCACGCTGCACCTCCAAGACGGTGACGCGTTCGACACCAACCCCGCACCAGGAGTTATCGGGGATCCGGGCGCCGCCGCCGTCGTCGAAAAGACGCCACCAACGGTGCAGTGTCCTGTGACGCCGACGTATCTGCTCCACCAGCCGAACCCAACCCTCACCGCGACCGTCACCGATGCCGGCTCGGGTCCCGTATCACCGACCGTCGCAGTCGCGGTGAACACCGCGACCGTCGGTGCACACACCGTCGACGTCACCGCAGCTGATCGCGCCGGGAACCACGCGACCGCGCCGTGCGCGTACACGGTGCGCTACCGCTTCGCGGGCTTCGGGCCACCCGTCGCCAATGATTCCGTGAACACGGCGAAAGCCGGGAAATCGATCCCGCTGTCGTGGTGGATCGGTGACTACTACTACGCACCGGTCACGAGCAACGCGAGCTTCGTGAGCGCGTCGTCTGCCACCTCCACGTGCGCAACCAGCCCGACACACAGCATCGGGCTCTACACGGCCGGCACCGGGCTGCGTTCGATCGGAGGAGGCGTGTGGCTCTACGAGTGGAAGACGCCGACCTCCTACAACGGCCAGTGTCGCGTCTTCCAGATCGCGCTCGCCGACGGCACGTCACACACCGCGCAGTTCCTGTTCAAGTAGGCCGCGCCGCGACCGACCCTCCGAGTCGCGCTGATCGACTCACATGCTGCGGACGACGGCGACGGGCGGGAGGTCGGCGGTGAGGCGACGCCAGGAGTCGCCCTGGTCGTCGGACGCGAAGAGCGAGCCGGTGGTCGAGCCCATCATGAGCGACTGGCCGTCGGCGCTCACATCCAGCCCGTGCCGGTAGATCAGGTGGTACGCGTTCGTCTGCGGAAGGCCGCGGCGAAGCACGTCGAAACTCTGGCCGCCGTCACGAGTTCGCGACACCGCGAGCGCGCCGTCGACCGGGATCCGCATCTCGTCCTTCACTGCCGACACGAACCACGCGGTGTCGGCATCGTGGGGGTCGACCGCCACCGCAAATCCGAAGCTGGAGGGCGGGACGTCGAGCTCGTTCCACGTGGCGCCACCATCGATGGATCGGAACACGCCGTTGTGGTGCTGCGTCCACAACACGTCGGGCTGCGAAGGCGCGCGCACCGTGCGGTGAGGGTCCTGGGCGACGGGGTCGTACTCGAGCTCGGGCGGCATGTAGGAGTTGCGCATCCCGGTGGTGACGTCCCACGTCGCGCCACCGTCGCTGGTGCGCCACGCGCCGCCACACGACACGCTCACCAGCACCGAACCCGGGGCCCTCGGGTCGACCGCGATCGAGTGGATGCCGGGGAAGTCGTAGCCGCCGCCGTTCCATTGCGCGCGTCGCTCGTCGTGCCAGAGCGACTCGACGATCTGCCACGACTCACCCCGATCGGGTGACGTGAACAACCCACCCGGGATCGTGCCGCACCACAACGCGCCGGGCTCGTCGGGGTGCGCGGCTTCGAGCGACCAGATCAGCTCGACGTTCCACGGCACGGGGATCTGACGCATCGGTTCGAGGTCGACGACGTCGTCGGGCTTCGGCGGGTACATGGGCGCGGCGATCTCGGTGAAGGTCGCGCCCGCGTCGGTGCTGCGATGCAACTTCTGGCCGAAGTGCCCATGGTTCAGCGCCACATAGATGGTGCCGTCACGATGATCGGCGAGCACGGCGGTGACGGGCACCCCGACGAACTGCACGTCGACGATCGTGTCGTCGCGAAGGAAGAACAGACCCTTCCTGGTACCCACCATCCACGCGGTCACGTCATCCTCCCGAGAGTGCCTGCATCACATAGATCTGGTCGTCGTCGCAAACCGTGTCGCTCAGACCGCGGCGATCGCGGATCTGATCTCCATTGACGAACACCGCGACGTGCTTGCGCAGTGCACCCTGGTCGTCGAGCACGTAGCGAGCCACTCTGGGATTCTCGCGAAAACACGCGTCGAGCGCGCTCGCCACGGTGTCCGCCGCGACCTGCACGTCGCGAACGGTGACCAAGCGATCGAGATTCCGGGTGAAGCGCACCCACGGCACGATGCCCAACGTAGCCAACCGCGCCGACTCATCGATCCGCACGGTATCCTGCCGCACTGATGGCTTCCGCGGAGTTGCACCTGCAGGACGGCACGACCGTCGTCGACAACCGCAAGGATGTCGGCCAGCATCAGCTCGAGCAGGCGATGAACCACTGGCTCGAGGCGGGCACGAGCCCGCTGCTGATCCAGGACGACGACGGATCCCTCACGTTGGTGCCGCGCGCCAGCGTGCTCTGGATCCGCGTCTCCGACTAGCGACCCACTCGGCTCACGAATCCCGGCGAACCCACCCGGCTAACGGCCGCGCCACTCCGGCGGACGGCCCTCGGCAGCCGCGCGCGCACCCTCGGCGGCGTCATCGGTCGCCGCCGCGACCTTGCGCATCGTCTCGCCGAAGCGGATGGCCTCCAGGCTCGGCAGATGCTGCGAACGGACCGCCACTTCCTTGATCGCGCGCGCCGCGAGTGGCGCGCCGCGCACGAGCCGGGCGGCCAACGCGCGCGCTTCGTCCATCAGCTCGTCGTGGGGGACGACCCATCCCGCGAGCCCGATCTCCCTGGCCCGCGCCGCGTCGATGCGCTCGCCGGTGAGCAGGAGCTCCATCGCGTACTGCCAGTTGATCCGCTCGGGCAAACGGATGGCACCCACGATCGCCGGCGTGCCGAGCAGTACCTCGGGGAACCCGAACTCGGCGCGCTCGCTCGCGATGACGAAGTCGCACCACGTGACCAGCGTCAACCCGTAGCCGAGGCAATAGCCGTTGACCGCGGCGATCACCGGCTTGAAGATCTCCCAGCCGCTCTCGAAGGAGTTGATCGTCGGCTTCTCCCAGAAGGTTCCCGTGAACTCGCCGATCGAACCCGCGCCGTCGCGCAAGTCTCCGCCGGCGCAGAACGCGCGTCCCGCACCGGTGACGATGCCCACCCACGCGTCCTCGTCGTCGCGGAACCGGCTGAACGCATCGTTCAGGCCGCGGCGCATGTCGCCGTTGACCGCGTTGAGTGCGTCCGGACGGTTGTACGTGATCGTGGCGACGTGACCCTCGAGCTCGTACAACACCGCGTCGTTCATCGCGTTCCCTTCATGTCAGGCCAGGAAATCAGGCCAGGAAATCAGGCCGGGAAATCAGGCCGGGAAATCAGGCCGGGAGTCAAACGGGGAAGAAGAGCCCGAGGACGAACGCGGCGATCCCGATGATTGCGACGCCGACGGCCAGCGGGAGCAGATCCGACGGTTGGGCCGCGTGCTGCGCCGCCTCGGGGGCGAAACGTCGTCGAGCGTGCCAGGCCGCGAGCAGGTAGCTGCCGACGCCGAGCCCGAGGATGACCGCACCGATGGCGACGTCGCGCCGCGCCAGCCCCTGCAAGGTCAGGCCGCGCATCACGACCAGCCCACACGCGATGATGGCCAGGCCACTGCGGTTCCACGCCAGGTCGGTGCGTTCGTCGGCCGAACCCGTTCCCGCGGACGGCGGCCGCGGCGGGCTCACGACCCGGACCCTTCGATGATCACCAGCAGGAACCCGATGGTGGCCACCACCGAGACGACGATGGCGACGATCAATGGGAGGCGCGAACCGGGGAGCGGGCGGTCGTGTCGCATCGCGTCGTTGTTGAGGCGCCACTCCCAGTAGCTCACCGCCGCGATCACGATGCCGAGGGCGATGAGAGGCAGACCGATGAGGCGGCGGCCGCCCGGGAAGTCGAACGACGGCAACAGCTGGGTGATCGCCAACCCTGCGGTGATGAGGCCGAGTGCGGTGCGCTCCCACGCGAGGAACGTGCGCTCGTTGGCGAACGACAGCTGCGCATCGGGTTCGTGGCCGTCTGACGGCTCGTCGGACTGCGCGGAAGACTCCATCACCGCTCATCATGGCCCACCAGGCGCGCGCGGTGACGACCGAGCGGGCTAGCGTCGGACCTGTGACCGATGTCGCGAACGAGGGCACGGGTGCCGACGCGATCTCCGGTGCGCTGGGCGCGGTGAACGACGGCATCGAACGCGGCCTCCATCTCGGGGCCCAGGTGTACGTGTCGATCGACGGCAAGTCCGTCGCCGACCTCGGGATCGGTGAGGCTCGCGCCGGCGTGCCGATGACCCGCGACTCGATGGTCGTGTGGTGGTCGATGACCAAGCCGAGCGTCGCGGTGGCGGTCGCGCAGCAGTGGGAGCGCGGCGCCCTCGCGCTCGACGATCGCGTCGCTGATCATCTCCCGGAGTTCGCGGTCCACGGCAAGGATGCGATCACCGTGCGCCATCTCCTCACTCACACCGCGGGCATCCGCGGCGCCGACGCAGTCACGAGCAGCGCGCCGGGCGACGCGTACTGGGACGAGATCGTCGCCGGCATCTGCGCCATCGAACGGGAACCCGACTGGGAGCCGGGCCAACGTGCCGGCTACCACCTCACCTGCGGGATGACGCTGCTCGCGGAGATCGTGCGCCGACGCGACGGTCGTCGCTTCGAGCGCTACGTGCGCGACGAGGTGTTCGGGCCGCTGGGCATGACGGATTGTTGGATCGGAATGCCTGCAGCCGAGGTGGCGGCGTACGGTCCGCGACTTGGCACGATGCACAGCACGGCCGCCGGCTCTGCCATCCCGCTCGACCAATTCGACACCGCCGACTTCCTGGGTCGGTGCCAGCCCGGCGGCGGTGGGCGCGGCCCCGTCCGCCAGTTGGCGCGGCTTTACGAAGCGCTGCTCGCGCACGGCGAGCTCGGTGGCCACCGGGTCCTCATGCCTCAGACCGTCGAAGCCATCACCGCGCACCACCGCGTCGGTCTCTACGACGAGACGTTCCACGCGCAGTGCGACTGGGGGCTCGGCTTCGCGCTCGACGCGTTCGCGATGGGGCGCCACGCGTCGCCGCGCGCGTTCGGTCACGGGGGCGCGCTGTCGGCGATCTCGTTCGCCGATCCTGAGCACGGGCTCGTGGCGATCGTGCAGACCAACGGCATGTGTGGCAACGACGATCACTATCTGCGCCTCGACGCGATCACGACCGCGCTCTACGAAGACCTCGGCCTCGCGCGGCGCGGTGCGCCCGGACGCGACAAGCCGTTCCCGTCGGTCGAGCTCACCGTCTCGACCGACCGAACCTGAGGAGTAGCAGCCCTGTGACCGACAACTGGAAGACGACCAAGGTCGACGACGTGCAGCCCGGCGACGTGCTCCGCTATGCCGGTCAGGAGTTCACGGTGGCGCGCGTCGACGACCCGTTCCTCGGGCGCGCCGAGATGGTGTGTTTCATCGAGGACACCCCGACCCGGTGGCATGCGTATCCGGCGGCGAAGGGAGCCGACATCGAGGTGCGCGTCGGCGGCTGAGCCACCAGGAATGTCATGATGCGCAGCGCATGACCGACGGACCCCTCTCACATCTCCGCATCCTCGACCTTTCGCGCATGCTTCCGGGTGCCTACTGCACCGGGTTGCTCGCCGATCTCGGGGCCGACGTCCTGCGCGTCGAACAGCCGACCACCGGCGACGCGATGCGCGCCATACCCGGTGTGGGTGTGGCATATCACCGCGGCAAGCGGTCGCTGACCCTCGACCTCAAGCACGCCGACGCGCCCGACGTGGTGCGTCGTCTGATCGACAACGTCGACGTTGTGGTGGAGTCGGGGTTGCCGCGCCCGTTGGGCGATGCCGGCGTCACGTACGCCGCGTGCGCGGCGTCTCGACCCGAGCTGATCTGGTGTTCGATCACCGGCTTCGGGCCCGACAGCCCCTACGCGGCGCGTGGTGGCCACGACATCACCTTCCTCGGATACTCGGGTCTGCTGGGCCTGATGGCGGGTGACACCGTGCCTCCCACCCCCGACTTCGTGTTGGCGGTGCCGATCGGCGCGCTCATCGCGGCCGTCGGCATCCTCGGCGCACTCGCCGCGCGCGATCGCACCGGCCAAGGGCGCTTCGTCGACACCGCCATCGTCGACGCTGCGACGTGGGTGGTGGGCGAAGCCGTGGCGCGAGTTGCCGAAGGTCACCCGGCCGGATGGGGTCAGGCCGCCAACCGGCGCGCGTACCGAACGTCGGATGGCCGTCTCATCACAGTTGCCGCGGCGGAGCCGCGCACGTGGGCGGCGCTGTGTGAAGGGATCGAACGGCCCGACCTCGCCGGGCGGCTGGCGACCCCCGCCGACGGGCAGAACGCGCTCGCCGCCGAGCTCGCCGCAGTGTTCGTGACCCGTCCGGCGGCGGAGTGGGTCGCTCGGTTGGCTGATGTCGGCGCGGCCGTTGGGCCGGTGAACACCATCGAGGATCTCCTCGACGACGCGCACGTGAAGGCGCGCGGCTCGGTGGTCGACCTCGACGATCGCGGGACGCGCGCGCTGCGTTCCCCGGTGCGGCTGCGCGACGCCGACGGCGCCGAATCGCCGTTCTCGTCCGGGCCCCCGCCCGCGCTGGGTGAGCACACTGACGCCGCGCTCGCCGCGGCCGGCTTCACCGCCGAAGAGATCGCAAAGTTGCACCGCGCCGGCGCGGTCTGACCGACAGGAGCACACGATGGCGTACGAGATCGACCTCACCGGGCACCGCGCGCTGGTGACGGGCGCCGGCCAAGGTGTCGGTGAAGAGATCGCGCGCACGCTGGCGCAGGCCGGCGCCGAGGTGCTGGTCAACGACCTCGTGCTCGAGCGCGCGCAGGGTGTGGTCGACGCGATCGTATCGGCGGGCGGCGTCGCTCACGCCGCGGTGTTCGACGTCACCGACTACGACGCGGTGGTGGCCGCCGTCGGAGACGGCGCTCCGATCGACATCCTGGTGAACAACGCGGGGAACGCGGGTCGCGCGTCGACGATGGGGTTCGATGATCTCGCCACGCTGGTGCAGACCGAACCGGCCGACTGGGAAGGGTTCATCCGGGTGAACATGTACGGCGTGATGTACGCGGTGCGCGCCGCGCTGCCGGCGATGATCGACGCCGGTTGGGGGCGCGTCATCACCGTGATCTCCGACACCGCCCGCGTCGGCGAGACGCACATGGCGGCGTACTCGGCGGCCAAAGCGGGCGCGGCCGGGTTCTGCCGATCGGTGGCGCGGGAGGTCGGTCGCCACGGGGTCACCGTCAACTGCGTGGCACTCGGCACCATGAACACCCAGGGCGTCGCGCCCGATGACGATGAGGCGATGGCACCCATCCTCAAGAAGTACGTGATTCGCCGCCGTGGCCTCCCGCGCGACGTGGCGGCAATGGTCACGTTCCTCGCCGGTCCCCAAGCTGACTGGGTGACCGGCCAGACGTTCCCGGTCAACGGCGGGTACTCGTTCGCCCTCTGACGCTGGCCAGTTCGTCGGGCCGGTGTGGCTGGCCGGTTTGGCCGGTCGGTCGACCGCGCCCCGGTACGATCAGTGTCGATGGAGACCGTCGACGACGTACGCGCCGCGCTCGCCGCGCACGACTACCTGGCCGACGAGGGTCTCGCCACCGCCATCTTCCTGTCGATCCGTCTGCAGCGCCCGCTCTTGCTGGAAGGGGAGGCGGGCGTGGGGAAAACGGAAGTGGCCAAGGTGCTCTCCCGGTGGACGGGCGGCGAACTCGTGCGCCTCCAGTGCTACGAGGGCATCGACGCTGCTCAGGCCGTCTACGAATGGGACTACTCGCGCCAACTCCTCCACCTCCGCGCGGTCGAGGCGGGCGGGGGTGAGGTGATCGAGGACGAGCTCTACTCGGAACGGTTCCTGGTGAAGCGTCCACTCCTGCGCGCCATCGCCTACGAGGCCGACTCCCTCGGCGCACCCGCGCCGCCCGTGCTGCTGGTCGACGAGGTCGATCGCGCCGACGACGAGTTCGAGGCGTTCCTGCTCGAGATCCTCTCCGACTACACCGT
>Ga0075026_100000705_pt1 | contig 13838 bp, 3 predicted proteins | sample Str012_2_FD_71392 | JGI IMG/M metagenome (GOLD analysis project Ga0075026, IMG submission 71392) | Freshwater sediment microbial communities in response to fracking from Pennsylvania, USA - Straight Creek_MetaG_SC_2012 | ecosystem: Environmental > Aquatic > Freshwater > Creek > Sediment...
GCATCGGCCTCGGTGCTGCAATCGCTGCTGGCTCCCCGCGCAGTGGCGGGACTGGTGGTCGTGGTGGGCGCGCACGAGTCGCCCGACCAGCTCGTCGAGCACGGTTGGCCGCCGGCAGCCGTCGCCGCGCGCGTGTCGCTCGGGCTGTTGTCGGATGCCGACCTGGCACCCATCGGAGTCGACGCCGCCGGTCGTCTCACCGGAGGCCATCCCGCCACGTTGGTCGCCTGCGCCGCCGCGGCCCGACGAGATGGAGTGTTCCGACCCGACGAGATCGCCGAGATCGTGCGGCGCGCCGACGACCTGGGCGACCTGGGTCGCGGGGTGTTGGCGGTGGTGGCACACGCCGGCCGGCCGGTGAAGGCGGCCGAGGTGGCGCACTCGCTGCACATCGGTGCTGTCAGTGCCGCCGACCTGCTGCGACGCGCCGGGAAGCTGGGTCTGCTACGCGGCACCGTGCGCGACGGCCACGAGCTCTCGAGCGACGTGTTGGCACAGGTGCTCCGGGCCCGTCAGGCCGTTGCCGCGCCGGGCACTCCGCCGTCGTCGACGGCATAGGCCGTTCGACCCACTCCATCGGTGGTCGAGCCCGCGCCGATTCTCAAGGGACCGGCAAGTCGATCAACGAATGATCAACGTCCAACAACGTTCACTCAACAGGTCGGGTCGAAATGCTAAATGAAAGGTTACTGAAAGCCAGGAACTGCTGAAATCCTCGGAGACACGGCAGGCGGGTGCTGGACGGAGACCCCGCCGCCATCTCTGAGAGGGAGAATTCGATGCGGGACGACGCTGGCGCTTACGAAGCGGAGCTTGGCTGGGACGACGACGCGCCGGTGTGGCGTGCGGTCACTCGGCATCACGGAACGACGAAGCGGGGGCGCGTGCTGCGCCTCCGTCCTGCCGCGTTCTTGGCGGTACTGACGGTGATGGGCGCGTTCTTGTCGCTCGTCTTCGTCGACACGCCGTTCGTGGCGGCCGCACCGAACATCGGTTGCTCGAGTGCCTCGACGGTCCCCGGCAGCTTGTGCGTGATGAGCTCCGCCAACGGCCCGTCGACCGACCCGGTGAACGCGCCCTACAACACCGGTGTGGTGAAGGGTGAGGAGATCGGCACGTTCAAGTGGCTCGTCAACGACGACAGCACCGGCGACCCGAGCCTCACCCAGCAGAACGTGGCGGCCTGCTTGCCCGACAAGGCTCGGCCGACCGATGCCGAGTTGGCCACCAACCCGTCGCTCGCCATCTACCGGTACGCCGGCCAGACCACGGCCGACGCCAACGTTCCGGCCGACAAGACCTGGAACCTGCACTACACGAACTGCCCGTGGCCGTCCACCCACTCGTCGCTGGGCCACTCCGATGTCATCGCGACTGGCGACCAGGGGCAGACCGACGCGCTCAACGCCCTCGGCGACGGCAAGTACCTCCTCTCCGTGACCGCCCCTGGCTACAAGATCGACGGTGTGCACTTCACCGTGCTGGGTCACGTCATCGTCTCGGTGAACGACATCGCAGGCAAGCCGTTCGTCGTCACGATGAACCCGCTGCCGAAGAAGACGGCCACCGTTCGCATCCACGTGTACAACGACAACGCCTCCACCAACGGTCAGTGGGACGGTCAGACCGAGAGCCTGATCACCTGCGCCGATGCCACCACGCAGCAGCGCATCGCCAACTGCGGCGGCGCCAACAACGCCGATCCCAACCTGGTGGGCGACCCCGAGACCGACATGTCGGGCTTCACCGTGCAGATCACCGACGTGCTGAACCCCGTCACCACCGACGTCTACGGCAACCCGCTGTGCACCCAGTACGTCGAGGACGCCAACCACAACGTGGTGCTCAACGGTGATGGCAGCCCGATTCCAGTGATGTTCGCCGACGGCGGCGCCACGGGCGGCTCGCTCGTGGGCACCGAGAGCACCTGCATCAGCGACCACTTCGGCGACATCGTCATCCCCAACATGGGTCCCAACCGCTACGCCGCCACGGTGATCCCCCCGGACCCCCGCACGCACGACGGTGAGCAGTGGGTGCAGACCACCACGCTCGAGGGCGGCCACGACTGGGACACCTGGAACATCGAAGGTGGCACCGGCTACGACACCGAACTGATCGTCGGCGGCGAGCGGGTCACCCCGGTGGCGCACGGCTTCGTGAAGCTCACGCACAACGACACGGTGTGGAAGGCCGCCGAGGCAGGCGGTCCGAACACCCCCGCCGAGAAGGCCTACTACGACGCTTCCCCGTACTTCTCGGGCGGTAGCGCCGGCCATGGCGAGCTCAAGGGCCGCATCCGCATCGGCCGTGCCTACATCGGCTCGGGCGGCAACACCGGTCAGCCCGGCAACATCTCGGTGCCGCTGGCCGGCACCAACCTGGCCAACGCCAAGGAGGACGGTCCGATCGAGGACGGCCTCATCTCGGTGAACTGCATCGCCGGCTGCAACGCCCCCACCGACCAGGCGGTCTGGGTGGGCCGTGCACGCGCCGCCGACGGTTCGTTCGACATCACCGGGCTGCAGACGGGCGACTACACGGTGGCCTTCTGGGACGAGAGCCAGAACTACATCCTGGCGGTCCTCAGCTACCACGTGCAGGGTGACGGCGTTGCCAACAACGCTGCGGTCACTGCAGCGTCGAAGCCTGCTGCGGCTCCGAAGGGCAGCATCGTCTGCTCGAGCGCCCAGTTCGCCCGCTGCCCGTCGCTCACGTTCAACACCAACCCGGGCCTCGCCGTGGGCGACTCGGTGTTCCTCGGCGGCGGTGCCGCAGCCGACTGGAACGGTGAGTTCTCGGTCATGCGCGTGTCCAACAACGGCAAGACCGTTGCGGTCAACAAGGTGAACGCCATCAACCCGGCGCTCGATGCCACGGTGCTCCCGCAGCCGATCGCTCCTCCCGCCACCGACGCCAGCGACATCCTGCTGCCGGGTTGGTTCACCGACCTGCAGGGTTCGGTGTTCAACGACCTCAACGGCGACGGTATCCGTCAGCCCGACGAACCCGGCATCCCCGACTTCACCCTCACGGTGCGCACCCGCGGCAACTCGCTGCAGGACCAGGGCGCCGCGGTGGCCAAGACCAACGACGCCGGCGAGTACGACCTCAGCCAGGGCTACCCGCTGGGCCAGTTCCTGATCTTCGAGGCCTACAACCCCCGCTTCAAGACCACCGGCATCACGTACAGCACCGACAACGACGGTCACTACGACGCCAACCACAAATTCATTCCCAACGAGCACACGTTCCTCACCAAGCAGGTCGACTTCAACTTCCTGCCGATCATCGGCCTGTCGGCCAAGATCGACGTGGGTGTCCAGGCCTACGGCACCGGATTGCCGTACGCGTCGAGTGCCGACTTCGCATTGTGCGATCCGCAGACCGGGACGAACCCGGCGAGCCCTCTCTGCACGGCTGCCCCGAAGACCGAGAACGGCGGCATCGTCGGCACGGTCACCTACGACGTGACCCGCAACGAGTTCGACCCGGCCTACTCGGTGCAGGAGGACTACCAGCCCGGCATCTCCGGCATTCCCACGCAGCTGTGGAAGCCGCATCTCGACGCCAAGGGCAAGCCGACCACATATGCCAGCGGCAGCGGTGCTGCTGAGCAGTACGGCACGACTTCAGGTGGCCAGGAGTGCCTGCGTCCCGAGAAGTATCGCGACACCGATGCCATCACCGATCCGCTCCAGGACTGCAAGCCGTTCGCCTACTACGTCAGCGAGAGTTGGACCCGCCCCACGGGTTGCACGGCGCTCGACGTGAACGGCAACAAGCTCAAGGGCGAGTTGGTGCTGCCCGACTCCACGGTGTCGGATCCCAGCCACAGCGACCCCGCCAATCCCGACTGCATGGAGACGCCGATGAACGGCTTCCAGATCGGCGGCGACGGCTCGGTCGACGGCAACTTCGCCCTCAGCGGTCTCATCCATCCCGACGCACTTGCGTTGGCAGGCAATGACCCGAGCAAGCTGGCCGACGCCTACGGCGATCCTGCGTCCAGCGACCCGCTGCCCAACGCCAGCTACCTGGTGGAGGCCGTGAACCCGATCGACAAGGTGAACACGGCGACGAACCCCGACCCCACGGAGGGTGGCCTCGTCGACGGCAACACCAAGCAGCACCTCTACCGCTTCACCGACGAGTCGGCGGTCAACATCATGAGCGGCGACTCGTACGTGCCGCAGGGGGGCTACACCTCCGTTGGCGGCGACCCCACCGCCAATGGCGACTACAGCCTCGTCAAGTCGCCCAAGAACATGCGCCACGACAGCAACTCGATCGGCAACGGCGTGGTGGGCAAGTGCATGGGTGCACTCCACACGGTCGACGACACCGCCGCCACGGCGAACCCCGACCTGGCCGCCAACGGTGGTAACCCCTACAACGGCCAGAAGACGCCCATCTGCGACGCCAAGCTCGTCACCGTGGTCGGCGGTCGTTCGGTGAACCCCGGGTTCTTCATGTACACCGATGTTCCCGTGCCGTCGAAGTTCTACGGTCTGATGAACGACGACCTCAACGTGAACGTCGATCGCCGCAGCCTGCTGCTCGGCGAGGTCGCCCCGGTCAGCAACGGCCCGGTCGGCATCTACGACGAGAACGGCAACTGGAAGTACACGGCGCACACCGACGTGAACGGCTTCTACGAAGTGCTCGTTCCGTCGATGGACACCTACAACTGCCCGCTGCCGGCGGGTCCGTGCCCCAACATGTACCGCCTCGTCGGTAACGACCCGGGCACGCTCGACCATCGCAACCTCGACTACAACCCGGCGTTCCGCACCATCGCCACCGAGTTCCAGGCGTGGACCGGTGTGGTGCACCCCGTCGACCAGGCGCCCACCCACCAGGGCATCACCATCGAGGGCCCTGCGGCCCAGTTCGGTGCGCTGAGTCTCTGCAAGGTGAACACGCCCGACACAGCGGTCGACAAGACCACACCAGTGTTCTTCTCCATCGACCGACCGTTCTACGACTCGACCGACGCAACTCACACCAGCTACACGGTCAACGGTGTCGGATTCGGGACCGCGCCGACGGTCACGCTCACGAGGTTGACCAACGCCGGTGTGCCATCGACCACGCCGAGTGACGCGCACCCTGTGCTCGTCACCACTCCGAGCGACACCTCGCTGTCGTTCACGTTCGGAGCGGGCAACGTCGCTCCGGCGCCGGGTGCCTACCAGCTGACGGTCACGAACACGGTGAGCCACCTGTCCACGGTGAACGGCCTCACGTTCCACGTGCTCGGCTCCGGCTACCTCCAGCGCAGCGATGTGTACGAGGTGTCGCCGACCGCGCAGACCGACAACGTCGGTGCTCGCACCTACACCCCGCAGATGGACGCCTGGGATCCCGCCACCGACACGGCGGCCGGCTTCGCTGGTACCTCCAAGTACGGCGACACGGTCACCGGTGGTCGTGCCATCCAGCGTGCGATCGAGGCGGCCTACAACGCCAGCCGCCTCCAGCGGAACCCCCAGAAGCTCGTGGTGGTGTACCCCAACACGGCGCCCAACTATGCGCCCCACAACGCCTTCGCCGCCTACTTCGAGAACGTCGTGTTGCACAGCAATGTACGTATCCAGGGCGTCGGTCCGGGCAGCACCAACTACACGAACAACTTGGTCAATGGCACCAACATCGATGCCAGCCAGTTCTGGTCGGCGACGCAGGTGGTGCCGTTCGGCGGCAATCAGCAGACCGCTGACGGCAGCTACTCCGACGACTGGCGCACCTTCGCCAACGCACTCAACAACGCGGGCACGACCACGGAACTCCCCGAGGGTGAGGGCGTTCTGGCCATCGCCGAGAGCCCGACGCAGTACAACAACTCGGGTCGGGCGTTCAAGCCCGGCGTCGACGGTGTGCTCATCACCGGTGGTGATCAGCAGGGCAACCCGGGCAACGTCAACACGGCGCCCGGAGCGGTCCTCGATGGCACGGCAGCGCCGACTCCTCCTGGGCCGGCCCAGGGTGGAGCGATCACGCTCGACCAGTACGTCAACGGGTTCGCGATCAGCAACAACCTGATTCAGTCGAACGGTGGCACCTATGGCACGATCCGCATCGGCACGCCCGACATGCCGAGCACCGGTGACGGACTGTTCAGCAACAACAACCAGGACCTGGTCGTGCTGAACAACCGCATCGTCGCCAACGGCGGCACCAACCTGGCCGGCGCCCTCGGCATCTTCCAGGGTGCCGATCGCTACACGGTGAGCGGGAACGACTTCTGCGGCAACTTCTCCGCTGAGTACGGCGGCGCCATCTCGCACTACGGCTCCTCGCCGGGCGGCAAGATCCTGCACAACCGCATCTACTACAACCAGGGCTACGACGAAGGCGGCGGCGTGTTCATCGCCGGCGAACTTCCCGCCAACACGAGCCAATGGGTTGCTGGCGCTGGCTCGGTCGGTTCACCCACGAGTGGCTCGACGGCCGATCGCAACGGTGTGACGGTCGACGGGAACCTCATCCTGGCCAACCAGTCGAACGACGACGGCGGCGGCCTCCGCTTCTTGATGGCGGGCGACTTCCCGATGCTGGTGCAGAACAACATCATCGCCAACAACGTGTCGACCCACGAAGGTGGCGGCGTTGCGCTCGACGACACGTCGAACGTCACGCTGGTCAACAACACCATCGTGAAGAACATCACCACGGCGACGGCCGCAACCAATGCCGCACTCAGCGACGGCGTGAAGCCGCAGAACCCCGCGGGTCTGTCGACTGCTGCCAACGGTGCCGTGTTCCAGGCCCACCTGCCGCAGGGTGCAGCGAACTGGTCGAAGCCCAAGTTGATGAACAACATCTTCCTCGACAACCGTGCGGGTTGGGCTCAGCTGCCCACCTCCACGCTCTTCAACCAGAGCGCCATTCACGGCATCGGTGAGGCGGGCGACAGTGCGCCGATCCAGCGTTGGGACGTCGGCATCGCCGGCGGCACCAGCGGCCTGCACAACGACAACACCGGCCTGTTCTCGTGGGACGGCGTCAACAACACCACCAACACGTTGTCGACGAGCACCCTGAACACCGATGCGAACTCGCACACCGTGGGCACTGCGTTCGCCTACGAGGGCGACCTCAACACGGCGCCGAACCTGGACGGCACGTCGGGCTACGGCTTCAAGAACCCGGTCGACTTCGTGGTCGACAGCCTGATGTGGCGGAACAACACCAACGTGTCGTTCCCGACCATCGTTGCGCTCATGGTGCCGGTCAACCTGTTGGCCGACTACCACATCAGCGACGGCAGCCCCGCTGTCGACCACGGTGTGGTCCAGGGATCGTTCACGCTGCCGACGGCCTCGGTGCAGGCACCGACCAACGACATCGACAACGACCCCCGGCCGATCACCGACCCGATCGATCGTGGTGCCGACCAACTGGTGGGCCTCGCCGACCTGTCGATCACCAAGACCGGAACCACCGGCGTCGTGAGCCCTGGCGGCGCAGTCACCTTCACCGTGACGGCGACCAACAACGGGCCCTCTGACACCCGAGCAACGGTGACCGACACCATGCCGTCGTCGGTCGCCGCCGGCAGCTGGACCTGCACGGCCTCGACCGGCAGCAGCTGCCCGGCGACGATCAACTCGAAGAACCTCACCGCAGCCAACGCAATCGCGACGCTGAAGAACGGTGGTACCGCCACCTACGTCTTCACCGGCACGGTGCAGCCCGGATTCCTCGGAACGATCTCGAACAGTGCTTCGGTCGTCCCGGCGTCGGGCTCGGGCAACTCCGATCCCAACCTCGGCAACAACGGCGCCACTGCGACGGTCACCGTTGCGGTGACCGGCAACGTCTCGGTGGCCGTGTCGGGTCCTGGTGCGATCGTCCACCGAGGTCAGAACCTGCCCTACGTGATCACCATCACGAACAACGGTACGACGACGATGCAGGAGCACTTCAGCTCGAGTCATACCGGGACGTGGGCGGGCACGACGTTGTACTCGTGCACTGCGAGCAGCGGTGGAAATTGCGGTGGTGCGACGTTGGCCGGTGACATCTCGAACCGAATCGTCACGGTGGCAGGCAGCGGTGGGACGGTGACCTTCACGTACTCGGTCACCATTCCATTCCTCGGGACGTTCAACACCGTCTCGGTGCCGACCACTGCAGCCAATGGCGCCACGCTCAGCGTGACCGGCACGCTCGTGGCGGACGTCCCTGGCTACATCGACACCAACGGCGGCAAGACGAGCACGCTCACCAGCACCGTGCAACCGCTGCACACCAACCTCGTGCTGGGAGCGAGCAACACAGCGTCGAGCCCCCAGACCGGTGCCAACTACGCCTACTCGGTCACCCTCACCAACAACGGCGTCGGGGTCGAGGCGATCGGGGGTGTGCAGCTGGCGATTCCGCAACCGACCGACGTGTCGATGGTGAGTTGGTCCTGTGTCGCTCAGAACGGCTCGTCCTGCAACAACAACGGCGGAATCTTCAGTCCGCCCGGCACGAGTGGCACCACCTGGGGTGGCCTCAGTAACAAGGCGGTGGCGGTCGGTGCCGGTGGCTCGATCACCATCACGATCACGGCTCGGCGATCGGGTGCGACCATTCACGGACTCCGGACCCTCACGGCGACGGCCACCATTCCGACGGGCTCCTCGGACCAGGCCGGCCCGCTGACCGCATCGACCGGAGTGACCTTCTCATGAGCATCGAGCAGAACGACATCCGGCGGAACAACCCTGACGACACGAAGGGACACACGAACGTGAACGAGAGCGAGAACCAGCAGGGAGGCCTTCGGGCGCTGGTCGGACGCCGCAAGTTCCTCATCGCAGGCGGCGCGGGAGCCGTCGCGGTGGTGAGCGGCGCTGGCGCAGCGGCGGCACTGATCAGTACGGGAGCCGATGGCAACCCGGCTTCACCCCGCAGCGCGCAGCCGGTGGGTCTCGACCCGTCGGTGAACCGTGACCTCACGGCGGTGCCGCCGGCCCCGCTCGGCACTCGGTACCTGGCGCTCGCCGGCACCGACGGCTGGGCCTCGATGCCCTCGGCCAGCAACGGCCGGCATGCGGGCTCCACGGTGCAGGCCGACATCGACTCCGATGCCAAGACCGGCGCCGAGGACATCGACCCCTACTTCCCGGATCCGTTGGCCGACCCGGCCAACCGCACCACCTACTGCTTCTCGTTCCGCAACGTCACGGCGCTGAACCAGTCGCAGGTGGCGGCGCAGAAGGGTCGCACCCAGTTGTGCGCTCCGCTGTTCTTCTCGACGTCGGGCGAGGAGATCTGGATCACGCTCACCAACCTGGGCCTCAACCTTCGGCCCGACCTGATCGACAGTCACACGTTGCACTGGCACGGCTTCCGCAACGCGATCCCGTTCTACGACGGTGTGCCGGAGAGCTCGATCGCTGTGCCGATCGGCCGCGACTTCACCTACGTGTATCGGCCCAAGGACGCCGGTACCTACATGTACCACTGCCACTTCGAAGACGTCGAGCACGTCACGATGGGCATGCACGGCATCGTGTTCGTGAAGCCGTCACCCGGCGACACGACGGGACTCCTCCATGCCATTCCTTCCGGTGTGACGCCGACCGGCGTGGCGGGTTCGCCCGGCCACTACGACGGTCGCACCTTCTACGACCAGAAGGCCTACGGCGTCGACGACGGCGACCTGACCGGCGAATCCCGATACGACCGTGAGTACGCGATCATGGTGAGCGAGATCGACGCCCGGGCGCACTTCAACGACGCCCACATCCAGGCAACCGACTGGACCGACTTCCACGCCGACTTCTGGACCTTCAACGGTCGGGCCTACCCCGACACGCTCGAGCCCAACAGCGTGCGCGACGCCAACGGCGACCTGCACGCGCAGCATTTCGGTGGCATCGACGGGAGCGGCAACGCCGTCCTCACAACCATCACCGACGACGCCAGCCCGGCCGGTCGACTGGCCAGCCAGCCGCTGAGCTCGGTGGTGTACGGCAAGCCGGGCGAGCGTCTGCTCATCCGCTTCGCCAACCTCGGCTTCCTCAACCACTCCATCGTGTTCCCCGGTCTCGACATCGACGTCGTCGGACGTGACGCACGTTTCGTGCCCACCTCGGCCCGCCGCACCAAGACCGACACCATCCAGATCGGCCCTGGCGAGAGCCGCGACGTGTACGTCACGATCAACACGACCGGCACGTACAAGTTCTACGACCGTGGCATGTCGCACTACACGGGCAGTGCCGATGGCACCGACGCCTGGGTGGGCGGTCAGATGAGCGAGATCCGCATCGTCGATGGCCTGGCCCCGCAGTTGAAGCCCAACGGCTGGCCCGGCGAGGACTACTGGCACGGCGAGCGCTCGCTCGAGGCCCTGCACGACGGACCCACCATCATGCTCTCGCCGTTGGCGCCGCTCGCTCGGGCAGGCTCCAAGGTGGCCACCCGTGCGGCGTCGGCACGTACGACGATCAGCGGCACGATCCGAGTCGACAACAGCCACGTGAAGGGCCAGAGCCTGCGGAGCCTGTACCTGGCCAAGGGCACCAAGGCGCCTCGCTTCCCAGGCTCGGACTGGTCCCAGATTCTCTTCTCTCGAGATCCGAAGGACCCCACGAAGTACACCTTCAACACGACCATCCGCGGCAAGGGCGGCACCTACTGGCTGATTGCCCAGGACGACGCCGGTGTGGTCGGCCACGCCGTGTCGGTCAAGGTCTGAGGCGGGCGGACACATGAATCACGACGACATCATCATCAAGGACGGGGATGCGATGAGCGACCAGCAGACCACGAAGCGGTTCAGCCGCAAGAAGAAGGTCATCGGCGGGATGACCATCGTCGGCCTGTGCGCTGCCGGTGCGGCCATCGTGCCGCTCGGTGGCGGCAACAGCTCGGCGTTCACCGGTGAGAGCCAGGGCATCCTGTGCTCCACGCAATTCACCGACACCGGTTCGCACCGTGCCTACACCATCACCGCGAAGGATGGTTACACCAGCGAGCCCGACGGCAACGCCGTGTACGACTGGGGCTTCTCCGACGACACGAACTTCCGTCTGCCCGGGCCGGTGCTGTGTGTCCACCAGGGCCAGACGGTCGACATCACGCTGCACAACCAGCTGACGGTCGACACCTCGATTCAGTTCCCCGGTCAGGAAGGCGTCACCTACGGTTCGCCGGCCGCTCCGGTGGGCCCGGTGACCGACAACAGTCACAAGCTCCTGTCGCTCGTGCCGATGGCCGGCAAGAACGGCGGATCGCAGACCTACAGCTTCACGGCCTCGAAGGCCGGCACCTTCCTCTACCAGAGCGGTACCGACCCGCAGTTCCAGGTGCAGATGGGCCTGTTCGGCGCCATCGTCGTCTACCCGAACATCACGGTGACGAAGGACGACATCCTCAACGCCCCGACCGACGACCCGACCACTCCGGGCGGCGTGAAGCTCAACAAGGACATCGTCGACACCCAGGGCCACATGACCGACGGCCAAGCACAGACGGCGGCGGATGCAGCCGGCTGCGCCTATGCGTCGATCACCGACCCCACCAAGTGCGACCCGAACGCCATCTTCGAGAAGGATCGGGAGAACATCCTGCTCCTGTCGGAGGTCGACCCCGGTCTGCACGGTTGGGCGGAACAGAACAAGGCGTCTGGTCCCTCGATGGACACCTACCCGGGTGCCTACGAGGCGCACTACTACATGATCAACGGCCGTTCGATGCCCGACACCATCGCCCCCAACAACGCTCCGTGGCTGCCTGGCCAGCCGATGGGTGCGTTGGCAACGGTGGAGCCGTGGGACCTGCACGTGAACCCGCTCGACGCCATGCTGCGGTACGTGAGCGTGGGTGTGACGGGCTACGACTTCCACCCCCACTCGAACCACGAGCACGTGATCGCAACCGACGCCTCGCTGATGAAGGCGGTCAACGGCAGCACCGTCGACAACAACACCGAGGAGAAGTTCAACATCATGGTGTCGCCCGGCGCCACCGTGGATGCCACCTTCCGGTGGACGAACGAAGAGGGCTACAGCAACACCGACGGCAAGCGAGTGCCGGTGGAATGGCCGACCGGCCTGAACCTCACCGAAGGTGACTTCTGGAGCGGTTCGCCCTACCTGGGCAGCTCGGGCAAGTTGAACCCCGGCATCCTCACCAAGACCCAGTGCGGCGAGTACTACCACGTGGCCCACAGCCACGACCTCACACAGGTCACCAACTACGGCATCACCTTCGGTGGCATGTTGACCCTCATCAAGGTCGAGCCCCCGCAGAGCGTGCAAGACGTCAACGGCAAGTGCAACGGGTGAGGAACGGACCGATGACACACACGACCAACCACACCTCTGACAACACCATCACCTCAACGACATCTGCTCGGCGGGAGGGCACTGCCATGGGAAGCATGCGCAAGAAGACCAAGTTCATGGTGGCGGCACTCGCCACCGTGGGCATCGCTGGCGGGGCGGTGGCGTTCGCCGTCGACTCGGTGAACCCGAACGTGAACGCAGCCAACCAGGACCTGACGGTGGGCTCCACGCCCGTCCCGACGTTCCCCTCGGTGGCGCCGACGCCGTGCACGGTTTCGCCCTGCGCCATCACGCTCGACGCCGGTACCGGCTCGGTCGACGTGCCCGACAGCGCGGCGGTGGGTGGTACAGCGAACGTGCCGATCCTCGGCTTCAACGTGAATGGCGCGAACAGCGGCAAGCACGTGCTGGCCGGCGACCCGGCGAGCATCATCAAGGTGCCCGTGGGCACGACGCTGTCGATCACGCTCAGCCAGACCGGCATCGCCGATCCCATCGACCTCACGTTCCCGAGCCTGGCGCCTGGTGACGTGTCCCATGTGGGCAACGTCTACACGGTCACGCCGTCGGCCGTGGGCACCTCGGTGTTCCAGCCCGGCACCAACCTCGAAGCCCCCAAGCAGATCGCGCTGGGCCTCGTGGGCGTGCTGATCGTGACTCCGGCCAACTGCGCCGACGCCACCACGCTGAAGTGCGCCTTCGACACGACGGCGTTCAACGACGAGGCCGTCGTGGCCACCACCGACCTCGACCCCGTGTTCGCCGCCAACCCGGCAGCGTTCGACATGTCGTACTTCGGCCAGGCCCGCGATCCGCAGAACAACCCCCGCACCGTGTACCACGTGATCAACGGCAAGGCCTTCCCGGCCACCGACGTCATCAACGCCGCACCGAGCGACAAGGTGCTGTTGCGCTACGTCAACGCCGGCGTGTCGGACCGTTCGATGGGCCTGCTCGGCCTGCACCAGGACCTGCTGGCTCGCAACGCATCGAAGTACGCCGACGCCCAGACCTTCGTGGCGCCGCTCATCGGCCCCGGCGAGACCGCCGACGTGTCGGTGAGCATTCCGGCCAGCGCTGTCGCCGGCCAGGAGTACTCGCTGATGGACCAGAGCAAGCAGATGGGCCACGGCAACGGTTCGGGCTTCGGCAACGCACTCACCTTCATCAGCATCTGGAAGGGCGACCGCCCGGCTCCCACCGCTGCCATCACGAGCTACGACGGCACCACCCTGGTGGGCGCCGGCACGGCCACGGCAGTCGAGGCCAAGATCAACGGCTACAGCATCGCTGTCGGCCCCACGGCGCCCGCACTTGGAGATCCGGCTTGGACCACCACGCCGATCGCGCCGGCCGACCAGGCGGCATCGGTGACGATCAGCACGGGTGTGACGGCGGCTCCCGGAAGCACCATCTGGCTCGAGGTCACCGACACCAACGGCAAGACCAGCGCACCGACGCCCTTCCCGGTCCCAGCCGCTGCGGTGATCACCGCAGCGGCTGGGACCGGGAAGGGCGTCGGTGCGCTGGTCTTGCCGTTGGTGTCGG
>Ga0075026_100000706_pt1 | contig 13828 bp, 20 predicted proteins | sample Str012_2_FD_71392 | JGI IMG/M metagenome (GOLD analysis project Ga0075026, IMG submission 71392) | Freshwater sediment microbial communities in response to fracking from Pennsylvania, USA - Straight Creek_MetaG_SC_2012 | ecosystem: Environmental > Aquatic > Freshwater > Creek > Sediment...
ACTGCGACCAGAGCGGCCTCGTCTCGGTGGGACCGTACAGCGTCGTGATCCTCTCCCGCGAGGATTAGGAGGCTGATCGCATCCGAGCGGGCGACGGTCACTGCGGAGGCGTCGGGACTCCGGGTCGGATCGGTCCGCCGCTACGACGAGCGGGAACTTCCGCGATCTCGGCGCCACGCGGCTTCGTTGCCGGCAGCAGGAGCGAGAAGAAGACCCCGAGGATCACGAAGCCCGTCGCCACGAACCCTGCGGCTCGGGTGGCGTCGACGAACTGCTGCTCGGCGACGACCACATACGGGGCCAGGATCTCCTTCGCGGCCGGAGATCTCAGGAACGCCTCCACCTCGGGTGGCAGATCCACGAGAGCGGCGACGGACGCGGGATCGTCGCGCAGCGGACCGATGACCTGACCGGCCGAGGCATCGAGCGCAGTCGACACGAACGCCCCGATCTGCGATGCGACCGCCGGCGGCACGCCCGGCGGTGGCGGGATGTTCTCGAACTCGGCGGCCGACCCGTTGACCAGGACGCTGAAGAGCACCGTGCCCAGGATGGCGATCCCGAGTGCCGAGCCCACCTGACGCAGCGTGGAGTTCGCGCCGGATGCGAGTCCGGACCGCTCCACCGGTACGTCCGAGAGCACGATGCTCGTCAGCTGGGCGGTGGCGAACCCCACACCGATCCCATAGACGAAGAGCGGGATCATGAGCATGAGGCCGGTCACGGTGGTCGAGATCAGGAGCGAGGTGGCAAGGATCCCGACCGCCTCGAGGATCATCCCGGTCGTGACCACCCAGCGCGGGCCATACCGGCGAGCGAACCGCGCGGCCAATGGAGCCGAGAAGAACGCACCGACCGCCAGAGACAGGAACACCAGACCGGTCTGGAAGGCCGAGTACCCGAGGACACCCTGCAGGAATAGCGGTAAGGCGAACAGGAGGCCGAACTCCCCCAGCGAGACGATCGTGCCCGCAAGGTTCCCGTATCGGAAGCCGCGGTATCGCCACAGGGTGAAGTCGAAGAGGTAGAACCTGCCAGCTCGTCGTCGCCGGGTCTCGACCAAAGCGAAAAGCGCAAGAGCCACGGCACCCAGGAACAGGACCGCGGGGATGACGGAGACCGCATCGCTCGGCCACGTCCAGCCGAGGATCGTGAAGGGATGATTCGGGACCGGGCTCCACCAGCCGTACTGTCGACCCTCGATGAGGCCGAACACGATCAGGCTGAGGCCGCTCGTGATGAGCACGAACCCAGGCAGATCGAAGCCAGGACGGGCTCCTTCCTCCCTGGATTCGCCGATGTAGTGCAGCGTGCCGGCGATCGCCACGAGCCCGATCGGCAGGTTGATGAAGAACGCCCAACGCCACGACAAGTAGGTTGTCAGGAAGCCGCCCAGCAACGGCCCGACGGCCGCCATACCGCCGATCACGGAGCCCCAGATCCCGAATGCGATCGCGCGATCGCGGCCCTGGAAGTTGGCGTTGAGGATGGCCTGCGTCGCAGGCAGGATCATCGCGCCGCCGATCCCCTGGAAGACCCGCGCCAGGAGGAGGACGGTACCGGTGGGGGCCAGGCCGGCGGCGACCGACGCGGTGACGAAGACGGACAGGCCGATGAGATACATCCGTCGGCGCCCGTAGACGTCCCCGAGACGGCCGACCGTGATGAGCAGTGCTGCGAACACGAGCGCGTAGATCGTGTTGATCCACTCGGCCTGGGTCGAATCGAGACTCAGGTCGCTGATGATCGCCGGGATGGCGACGTTCACGATCGTCGCGTCGACGATGATCATCGCGACGCCGACGCTCAGCATCGCGAGCCCGATCCATCGGCCGCGACCTGACGCGGCCATCGACATCCCAGCCGGCGGGTGTTCGCTCATCGACATGTCCTGTGGAATTGTCTGGACCCGGGTACACAGCCGTTCCCAAGGTGACGACCGTTGTTCGTTCCGACCCCACGTTCGGATGGGACGAGGCGGGCCCGGCCCCGCTTACTGCCGGGCTTACTGCCGGGTTCGCGCCGGTTTGGGTCAGATGCGACCCCTGGCGGGCAGATGACACGAATCCCGCGTCGGTTGCGGAGGAACCACGCTCAGGTCCCGAGCCGAGCCTCCTTCGACCGGTGACGAGTGTTCGCCTGGCGTGCATCTGTCCAGATCGTGATATCCGTCTTCGAAGCCATGAGTAAGGTAGGGTCTTGGTCGTGGGCCGCTCAAGGCCCAAGGTTCGACGCCCGCGCGTCGTCAAGGGGTGGATACGACACGATGCAATTCGGGGTCTTCACGGTCGGCGATGTCACCACCGACCCGACGACCGGACTGACGCCGTCGGACGAGGAACGCGTCCAGGCGATGGTGACCATCGCGCTCAAGGCCGAGGAGGTCGGCCTGGACGTGTTCGCCACGGGCGAGCATCACAACCCGCCGTTCGTGCCGTCGTCCCCTACCACGATGCTGGCCTACATCGCCGCGAAGACCGAGCGCTTGATCCTGTCCACGGCGACGACCCTCATCACCACGAACGACCCGGTGAAGATCGCCGAGGACTACGCGATGCTCCAGCACCTGGCCGACGGCCGGGTGGACCTGATGATGGGACGCGGCAACATGGGTCCGGTCTACCCATGGTTCGGGCAGGACCTGCGCGATGGGATCCCGCTGGCCTACGAGAACTACGCGCTGCTCCACCGGCTGTGGCGCGAGGACGTCGTGGACTGGCAGGGCCAGTTCCGGACGGCTTTGACCGGGTTCACGTCCACGCCCCGACCGCTCGATGGCGTCCCGCCGTTCGTGTGGCACGGGTCGATCCGCAGCCCCGAGATCGCCGAGCAGGCCGCCTACTATGGCGACGGCTTCTTCCACAACAACATCTTCTGGCCGAAGGATCACGTCCAGCGGATGGTCGCGCTCTATCGCGAGCGCTTCGAGCACTACGGTCACGGACCGGCCGATCAGGCGATCGTGGGACTTGGTGGCCATGCCTTCATGCGCGCCGATTCGCAGGCCGCGATCCGCGAATTCCGTCCGTATTTCGATGCGGCCCCGGTCTACGGAGGCGGACCATCGCTCGAGGACTACATGGCCCAGACACCGCTCGTCGTGGGGAGCCCGCAGGAGGTCATCGATCGGACGATGGCCTTCCGCGAAATCGTCGGCGACTACCAGCGTCAGCTGTTCGTGATGGACCACGCAGGCCTGCCACTCCCCGTGGTCCTGGAACAGATCGAGATGCTCGGGGCGCTGGTGGTGCCCGTCCTGCGCCGGGAGTTCGCGATCGGACGACCCGCGGCGGTCCCTGCGGCGCCGCTGCACCCTCGCGTGATGGCGCTCCGCGCGGCCGAGGCGGTCCCGGCTTGAGCACGGGATCGTCGCGCTCGCTGGTCGTCGTCACCGCTGGCCTGGGCCAGCCTTCATCCACGCGCCTGCTGTCCGATCGGCTCACGGCTGCCGTCGAGCGGCACCTGCGCGACGCGGGAGTGGAGCCCTCCGTCAGCGTGGTCGAGCTGCGCGATCACGCCCAGGACCTGATGAACCACCTGCTGACGGGCTTTCCGGCACCCAGCCTGCAAGCCGTCATCGATTCGGTGCTTGGGGCGGACGCCCTGATCGCGGCGACCCCCATCTTCAGCGCCTCGTACAGCTCGCTCTTCAAGATGTTCTTCGACGTCGTCGAACGAGGCGGTCTGGCCGGGATGCCGGTCCTGATCGCAGCGACCGGCGGTAGTCCGAGGCACTCGCTGGCCCTTGACCACGCGATGCGGCCGCTGTTCGCCTACTTCAACGCCGCCGTGATGCCGACCGGGGTCTACGCCGCTTCGGACGATTGGGGCAGTGGCGAGAAGGGCACGGATGGCTCCCTGGTCGAGCGGATCGACCGCGCCGGGCAGGAACTCGCGACCGCCATGACCATCCGTGAACCGCGGGTCCGTCAGGACCGCTACGCGAACCCCGTCGCCTTCGAGCGACTGCTGCATGGCGACCCACCGCCCGACCGTTGACGGCGGCCGTCGACACATGACGCGGGCCGGCTGCGTCCGAGCGCCGTGATCCTTGGCGACGGCTGGTACTGGATCCAGGCTAGCTGACGGTCGCCTCCAGGAAGTCGTCCACCCGCATCAGGCCGAGCATCCGCCTGACCGACCACGGCATCGCCCGACGCTGGCGGTCGTGGATCACGTGCGGCTCCACGAGGCGAACGCGGCCGCTCCACCGCGAGTCGAAGGTCAACTCGCCCGCCGCGAGCGCGTTGTGGACCCACTGTGCCGCGGGCCCGTACGTCAGCGCGAACGTCATCCGACGTCCATCCGGGCTCAGGAACCCCATCATCGGGGCGACGTGCGTCTGCCCGGTCCGGCGCCCAAGGTGCTCGATCCGTCCGAACTTTGGCAGGTACCAGGTGAGCGGGCCGAGCAACGGATTCGTGACGCGCTGGTTGAACGCGGCGACCTGTCGCGCGAACGGCATCGTCATGGACGGTCAGGTGCCGTCACTCGCCCACGGGGACGCCGCCATCGAGTCGGCGAGGTGCGAAGCGTGGAGTAGCCGGACACTCTGGCACGTCGACCTGGCCCCGCCTCGCGGGTGATCGCCGCCAGGAAGTGACGGTCGAACGCCCGGCGCGGGAACTCGCGCATCACCCCGGCTCTGACCCCGTCCACAAGCTCGAACCCGTCGCCGCGGACGTCGAGCCCGGTGGAGGCGGTCCAGGAGGACCGCCTCCACCCCATCAGCGGGGGTCACGCCGGGCTGCATGTGCAGGACGATGGCGACCGCCACGGTGTCGGCGCGCTCAGGTGGCATGCCTTCGCCCTCCAGGAAGCGCCGGGCGATCTCCGCACCCTCCACCTCGAAGCAGGTCGAGTTCGGTGCAAGCCGTGACAATCCCACGTCGTGCATGAGGTTCGCTGTCCAGAGGAGCTGGCGATCGAACGACCAGCCTTCCCCTGCCCCGATCGCCGCGGCCCAGCAATAGGCGCGGACCGAGTGCGTCAGCAGGTAATCCGGCAGCGTCCGATAGGCCCAGCGCCACGTCGCTGCGGAGACCTCGTCCGTTGGGACCGGGATCCCGGCGATCTCGGTCGGCAGCGCTGGTACGCGGCGCATCCGCTCGCCCTAGGCGTTCGGGCCCTTCGGCGGCTTCGGCTTCTTCGTCTTCGGTGGTCGTTTCGGCGTCTTGTCGCCCATGTCACACCTCCCACTCGGATCCGTGCGCTGATGTGCGCCCCATGACCATATAGGCCCCGGCAAGACCGCGTCGGCCGAACCGGCTGTCAGGACCGACTACCAGACGTCGCCGGGACGCCAGTCACAGCTGATGGAGCTCGCGAGATCGAACTCGGGCGATGTCCGTGTCCGCAGCACCAACAGGTAGCCTTCCTCGTCCGGGGTACGCGCCAGTCCTGCCGTGGTCCGGACGAAGGCCTGACCCGTCCAGGTCTCCCAGCCCAGCCGCTCGTAGAAATGGTGCGCGCCCGTCCCGAGCATGCCGAGTTCGAACGATGCCCGGATGACCTCCGTCGCGGCCTCCATGACGAACGTGCCGTAGCCTGCGCCCTGCTGCGCCGGCTCCGTGGCGACGGCCTCCACGTAACCCGCCCGGAGCACGTGCCCATCGATCTCGATCGGGCGCTCCACGACCGATGCATGGGCGACGAGGAGCCCTGCGCGATCCAGGACGACATGCATGCCGCCGAGAGCGTGCACCCAGTCCTCGTCGGTGAACCGCTCGTCCTCCTCGCCCATGTCGAAGGCGACGTCCATCAAGGTGCGGATGGCAGCGAGCTCCGCCACCGTGAGGTCCGTGGTCGAAACCTGCCGCAGGCGTAGAGGCCCGTCGGTCACGTGACCGCGGCACTCAGGTAGGGGTAGGCGCTGGCGATGTCGTCGAGGACGACTCGCGGCTCGTCCTGTTCGGCGATGAACCACTGCCCACCGATCGCATCGCCGGCGGCGATGATCGCGGGCATGATGATCGAGGGCGCCCGGAAGCGGGCTTCCCACCCGACCGGCGCCGCCGGGTCCAGGTCCGTGGGAGTTGTCATGCCGTCACACCCTACCGTCCGTCCGTCTTGGCCCGTCCTTGGGCCTTCGGGGCCGCGTCAGTATCTGTATAGCGACGCCACGAATGGTGTCCGGTTGAACATGAGTAACGCGACCGGGATGCCGATGACCGTGAGCTGGATCAGCCAGGCGGCACCCATCCACAACCCGGACGCCCACCACCCGACGACGATGAACCAGATGCCACGGAGGGGCCACGCGATCTGCGGCCTGCCTCGGTCCGACCACACCGGGCGTCCCCCATCGTCCTGACCAAGATCCCACGAGCGGGTCCGAGGCCGCAGCGTCAGCACCGTGGGCAGGCGGTTGATGAGCCAAACGCCCAGTGGGATCCCGATGATCGTGATGAGGGCGAACCACGCGATCCCCACGACGATCCCGGATGACCACCATCCGATGAACAGCCACCAGATCGCCCGCACGAGCAGGCCCGGCCCGCGCTTGTAGCCCGAGGACCCGGTCATGCCGGCAAGACCCAGTGGTTGCACCGAAGGACCCGGTCGCCGTAGTCGACATCGACCGCTTCGAGGAACGTGAAGCCCTGGCCGCGACATAGGTCATCGGACGGGACGTTGTCGATGCCCGGAAAGGCGTGGATGGCGCCCCAGTGGCCGTCCGCACGGGCCCGCTGCAGCAGCAGGCGGAGCGCCTCGCGGGCGTGACCCTTGCCTTCGCGTTCCGGGAGGAGCATCCAGCCTGTCTCACAGAACGCCACGCCGTTGCGCTCGACCGCCCAGAGCATCACGGCGCCGATCGGCGCGGCACCGGGCTCGGGGACGACCTTGAGGTACCACGACCCGCCATCCCGTGCTCGAGGCGCCGGGCGTGGATCTTCGGGATCTCGTCCGCCGGCCACGGTCCGCCCAGGTCCGCCATGACGCGCGGGTCCGTCTCCATGGCTTCGAGCAGCCACAGGTCGTCATCCGTGTAGGGCACGAGTTCCATCGGGGAGATGGTAGTCCGCCATCAGATCCGGGCGAAGGCGTCCAGCAGGCCCGCCAGTTCGCGCGGACGGGTCAGGAATGGCGAGTGGCCGCCGGCGAGCTCCGTGGCATCGATGCCGAGCCGCTCGCGTGCGGCCGAACGGACCCAGTCCGGATTGATCGAGCGGTCCTCACGGCACACGATCGAATGGCTCGTCACGTCCGGCCACGCCTCGAGCGGCGTGATCTCCTGCATGGCGCGGTACGCCTGGGGACGCAGGCGCTGGGTTGCCCAACGGGCCGTCGCGGCCGGTGCGTCGCTGTAGAAGAGCTCGGTCGCGGTGGTCGGGCCGATCATCCAGACGTCGTCGCCCAGGTCCGACCATTCGGCCGTCCGGGGTGGGACCTGCCCGTCGATGTGCTCGACCGCTCGCTGGTCCCCGATGCTCTTGCCCGGGAGCGGCAGGAAGGCCGCCAGGAACACGAGCGCCTGGACCGGTCGGCTCGCGGCGACCAGCGGGATGACGACACCGGCCATCGAGTGACCGACCACGAGCGGCTTCGAGTCTGGTGGGAACGCCGCCTCGACCGTCCGCGCGTAGTCGGCGGCACTGAGGGCGGGATCGGAGATGGGCAGATCCACCGTCACGACACCGTGGCCGAGTCGTTCGAGCTCCGGCCGCAGGAGATCCCAGCACCACGCTCCGTGGAACGCGCCGTGGACGAGGACGATGTCACTCACCGGGTGAGGATAGGCCCTCGAGATCGACCGGGTGCACCGGGTCCACCGGGTCCACCATGTTCGCCGCAGCGGCCGCGGCCCGGCCCAGCAAGAGCACCCGCTCCCGCGCGTTCTTGGTCAGCGTCGCCGCCCGACGCCACTCCGCCGCCGCTTCCGTCGTGCGGCCAGCCTTCACGAGGAGGTCCGCTCGAACGGCCGGCAGAAGGTGGTACTCGCTGAGGAGGCGATCGTCGCGCAAGGGCTCGAGGGCTTCGAGGCCGGCGGCCGGCCCATACGCCATGCCCACTGCGACCGCCCGGTTCAGCTCGACGATCGGCGAGGGTGCGGTGGCAGCCAGTGCGTCGTAGAGCCCCACGATGCGGACCCAGTCCGTATCCTCCGGCCGACGTGCCCGTGCGTGGCAGGCCGCGATCGCGGCCTGGAGCGTGTACGGGCCAAGCGGCAGGTCCAGCGAATCGTCCAGTCGCTCGGCACGGGCCAGGGCCGAGAGCCCGCGACGAACCAGGACCTGGTCCCACAGGCGTCGGTCCTGATCCAGGAGGAGGACAGGTTCGCCGCCGGGCCCGCGCCGGGCGGCGAGACGAGACGCCTGGATCTCCATGAGTGCCGCCAGGCCGTGCACTTCGGGCTCGTTCGGCGCGACGACCGCCAGCATCCGGCCGAGACGCAATGCGGCCTCGCACAGTCCGGGCCGCATCCAGTCGTCGCCCGTCGTGGCGGCGTAGCCTTCGTTGAAGATGAGGTAGACCACCTCCAGGACGGACGCCAGCCGCGGCCCCAGGTCCGCACCGCGTGGGACCTCGAAGGGGACGTGCGCCTCGGTGAGCGTCCGTTTCGCGCGAACGATCCGCTGGGCGATCGTGGCCTCGCTCACGAGGTAGGCGTGGGCGATCTCATCGGTCGTGAGACCACCCAGGAGTCGAAGCGTGAGCGCGATCCGTGCGTCCCGCGACAGGACCGGGTGACAGGCGATGAAGATGAGACGCAGCAGGTCGTCCCCCACGTCGTCGTCCGCCCGGTTCGCCAGGTCGGCCAGCGCGATGCGCTGCTCGAGCGCCTGATCGCGACCGATCTCGTCGTGCTTGCGCTGCAAGGTCGAGCGACGTCGGATCTGGTCGATGGCCCGATGCTTCGCCGTCGTCATCAGCCACGCTCCGGGCTTGGGCGGGATGCCGTCGGTCGGCCACTGCTCCAGCGCCAAGACGAGGGCGTCCTGGGCCAGCTCCTCGGCCAGCCCGACATCCCCGACGAGGCGCGTCAGCCCGGCGATCAGTCTGGCGGATTCGATCCGCCAGACGGCCTCGATCGCCTCGTGTGTCTCGATGGTCGGCATCCGGTCCGGTCAGCCCAGGTCAGCCGAGACCTGGTCCGTGGTCGCCGGCGAAGTCCTCCCGCAGGAACACCTGCTGGATCTCGATCTGCTGGACGTGCGCGGCCGCCGCAAAGCGACTCGCCCATTCGATGGCCTGCTCCCGTGAGGCCACGTCGACGATCGCGAAGCCGGCGACCAACTCCTTGGCCTCCGCGTACGGGCCATCCGTCACAGTACGGGTCCCACCCTCGAACGTCACGCGAATACCGCACTCGGGCGGCTGGATCCCGCCAGTGAGGAAGATCGCGCCGGACTGCTCAGCTTCCATCATGAACGCGCCGATGGCCGCCATCGTCTCGGGCGTCGGTGGCGTGCGCAGCGTCTCGGGATCGTCGGTCGACTGCATTAGGAACTTCATCGCGGTCCTCCTTGGTGGTGCGTAGGTGTCCCCCACTCAACCATCGAATGGCGGGGCACCGAAATCGACATCGCCGACGACCCGGTCAGAGGGGATGCGACGCAGCGAGGGTCGGCCCCTCGACCGTCATCCAGTTCCGGCCGGCCACTTCCCGGTGGACGGCCGGATCGACCGGTCCCGGCATGAGGGCGGCATGCTCTTCGAAGAACCGCTCCATGGGGGACGGGGTGAACATCACGAGGATCCGACCGGACCGTCCCCGATGTTCTGGAAGCAGTGGCGGACACCGCGCGGGACGAACACGAACGAGCCAGGCGCGGCCTCGCGCAACTCGTCGTCGGCGCGGAAGCGGGATTGGCCCTCCAGGATCCACCACATCTCGTCTTCGCGGGTGTGCGCGTGCAGTGGCGGACCCTCGCGGCGGGATGACGTTCTCGAACAGGGCGAACGAACCGCCAACGTCGGACCGCCCACGGGTCCCGCGATCGAGCTGCCGCCTCCCGCCGGCACGATGAACGTCCTGAGCCTCTCGATCATCACCACTCCATCGCTGCGCTGCGGGCCGTGCGCCCGGCCCCGAAGTCTAGCTTCGAGCGGCGGACGGGCGAACCGGGGTACCGTGGTCGCATGCCGACGCTCCGTTTCCCGATCCGCCTTGGCCGACGCTCCCGTCCGTTGCTCCGCCTCTTCGGTGTCAGAGGCGTCCAGAACGCCTACGCCGAGATCGACGGTGACGACCTGATCGCCCGGTTCGGCCGGGCGCAGGTCACCTTCCCCGTCTCGAATATCGTCGGCTGGCGGATCGAGGGTCCGTGGAGTTGGATCACCGCCATCGGGATCCGGATGAGCGTCCGCCACCGAGACCTCTCGTTCGCCGGGTCGCCGCGCGGTGGCGTTCGGCTGGACTTCAAGGAGCTGGTCAAGCTGGGTCCGCTGCGGCTCCCCGCCCTGTACGTCGGCGTCGAGGACCTCGAAGGCCTGGCAGCTGCCCTCACGGCGCACGGCGTGCCCGGCATCGATACGCGGACCGACAAGAGCGCTGTCCCGCCGATCTAGGCCGGAGCGTTACTTCAGGCGTCGGCGGTGCCCATCGGGTGGCGGGTCAGGTTGGCGTTGTAGTAGCGCGGGTCGTCGGTCACTTCCAGGCCGGCCCACGCAGGCAGCTCGACAACCGCATCCTCGGCCTCGAGTTCCACCTCGGCCATCACCAGGCCTGCATTGGCTCCTCGGAAGACATCCAGCTCCCAGGTCCGACCGGCGACGTCGATGAGGTAGCGGGTCTTGTCGAGGATCGGGCCGTCGCACAGGCTCAGCATCTCGTCGGCCTCCGATGCCGGGATCTCGTACTCCCACTCGGATCGCGTGGCGCCGACATTCGCGCCCTTGACGGTGATGAACGCCTGATCACCACGCCGGCGGATCCTGACCGTGCGTCCAGGTTCCCGTGAGAGATAGCCCTGCCGGATGACGGATCCGATCCGCCCATCTACGATCGACGGGTCCCTGACCAGGAACTTGCGCTCGATCTCCGTTCCCACGTCTCCGCCTCTGGCTGCGATCCGCCGATCGTGCCACATCCGGGCACGCCTCGCGAACCCCTCGCCCTACACTCTCGGGATGCGTGACGGCTCGTGACGATCGGGAGCGATCGCGACGTCGTGGACCGGCGTCTGGCCGGCCTTGGGCTCGTGGCTCCGTCCTTCCGGACGCCGGAGGACGCGGTCCGTCGGCTTGTCGCCGTCCAGGCCCAGGACATCGGCCCCGCGAAGTGGTCGACGGCCCAACGGATCCTCCCGGCCGAGGCGATCAAGGAGCCTGCGCTGGACGCCGCCCTCGCCGACGGCCGCATCCTGCGCACGCACGTGCTGCGCCCGACGTGGCACTTCGTCCTGCCGGACGATATCCGTTGGCTGATCGCACTCACCGGACCCCGGATCCAGGCACTCGCGGCCTACATGTATCGGTCCAACGACCTGACGGAGTCGCTTCGCGGCCACTCGAATGAGGTCATCGAACGGGCCCTGGAGGGCGGTCGATCGCTGACGCGTGCCGAGCTTCGAAGTCGTCTGGACGCCGCCGGGTTCGCGACGGATGGGTTCAGGATCGGGTATCTCATGATGCATGCCGAAGTCACCGGCCTGGTCTGCAGCGGTCCTCCACAGGGAACGACCCAGACGTATGCGCTCCTGGCCGAACGCGCCCCGGCTACGCGCAGCCTCGGTCGCGATGCAGCCCTCGTGGAGCTGGCGAGACGCTACTTCACGAGCCATGGACCGGCGACGGTCAAGGACTTCCGAACGTGGTGCAGCCTGACCACCGGCGACGCCCGGCTCGGGCTGGACGGTGCCGGCGCCGCGCTCCAGCGTGAGCGCTACCGAGACCTCGAGTGGTGGTGCGGAACCGCCGCCGACGCCGCGGACGCCGCGGATCCGCCGAGGGATCCGTCGCCGACGGTCAAGCTCATCCAGGCCTACGACGAGTATCTGATGGGCTATCTCGAAACAAGGTCCGTGGTCGACATGGATGGCGCCGCGGCCTGGGTCCGAACGGAACGCGCGATCTACGTTGGCGTCGTCCTGCTGGACGGCCAGGTCGCCGGCCACTGGAAGCGGACCGTCACCGACGCATCGGTGCATATCGATGTGCAGTTGCGCCTGCCCTTCGATGCCGCCCAAACCGATGCGCTCCAGGCCGCCGCGAACCGACACGGCGCGTACCTGGGCATGCCGGCGAGCGTCGCCGCGACCCAGCTCACACCGGCCTGATATGAGCGAGGCGGACGAAGGGCGCGTCGCCCTGGTGCGCGGGATCAATGTCGGTGGCAACCACCAGATCCCGATGGCGCGGCTCAGGGAGCTCTACGCGACGCTCGGTTTCGAGGAGGTCGCCACGTACATCCAGAGCGGGAACGTCGTGTTCCGCACGCCTCCCGGCGCTCCGGATCGCTCTTCCATCGTGGAGGCAGCCATCGCGGAGGCGTTCGGCTGGCCCATCCGCGTCGTCGAGCGAACCCATGACGACCTCGCGGCGATCGTCGCGGCTGACCCGTTCCCGACGGCCGGTCCCACGAAGCGCCTGGTCATGTTCCTGTTCGACGAGCCTTCCAGCGCGGTGGCGACTGAGTTCGGGCGGGTCATCGTGGGCGACGACGAGGCCATCCTCCTGGGTCGCGAGATCCAGCTGCATTGCCCGGACGGGTTCGGCCGGACGCCGTTGACGAAGATCCTGACCGAGCGCCGGCTCGGCGTCGTGGCCACCACCCGGAACTGGCGGACGGTCACAACGCTGCTGGAGATGACTCGCTAGGACTGCGGCAGGTCGTGCGATGCGGTCTGGTGCAGTGCGGTTCGGAGGACTCTCGTGAGCGCCGACGTGGCATCCTACAGACCTCCCAGCGTTCTGTAGGCCATGCCCGCCACAGGAGCGAAGTCCGATGCGCGTCCGTCGTTTGACCCTGTTCGCCATGACCCTGCCCGCCCTGCTGCTCGGCACCTTCGCCGGCGCATCGCCTGTGCTCGGCGCCGTCTGCGATACGTCCACGGACTCCCTGGGCAACGGCGGCTTCGAGACGCCCGTGGTGGCACCTGGATCGAATACGAACTTCCTGGCGGCCATGATCCCGCCGTGGCAGACGACCGATGGCGCGGGCCTGATCGAGATCTGGGGTACGGGCTTCAACGGCGTCCCGGCCTATGCGGGTAACGCCTTCGCCGAGCTGAACGCGACCGCGGCCGGCACCCTGTACCAGGACGTGGTCAGCACCCCCGGGGCAACGATGTCGTGGACCCTCGCGCACCGTGGACGCATCGGTGACGACGTGATGCAGGTCCTGATCGGCGATGCGAACGTGGCCGACGTCAACGGTGCCACGGGATGGGCGTACGTTTCGCCGGACCTGACGGACGGCACGACCGCCTGGGGTGTCCACGCGGATGACTACGTCGTGCCGGCCGGTCAGACGTGCACCCGGTTCGCGTTCCGCGCGGTCATGTCCGTGGGCGGTGCGTCGTTCGGGAACTTCCTCGACGAGGTCGCGTTCACCACGACCATCCCGGCGCCGACACCTAGCCCGACTCCGGCCCCGACGGCAGCCGCAAGCGCCATCGTGGTCACGCCGCCTCCAACGGATGGGACCGGAGGTCCCCGGAAAGACACAATCCCGAGCTGGATGGGAGCCGGGCTCGTCGTCGCCCTGGCCGCCGTCGCCGGCACCGGGGTCGGCCTGACCCAGACGCGGCGATCGCGCCGCCGCTAGCATCAGGCGCATGGAAGACCATTCGAGGCCTGCGGGTCTGTGCACCGGCGCGGGTCACATGCTGGTCTACGGCAATCCGGCGCTCAAGGCCGCGTTCGGGTCCGTGGTGATCGGTCT
>Ga0075026_100000707_pt1 | contig 13817 bp, 16 predicted proteins | sample Str012_2_FD_71392 | JGI IMG/M metagenome (GOLD analysis project Ga0075026, IMG submission 71392) | Freshwater sediment microbial communities in response to fracking from Pennsylvania, USA - Straight Creek_MetaG_SC_2012 | ecosystem: Environmental > Aquatic > Freshwater > Creek > Sediment...
GTTGAGATCTGTCGTGATTGGCTAGTCGCGCATAACAACAAGGCGTTGCTCGAATCGCTCAAGTTCGAAGGGGCTGAGTAGTGATTTCGGTCGTTGTCGTGCGACCGTGCCGCAAAAGGTGGCGTAGGATTCGAGTTGGGCCTCCCGCAACCGAGAACGCGCCCTTTGGCAGCAGCCTGATACATTATTGCTTCACCGGCTCGGGCGGGAGGTAAGCGATCGAAGTACCACAGGTCGTGATTTGGAACCGATTGCGCTTGGCTGTCAGAACTGATTCTCGTGGGCAACCCAGTAGTGCCAGTCGGCGATGGCCTGGGCGGTGGCTTTGTCGGCGCCGATGGGCTGCAGTTGCGCGAGCGGCACGCCGAGTGAGCGGTCTCCCCATCGGCCTATGACCAGTATTTGATGAGTGCAGTGCTCGGTCGGTGCCAGGGCGGTAATCTGGATCTTCTCGCCCTTGCGCAGCGGGGAGATGGGCCATTGCTTCATGCATTCGGCTTGGAACGGGAAGCGCAGTTCGTTCTCGAGATGGTAGTACCAACTCATCGCGCGCTCGTCGTCGGTATGGGCGTCAACGATGATCTCATCGATGATGCGGGCTTCGCGCTCGGGTTGTATTTTCTTGCCGGCCACCGCAAGTCTCAGCTCGCGGAGCTGAACGGCAGCAAGGCTTCGATGTCCGCGACGCTCTGGGCCGCCGGCAACTCGGCGAACAGGCGGCGCAGGTATGCGTAGGGTTCCAGTTCGTTGGCGCGCGCCGTCTGAACGAGACTGTAAAGGCTGGCGCTGGCCTTGGCGCCGTTCACGGTGTCGGCGAACAACCAGTTGCGTCGGCCAAGGGCAAAAGGACGGATTGCATTTTCGGCAACGTTCGTATCGATGGCGACTTTGCCGTCCGCGGCGTAACGGATCAGCTTGGGCCATTGCTTGAGCAGATATGCCAGCGCCTCGCCGAGTTTTCCAGAGGCCAGGGTTTGTTGCTGTAACTCACTCGCCCAGGCGTGCAGCGATTCCAGTAGCGGCACGGCCTTTTCCTGTCGCACCGCCAGGCGCTCGGCATCGCTGAGCGCGGCGGCTTCGCGCTCGATCTTGTACAACTCATCGATGCGGCGCACCGCTTCGTGCGCGGCGGTCGGGACCTTTTGTTCTTTCTTCGGCAACGCCTTGATCGCCTCGAAGAAGCGACGCCGCGCATGGGCGAAGCAACCGCAATGGATCAGCGCATATTGCTTGGCCACCTGATCGTAAGCGCCGTAACCATCGCTTTGGATCGTTCCGTGTGTGCCCTCCAGCAGCCGGGCGGCCACCTCGCTACTGCGGCTGGCATCGTAGTCGAACAGGATGATCCGTTGGCGTGGAGGACCGGCAACCCGGATCCACATCCAGTGTTCGGAAGTTGCTGCCTTGTCGCTGTTGATGACCTGGACTGGTGTTTCATCGATGCGGATGTAGCCGCTGCCGCGCAGTCGTTCATCCATCAAGTTGATCAGCGGCTGGATCCGTTCGGCCAGAGCAATGACCCAGGCGGCCTGCGTCGCACGCGGCAGATCGACCCCGTAACGGGCAAAGATCACTTCCTGCCGGTACAGCGGCAGCGCATCGACATATTTGCTGGTGACCAGATGCGCCAGCAGTCCCGGTGCCGCATTGGTTCGCGGTAGGATCTGCGCCGGCAACGGCGCGGTCTTTATGCATTGCTCACAGCCAGGGCAGGCGTACTTCTTGCGCACGTGCTGCAGCACCTGGATCTTCGCCGCGACGTAATCGAGTTGCTCGGACGTTTCGCTGCCGATCTCCGTGAGCATGCCGCCGCACGCACACTGCCGCTCGTTCTCCGGGATATCATGGAACACCTGCACCCGCGGCAGATGCGCGGCGAGCGCTTTGCGGCCGGGCTTCGCGCCGGCGGGTTTATCCTGCCGCTGCGGTGTCGCCTTCAGGGTAACCTCGGCGCCCAGGACCTCGCCGAGTTCCACGAGGGTCTCCGCCTCGTTGAACAGTTCGCTCTGGCCCGGAGCTACGTGGAGCTTCTCCCGGCTCGCCCCGTACCGATCCGCCTGCAGGATCCGCAGCGCCTCCTCCAGGATCCGGATCCGGCGTTCGCGCTGCGCGGCATCGGCGCGCAACTTCTGGTTCTCACTCTCCAGTAACGCGATGCGCGCGGCGCCATCCATGGCATCGTTGAGCGCAGCGGAGTTGCTTTCCAACATGTAATTATTATCGCATGTCAAGATCTTCCGTGCACAGATTTATGCCTATATTTATAGGCTTTCGATCACCCCACGCGACGCATGAAGATCTCTCGATGACCCTGCCGCCACACATCAAAGCCTTCGAGCAACTCCTCCAACTGCGCACCACGGATCGTCACCGTATCGCCTTCGATCAGGCGCGGGAAGATGAACCGATCACGACCTTCAAGACGCTTGCTCCACAGGCACAGACCGTTGCGTTGCCAGTAAACGATCTTGATCCGGTCGCGTCGTTCATTGCTAAAAACGTATAGCGCGGGTTCGAAGATATTCCGCTTCAGTGTCTGCTCCACGATCAGCGCCAAGGTCGCCGCCTGCTTGCGCATGTCCACCGGACTCACGCACACGTACACCGCGGCATGAGCATCGGGGCGCATCATGAGGGCTGCTCCAGCAGTTCGAGCACTCGCGGTAGTTGCCGCTCATCGCTCAATACCAATTCGACTCGACGGCCTTTCGCTAAATCCAATTGCAGATGCAGAGGCGCCGACACCGTACGATCCTCCGGCACAATGCGCACGCGCGCAAATCGCGGCGGCCCCGTCCTCGCTACCGCGGTTGATCGATTGGTGTTTGCCGTTTCTGAAGAAAGCGGCCAGCGCCCGGCGCCGCGCAGGTTCCTCTTCCACTGATACGCTTCCCCCGGCCTCAATCCATGTCGCCGGCAATACTCGACCAGAGACTGCTTCGCCGCCGCCGCCTCCCGTAATCTCTCCAGCCACACCAACGCCTGCGATTCCCGTTCCTCGTTGCTCATCATCCCGCCGCCCCTCGGTTGTAACCCGGCGGCATCTTTATCAGGCTATCCTCCCTCAGAGCAGGGTGTGCAAGATCGAGCGCTTACGGCGGGAGTACTGGGACGCTCCGACTCATGAGGCTGAGTTGCTGTTCGCCGCGGAAATGAAGGTCTCCACGAAGGCATCGACAGTCGCCGCCAAATGATCGCCCGTCCGTCAATGATGTTCTGGAGGACGCCTACCCCTATAGGGATTACGCACCAGCGTCAATGCGGCCTCTGGATGACGCTTACGATTCGGCGGTGGATGGGAGATCAGAACATCGCGGTTTGCGATTGATTTTCCCAGGTCACGCCAGGGTCGGCGCACACATCGCCAATTGGTTTACTGAGCAGGAGGAAATCGGGAATGTTGAGAGGATGTACAACTTTGAGACTGTGGATACGGTCCGCTTCAAGCAGGCCGCGCAATTCCATAAGTAAGCGACCGAGGACGTTCTGCCCAACCAGCATTTGTTCATCGTCATCGCACACTTTGGCACCCCAGTAGTCATCCTTGCGCGACTGTTCAACAATGGGCCTACCTTGCGTTGTCCTAAGCAATCTCCCGAACGTATCGTAGTTTTGGGCGAGTTTGACTCGTAGACACCATCTCATAACCCTATACCGCACAGCATCCCAGTCTGCTCGGGATTTCTCTCGGTGTGGCTTGCTCTTCATCTTTGCAGTCATCGGACTTTGCTGCGAGATAATGAGTCGTTGTATCTCAGGCAAGTGGGGAAACCGACACGCTTGATACAGCGCTTCGCTTGTCGGGATGCGCATTCCGTTGACGTACAGAGGAAAGCCCGACGCCATGTTTGACAGTCCCCCGAAGTCGTCTTTTGTTCGATAGACGACGATGACATCTGGACGGCGGTACGTCCGTAGCTCGTAGGGCATGTCAGATGGTGAGGTCTTCGAAGTCATTGAACACGTTCTCTGCAGATGAATAGGTTTTACGCTGCAATAGTGGATACCAATTGAGCGCCCCAGAGGTTGCTCCTGGATCGCCCCACCAAATTGCCAATGGGCAGTTGTTAGGGCAGTTCCTGTAGGTTGCGATCAAGGATCCAAAGCCCACACCGAATGGACTGAATCCAAGAGGGCGAACTATTGGTTTCGGCGTCGTCGTCATGGATCGAATATGGACGCCTGTTATCAAGAATTCGTGCTCCAAAATCTGTCTCCCCGCATCAGAGGAGAAGATTTTGGATGCACCGCCGGCCACTCGAAGATCAAGTGGATAGTCCTTTTCGGCGGCAACATAGGCTTGAACTGGAGCGTCGGCCGGAACGACGGCGGGCCAAAGTACATCCGAGATGTTCTTCCGATTCCGTTGATTCTCGAATTCAACCAGCCGCCAGAACTTCAGAGTGATATTCTTTCCCGACGCAGCAATCACTTTCTTAAGTCGGTTGTTCGCGATGTACCACTGTCCGCTCGTGTGAAATGCAATCACGATTACATGGATAAGTGCCTTGGCGGGAGCCTTGTCGGTAATCCAAGCAGCGAGATCAGTCGCCACTCGGCTCCCGGTGAACAGTATGTCGTCCAAATAAATGAAATCCCCATTCGCGCCACCACAGTTCTCAAGCTTCAATCCGCATTGTTGCTCCAGCGTTTCCGCAAACAGCTTGACCATCTCCTTCTGGCTTTGCCCGGCCTTCTGAATCTGAAGGACGTTCGCGCGTGTCCAGTAGGAAGCGGGATCAGCGCCAACAAGTTGTGGATTGCGCACGAGGTTTGCTAGAAATGCAGCGACAGAGGCCCTGGTGAGAAACGTCTGGCGCATTACGTGATTGAATTCCCGCAGAAAGGGCAATTGACCGCTCACTGTGAACTGGCGGGCCCATCGGTCCACGTGTGCCGGAGAAGGCACTGCTAGCTCACCTTGGCGATAGGTGCTGATCGTACTGGCGATTGAGGCAAGAAGATCATCCCTCTCAGCCACGATTGCGCCTCCTGTAAATCCTGTCGGCGAGCTGAAATCCTATTCGCCGCATCAGCAACATCCGGTTTTCGGACGTTCCCGAGTTCGACCGGCGAATTGGTCTAATCTTATGATTGTAGAAGATTTTGAAGCTCGCATCGTCCCTGGCCCCAACGAAAGGAACGACCGAATAGGTCACGCCTGCTGAGTATTGAGGAAAGTGCTGTTTCCAAACAGAGATGATAGGAGTCATGGAAGTTTTTCGGTGCAAAATCGCGCAGCCAGTTGATAGACGCCCGGTCAATAGAATCAATTGGATACGCGCCAAAAGGTCTGAAAGCGTCACTATCGACATCCATTTTGCCCTCGCCATCCCGTCCCGCGCTGCCGAACTGGAACTTACCGGCGCACGCGCCGCTAATCCGCTAATCCCAACGCCGCCACTGTCGCGCTTCATGTCAAGCCGGACAAAACGCCTGAGCTAAAAAGAGAGACTTTCATTGCTTAGGCCGCCTCGGTAAATCGCTGCTGGTTGGTCATTTTTCGATGCGCACGGGCCGCAGCTATTCGCCGCGCACGCTCGTTTCGAACTTCTTCCGGTTGTCCGCGATGCCAGGTCGCCGGCGTCATGTAACCTAAGGCCGCGTGTAATCGCTCCTCGTTGTAATGCTGCATGAGTTTGGCGATGATCACTTCGGCTTGCAGATAGTTGTTTCCGTAGATGTTGTCGGTATCGTGGCGCACGGTGCCGTTGAAGCGCTCGACGATGCCGTTGGATTCCGGGTGCCGCGGTCTGGTCTTGATATCGATCAGGTTGTGCGTCTTGATCACTGCCGCGACGTCGCGATTGACGAACTCGCCGCCGTGATCGTGCACGACGCGGGGTTTGGCGTCCTTGACCGCTTCGAGCGCCGCCTGCAGCTCGATCGCCACGGATTTGCCATCGAGGCTGATCAACAGCTTGTGGTGCACGATGTATCGGCTGTAGGCATCGACAAAGCTCAGCAGGAAGTAGAACCGGGCCGCGACCCAAACGTACATGACGTCGGTATGCCATTGCTGATTCGGTCGGGTGGGACGAAAGTTGTACTCCCCACTCGACACCGTCGAGCGTTTCCATCGAGACAATAGGTCCGCATCGCTCAAAATACGGTAAACCGTACTCTCCCCGACGCAAGCTGTTCCGGCATCGACCATCATCCAGGTCAGCTTGCGATAGCCGATCTTCGGATACTGCAACGAAAATTCGCAGATCGCCGTGCGCTCCTCGGGCAGCACTTCGTACACCCGGCACGGCTTCGCCGTCCGATCCTGAAGGCTATCGCGGCTCTTCCATGCGTAATAGACGCTGCGTGGCACGCCCAGGCCGGCGAGCGTTCGATACGCCCGCCACCCGGAACGCCGTTTCGTTTGTTCTACAATTTGCATCACGGCCGCTTTCGTCTCCGCCGGTACCGACGTTACCCCTGTCTCAGTAGCATAGGGCTTTAGAGTTTTCCGGCATTGTAACGGCCTTTCTGGCCAACTGCTTTGCGTATTGGCTGGGCGTGATTCCACCCAGCGACTTCTTCGGTCTCTCTTCGTTGTATTCCCTTCGCCACGTCTCGATCACGGTACGAGCATGAGCAAGGCTCGTGAACCAGTGTTCGTTCAGACACTCATCGCGGAGTCTGCCGTTCAACGATTCGACATACGCATTCTGGTTCGGCTTGCCGGGTTCGATCAGCCGCAGCGCAATCCCGTGGCGATGAGCCCAGGTCAGCATCGACTTGCCTGTGAACTCCGGTCCGTTGTCCGAGCGGATGATCGACGGCTTGCCTCGCAGCGAGCAGATCCCGTCCAGGATGCGCGTCAGGTGGTCGCCGCCGATCGTATGCTCGGAAACAATGGCAACGACTTCATGTGTCGCGTCATCGACAATCACCAGGTTTTTAAGCGTGCGTCCTGAGGCAATACGATCAAACACAAAATCCATCGACCATATCTCGTTGGGACGGCCTGGGCGCACCAAGGGCTGTCGATCGGCGACCGGGATCTTCTTGCGCCGGCGACGTTTGATATGCAGCTTCTCGAGGCCGTAGAGCCGTTCAACGCGCTTGTGGTTGATGAGTTCGCCAGCCTGACGCAGCTTCAGGTAAATCATCGGCGAGCCGTACCGACGGTGGCGCTGCGCGAGCGAGACGATCCGCGCCCGCAACGCAACGTTCCGATCAGGCCGCGGTTCGTAGCGCAACGAGCTCGCGCTCATACCCATCACCGCCAGCGCCCGCCGTTCGGTCAGTCCTCGCGTTCCCATCCACCGCACCAGCTCGCGACGCGCCGGGGCGGCTACCATTTTTTTCGTAACGCCTCTTTGGTCACTTCGTTCTCAAGCATCGCATCGGCCAGCAGACGCTTCAGCCGCGCGTTCTCGGCCTCCAGTGCTTTGAGCCGCTTGGCGTCCGACACATCCATCCCGCCGTACTTGCTGCGCCAGAGGTAGTAGCTCGCCTCCGAGAACCCGTGCTTGCGGCACAGCTCCTTCAGAGCAATACCCTTATCCGCCTCCCGCAGGAATCCGATGATCTGCTCTTCCGTAAATCGCTTCTTCACGTCCAACCTCCTGGCCGGGGTTAGACTCTAAACCGAAACGCTACTCAGGACGGGGGTAACGTCGATGCATAGAAATTGGGTTTGGTTGGGGACCGACCACATGCGTGGCCCTTTTTGAGGCGTACGGAGGGCGCGAAGGGCCGCTAAGATTTGCATTGACTTGCTGGGACGCCGCCGTCTTGAGGTGGCCGCCGACTTCCATATTCACCGCGTGACACCAGTACCCTGCCCGGCGTCCCCTCGCCTATGCGACCATTGTCAGCGCGACCCCAGTGTTGCTAACGGTTCCAACTGACAGCCGTCACGGTACCTGCGTCATCGTCCTGGGGCCGAACGTCTGGCGTAACCGCGACGGGCCGACTGCTCGGCGCTGGATCGCTCCGTTTATTGCGCGGTAACTCGTTTCCGAAATGGAGAAGCCCCATGCCTCCTCGCATACGTTTGTTCTTTTCCTCGCTGAGCTTGTCGATGTTCCTGCTAACCGCGGTCCCGCTCTATACAGAATTCTCCCGTCGCAGTGATATTTGGTGGACTCCGCACGCAATGCTTGTTCCGTTTGCAGAAAGTAAGGATCGAGTGGAGATTTATGTTCGCGGGCAACCGCTTGCGGCTCTGCTCCAGGCGCGGCAGCTGCGGGTTGCGGAGGGCGACGGCCTCAGCACCCTGAGTCCGAGCGATGTCGGCTTTCGTTTCAACAACGCGGACAGCCTCCGGGTCAAGCGCTTACCAATGCTGTTGGTGTACGCTGCCGGTTGCGGTGTTACGTTGTGCCTGTTTCTCTTGATTTTGACGGAATCGATCGCCTACCGCGTTGAGAAGGCGAAGAGAGACACGTAACAGCAGTATTCAAGCGGGCGCCTACGGCGGAGCACTGGCAGTCTCGGAAAGGTAGATGTCGGGTTGAAGCTGTGGATGAAGCGCACCCGATCACCCTCTCCTGGGCGCGTGTCCCTCAACGCAACGCTAGGTTCCACGCTCGACAAATGAGCCCCGCTTCTACATTTGCTTGGCTTTCGTCGCTGTTCATTGCGGCGCCCGACTCTGGGGCAGGGTCATCGGCGGTGACCATGTTTCTGCGGTTGTCGCAGGCTCGATTTACTTGCCATGATGGCTTTTGGAGAAAATCCGCGTGCCCGACTTCCGGCAATCGGCTTGGTTCTTTGCACCGCCGACGATATTGGGTTGGGCCAAATTGGTTTTGTTTTGGTTTGTCGCCGTACTCGTTGCGCAGGTTATTGACAGGCGGCGACATATGGCCTAACCGCTCGCTCAACCGGACGCCCCGCGACTGCGCCGATGTGCCGCCCTATGCATCGCCGGTCCGCTTGTATCGTTAACTTTGCCGACGTAAATTCAGACCTCCTGACATAGCCATTATAGCTGGCTGAATTCCTGTTATTGCGTGCTAGAAGATGCGGACCAATACCTGTTGGTTTTTGGGCTGCATGGAGCTCAAAATACTGAATTAGCCGGGTTTTTTGGGCAGAGGTTGCGGACCCAAACCGGTCCGGTGTAGCTGGGGCTATGAACGCCCAACTCGCCCTGTCGCTACCCTCCACGGTGCCGTCGAACACGCTGGTCATCAATGCGCGCTGTACGTTGCGGATGGAAAGCGCATCAGCGTGTGATTGTTGTCGGGGGACTGCCGGTGCATCACTACCGCAGCGATGATGCGGTGGCGGAGGCCCATGCAATGGTGTTGTTGGTTGATTCCGGTTTTGCGCAACAGACGGAGTGACCGGAGACAATTGGACTTGCCGGACGGCGATTCTCAATCATCGGCGCGATTCTAAAATGTGATCGAACACTATCAAAATATATTGAAAATGCTCTCTCCATATGGCAAACATATTGAGATGGAGCTACGTCACTTACGATATTTTCTTGCGGTAGCTGAGGAATTGAATTTCACCAGAGCCGCCAGACGACTTCACATTTCGCAACCCCCACTCACTCAGCAAATCCAGGCACTCGAAGTCGAGATCGGCCTGCAGTTATTTGATCGATCCAAATACCGAATTCAGCTGACAGACGCTGGTCGCGCATTCGCCTGCGAAGTGAAACGCATATTGGGCGAACTAGGGAGTGCCGTACGTTCTGCACAAAGGGCAGCACGCGGTACCACGGGCCAAGTTCGAGTTGGCTTTACGGAATCTGCCTCCTTCAGCCAAGTACTTACCTCTACATTCCGCAATTTTCAATCCAAATTTCCGGATGTAAATCTCTTGCTCGAGGAGAAGCACTCCTTGGATCTTGAGACCGACTTGAGAGAGGGGCGAATCGACGCTGCATTCCTCCGCCCGCCACTTCGAAACATGAGCGGCATCGAACTGTATGTACTTGAGAAAGAAGAAATGCTTGCAGCCTTACCGAGAGAACATCGACTCGCAACGGCTTCTCGTTTAGCACTAAAAGATCTCGCTGATGAGCAATTCGTCTTGTTTCCTAGAACGATTCGCCCCGGCCTTGCAGATACGATCATATCGGCCTGTGAACAAGCCGGATTCACACCGCAAGTTAGGCAGTTCGCTCCGCAGCTATCATCAACTGTTAACCTGGTCGCCGCTTCTATCGGTATTTCGATCGTTCCCGCAAGCATGAGGGGGCTCCAACCTCATGCCGTTGCTTACATAAGGCTGAGCGGACGGCCTATAATGGCGACAATGGGGATCGCTCATCGTACGAATGAATCGTCGTCACCCGTCGTACGCTTCGTTGAATTGGCAAAATCCCTAAAATCCGCGTCCAGCGCGAACAATCGTCGCAAGAAAGGCAACGAATCGCCTAGATAGACGGCCCACTGAAGATAAGCTTTGTAAAGGATACGGGATTGGTTGTGGCTCCTTAAGACGTGCACACACTCGTATGACGCTGACTATCCAATCATCCATTGAAAGTCCTCAATGGACTCGACGTAGCGTTTATCGACTGCTTGCTCGTAGGCTCCCTGACCGTCCGGCCGTTCGCGTGATTGTTCTGCGCGTGGTGTGGCGCGCCGTCTGCGCGGGCGCCGACAGGGTACCGACCGAGGATATCGCTCGGCGGAGCGGCAACGTGCCCTCGATTCTCCGGGTTCAAGGCAGGCTGGCGCCGCTGAGACTGGGCAGGGCGTGATCGTCAACTGACGGTGCGGAGATCAGACCTGTCTCTCCGGGAGCAGCTCAATGTCCCGACGCTTCGGCGTGGGCCAGAAGGCGTAACAGGTTGAGCTTGCCCCCCGGGCCGTCGAAGATTGCTCGTTGCCGGGCGGCAGTTCGCCGCACGCGACCATCGGAATTCTGCTCATGTGATCGCCAGGTCCCGCATCATCGATCCGAGCCGCTTGTCGTAGATTTCGTGCGCCTCGGCCATGATCCGGTCGATCAACTCGGCGACACTGGGGATGTCTTGAATCAAGCCTTGCACCAAGCCTGTGGTCCAGATTCCATGATCGGGGTCGCCATTCATAAGCCCCTCCAAGCCCCGCGAGCCCTTGACCAAGGGCGCGACCTCGTCAAACCGCCGGCCTTCGGCTTCCAGCTTAAGCACTTGGGTGCTGATTAAGTTTTTGGCGACGCGGGCCGTGTTTTTGTAACTGCGAAAAATGAGGACTGTATCGCGCTCCGTCGCCCTTACCATGGCCTGCTTAATGTTTTCGTGAATCGGCGCTTCCCGCGTGGCCACGAAACGCGTGCCCATATTGATGCCGTCCGCGCCTAAGGCCAACGCGGCCATTAAACCACGGCCATCGCCAAATCCTCCGGACGCGAGCATCGGTACCTTGACGACATTCGCCGCCAGCGGAATCAATACCAGACCGGTGATATCGTCCTCACCCGGATGTCCCGCGCATTCGAACCCGTCGATCGAGATCGCATCGGCCCCCATGCGCTCCGCGGACAAGGCGTGGCGGACCGAAGTGCACTTGTGAATGACTTTGATCCCTGCGGCCCGGAAGGAATCAATGTGTTCTTGCGGCTTGTAGCCGGCTGTCTCGACCGCCTTGATGCCGCTTTCGAGAATGGCCTGACGGTATTCGGCATAAGGCGGCGGCTTGATCGATGGCAGGATCGTCAAGTTGACGCCAAATGGCTTGTCAGTCAGATTTCGACAGCGCGTGATTTCCTTCACCAAATCTTCGGGGCTTGGCTGAGTCAGCGCGGTCAAGAAGCCCAGCGCTCCGGAGTTGGCGACAGCGGCAACGAGTTCTGCCCGGCCGACCCACTGCATCCCGCCCTGCGCGATCGGGAATTCGACACCGAACATCTCCGTGAATCTGGTTTTCATTCTGCTCCATTGATACGAGAGGCGGAAATTGGACCGTGTTTGACCACGCGACCGGATTGTTTACAGGGTTGCGGCCAGCCGCGTGCCGACGGCATAGACCTAGACTGCCCGATCCCGCAAGCTCGATCGCACGTTCCGCGCGAACGAGCTTGCGGTGATCAATCGTCGAGAATGGTGATAGCCCGCTCAGGGCATTCGAGCGCGCCAAGCCTGGCGGCGCGTTCCATGCTAGCGGGCACCACGGTTTCAGGCATGACGTTGTAACCGTCGTCATTCAGATGATAGACGTCCGGAGAAAGAGTCCAGCAGCGGGCTTGGCCGGAACACTTCTTGGTATCGACAAGGATGCGCATCACGTCTCTCCATCTTGTTTTGGGGCTGGCCATCGGCACATTGAAGCGCCACCTATTCCGTTAGTCCCGATCGTTTTACCCGATCATTTCCACGAGAGAGGGAGCTCGAAAACGCCAAGCACCCCCCCAAGCCCAGTGCGGGGCACCCTGCCGTCCGTGACCTTGAAGGCAGGAATGCGCGCAAGCCATTCCTCGATGGCAATACGGAGCTCTCGTCGGGCAAGATGCGATCCGGCGCAACGGTGAGGTCCTGCAGCAAACGAAATATGGCTCTGGGACTTACGTGAAAAATCCACGGTAGAGGCGTTCTCGAATTTCCTGTCGTCCCTACCAGAAAGCGCGGCGAGCAGAAAAACCAGGTCGCCCTTCTTCATCTTCACCCCGTGGAAGTCTACATCTCGCATTACGAGCCTGGTGGTGTTGACCACGCCGTAGTAGCGGATGAATTCTTCGATCGCATTCGAAATGAGGTCGGGCTCGTCACGAAGCTTCTGCTGATCCTCGGGATGCTCGGCAAGGTGCTTGAAGATGAAGCCGAGTTGGTTGGCCACGGTGTCGAGCCCGCCGACGAACAGCAGGAAGCACATACCTAGCTTCTCGTCGGGCGTCATAGGCCGACCGTCTACCGGCGAGCCCAGAACGTAGCTAATAAGGTCTTCGGTGGGCTCGCGCTCACGCTCCGCAATCGTCTCCCGGAGGTAGTCGACAATCAATCTGGCGGAAGCCTCTCGCTCCTCAAGCGAGCGATCGGGACCGAGGCCATGATTCCAATCAACGAACTGCCTCGCCTCCGATATCGGCAGCCCAAAAATGCGCAGGAAAATCTGGATGGGAAAGACCTCGGCGAAGGCTGAAACGAACTCACATTCGCCGTCGGCCTTGAACCCTTCGATGATGTCAATCGCCAGAGTGCGGATCTCTTCGCCCATAGTCTTCACCCGCGACGGCGAAAACCACGGGTTGAGGATCGCCCGGTAGGCACCGTGCTGCGGCGGATCCGCCTCGAGCGGAAGGGCACGCCAAGTCTCGCCAACCAGCGCGCTGAAATTGGCGTTGGCGGAGCTTGAAAACGTCCCCGTGTCCTGAAACACTTCCAGAATCAATTCGTAGGACTTCAACACCCAGGCGTTCATTCCGACGCGTGCGCCTCTCGCGTAGAAAATATCGGGCTCATTCAGAACCGCGCGGTTAACCGCGGCGACAGGATCGGTGTCCATGCCTGGGAGATGCTTAAAAGGGAAATCCCGGACCAAGTCAGCTGGGACATGCTCCGGAACGTCTGTCACTCCAGCGTCTAACATAAAATTCTCCAGTTCTTTAGTTTTCCTGAAATAATTTTGGCCCCTTCGGAAAGCCCAATCAGCCCCCTCAGAGGACGTATCTATCTTCGCACGCCCGATCGTACCGGCAACCTACAAGGCCGCACGACGACAGTCCGTGACGGATGCGGACACCAAGCACCCGCATGTGTCGGAACATTGCGATCCGTCAATTTTTTGATGCAAATGGTGCACACCCCCCTTATAACCTTTATAAATTAGTGACCATCCACAAACACCAAGCAAATTCTTATTCAGAAATTGCCGACGTCACCGCGCGGCCGTCGCAGCACTTGGAATCTGGTTGAACGGCACATCCTTGTCGAC
>Ga0075026_100000708_pt1 | contig 13809 bp, 20 predicted proteins | sample Str012_2_FD_71392 | JGI IMG/M metagenome (GOLD analysis project Ga0075026, IMG submission 71392) | Freshwater sediment microbial communities in response to fracking from Pennsylvania, USA - Straight Creek_MetaG_SC_2012 | ecosystem: Environmental > Aquatic > Freshwater > Creek > Sediment...
GGCGGCGATGGTCCTCCGAAGGGCGGCGATGGTCCTCCGAAGGGCGGCGATGGTCCTCCGAAGGGCGGCGATGGTCCTCCGAAGGGCGGCGATGGTGGCAAAGGCCAAGACTCTTAAGGGGCAAGACATCCCGAGCCCAAAAGTCAAGTTTTTACTACACAGACGTAACACAATTTCGAGAGGCGGACCCCTGGTCCGCCTTTTTCTATGCAAAATTTTTGACACGGGATTACACGACTTGCAACTGGTATTTCTCTGGTGCTGCGGTAGTCTAAAGGCAGATGATCATCACAAAGGAGTCACTCCAACATGCATCCTTCTAACCAAACAGTGCTCGAGAAAGAACGTAAGTTTCGCATCGACGGCTTTGACACTGCGCTCATTCCCGCAGAGGCGGTACGCACAGATGTCGTACAAACATATTTACTTTCAAAAGATGGTACTGCGGAACGAGTACGGGCGCGTGGCGACAGTAACGATGTTTTTGTGTTCACTCACACCATCAAGGAGCCACGTAGCCCAGGGGTGTCCGTAGAACAAGAGCGAATTATTTCGCACTTAGAGTACACCAGCCTCCTTGCTCAAGCTGATATTGCGCGCCAGCCGATACACAAAACTCGTTGGTGTTTCTCCTACAAGGGTCAGTACTGCGAACTTGATGTATTCAAAGGTAAACACGAAGGCCTCGTCATGCTTGAGATTGAGTATGATGGAGACCCAGAGTCGGTGGAACCTCCCCCGTTTCTTGGAACAGTCACCGATGTGACCGACAACAGCAAGTACAGCAACTACTCGCTCGCGAAAGCGGTGTGACGACACAAAATCCCGAACGGAAACGTTCGGGATTTTTTATGTCATTTGTTTTTCTGCTGCGAGGAATGCTTCAGGGACAGGAGCAACAAATGTTTTCTGTGTTGCGTCGGGCATTGCGATGGTCAGGCTGTATGCATGGAGTGCAAGGCGAGAAAAGCCGAGGTCACAAGGATGGTTCGGCGCATAGAGCTTGTCACAGACGATGGGATGATTGATTGCTTTCATGTGGACGCGCAGCTGGTGGGTGCGGCCGGTCTTGGGCATCAGGCGTACGTAGGAATGTGTTCCACTATTCGCAATGCGCTCCCAGTGCGTGAGTGCAGGACGCGCCTCCCCTTTTCCACCACGCTGCGCCGAGCGCAAGCGAAAGTCTTTTGCACTGCGCGCTATGGGGCGGTCAATGGTGCCGCGCTCTTCCTTGAGCACTCCGTATACAAACGCTCGATATTCCTTTTCTGCAAAGCGGTCATGAAACTGCGCTTTGAGGTGTGTGAATGCTGCATCATTTTTGGCAAGTACGATGACACCCGACGTGTCGCGGTCGAGGCGATGCACAATGCCCGGACGTGCAAGTGCGCCATCAGGCAGGCGAAGTGGCTCGCCGACTGCCGCAGCCTCGGGCGAACGGAGAGCGTGCCAGTCGGCAAGCGTCACCACCTCGGGCTTTATGAACTGGTCACGGTGCACCGAAAGACCCGATGGTTTTGAAACCACTGTCATGTCAGCGTCTTCGTAGATAATAGTGATATCGTCAGCGGTCATATATTGCGCATACGTCACGTGCCGCGTCGTCGCTCACGAGTGCAGTATTCGTCGAGTATGCGGGAAAATTCTTCTTTTGTGAAATCGGGCCAGAGTGTGTCGGTAAAAAAGAGCTCTGCGTATGCACCCTGCCAGAGGAGAAAGTTTGAAAGACGCTTCTCACCACCGGGGCGAATGATGAGGTCGGGGTCGGGAACATCATTTCCCCACAATGCGCCACGGAGCATGTCTTCAGTCACCTCTTTTGCCCCACCCGCGATGAGCGAGTTTGTAGCCTGAACGATATCGCGTCGCCCTCCATAGGATAGCGCAAAGGTCGCCGTTATATTTTTTTGTACCACAGACTGTTCCTCAACATCAGAAATAATCTGCTGGAGATTTTTTGAAAAGCGTTCCCGCTCGCCGATGACACGCACACGGACACCGAGCTCCACAATGTCGCCCATGCGCTCGCGAAAGCCACGCTCAATGAGCGCCATCAGATACGACACCTCTTCCTCACTTCGTTTCCAATTCTCGGTAGAAAAGGCGTAGAAAATAATGTTCGCAACCTTCGCCTCAATACCCCACTCGATAACGTCCTTCACTTTTTCAAAGCCAGCTTCATGACCCGCAAGCGACGGCAACCCTTTTGCTTTTGCCCAGCGACGATTGCCGTCCATGACAATACCAATCGTGAGTGAATCTGTATCAGACATATACAATAGTGAAATCGTCGTACGTATTTTTGGTAGAACGCCAGTCGACGGCAACGTCTTCGACGCGGGACAAGATCGATCCTTCGTTGAGCTTTTCTATATACTGTTTTAATTGGTCGGGTGTGCCCTGCGCTACGACTTCGACGGTGCCGTTTTCAAGATTCTGTACCGTCCCAACCACGTCGAGTGTGCGGGCATTGCGTTGCGCGAAATCACGATACATCACCATCTGCACTCGTCCGCTTACAATGCATCGTATTTCTTCGCGCATACTATTTCTTTGCCTCGAGTGCCTCTATGTCACGCTGAAGTTTTGAGAGTTCAGTGAGATGCTTTGCATGGTCATGTTCAATGTCGCGAATTTTTTCATCGCACTTTTTGAGATTTTTTTCGGCATCATGGAGCTCGCGCTCAAGTCGCTCTTTTGCGGTCTCAAGCTCGCGCTTTGTGTCGCGTTCGCGGCGAAGGTCTCGCTGCTCGTCTTCCATGTCCTTTTGTAGGCGGCGTAGTGCGTCTGATGAATTGCTCATATAATCTTCAACTAGGAATATGCCTCTATGGTAGCACGGCGCATTTTAGCTGGGGGATTGAAAAACCTACGATTTCACGGTACTATGCCTTTCACGGGCGTTTAGAAGAGGGGAACTTACAGGTACAACACAGATTCGCGGGCGATTAGAAGAGGAGATTTTGCCAAGGCAAAAAAAGTAGGCGGGCGATTAGCTCAGTTGGTAGAGCGCTTCATTTACACTGAAGATGTCGGGGGTTCGAGCCCTCCATCGCCCACAGAAACACGACCTCGATGCGAAAGCATCGAGGTCGTGTTGTTTCGTGGGGCGATGGAGGGCTCGAAAAGGTTGCCTGACATTTTGTGAGGGACGAAACAAAATAGCGACAACCTGTACTGACCCTGTAAGGGTCGAGACCGAGATAATGCTACAGAAAAAAGCCACTCACGCGCCTATCATGGGCAACTTGAGTGATAGCGTGCGTAAACCACGACACTCTATACATTCACATTTTTATATGGTAGAAATGTCGCAGCGCACCTCGTACAGCGCTGTTCATTTGAAAGGAGTCGAAATGGATTTTACGGAAGGTTTTCTCGGAGGGTTAGCTACATGGCCAGCCCTCATCGTACTCATCGAAATGTGTGCTCTGTTTGCATGCATGGAGCTTGAGCGCGGGGTGTTAGCCCTCGTTTCAGTGGCTGCTACCATCACCATACTTGACTACGTCTTTCACGTTGGTGTAGTCTCGTTTACCTTCGCCAACATGTTTACCGTTGGCATCTACTTTCTTGCCTACGTGGCGTTCGGCGTGTTGTTCTCACTATTTCGTTGGGATCGCTACTGTGCAAAATGGCGTCGTGAGTACGACGAAACTGAGTACGAGAATGGCAAAACACGCCTTCGTAAGGAACTCCCCCGCGCAAAGACCAGCAAGAGCCGTATCATCACCTGGATGATGTTCTGGCCATGGAGCCTCGTGTGGTGGGTGATTCGGGATTTCGTCAAAGAAATCTTCATCGTGCTCTACGAGAAGCTCGGCAAGGTGTTTGACCGCATTGCACATCGCCACACTCATGACCTTGTTGATCCTCAGCCAGCAAAAGAATCTGCTGCTGGTGCAGAAGCTTAGGTATTGGCGGATAACGACCCTGCAACACCGCCCACACAACGACAAAGGCTCGCAGAAATTCTGCGAGCCTTTTATTGTGTCCATTCAGAGACTTGCGCTTTACGGGCACGCCATCGCGTTGACACCAAGCACAGCACTCACTTGCTTTGAAACACCAGTGCTGTCGACACACCACGCCGCGATAACGAGGTTTGTGGATGCTCGCAATGGTACAAATGCTGCCCACGCGGTCTGACTGTCGTGGCACTGCGCAGTATTCCATGTAGAAGCGGTGCCATCAGCATAGGTTGTAAAACTACCGCTGTAGTTACTTTCTGCGTTTTTTACCATTGGTCCAATGGTGCGTTGCCCGGCTTGTGCACAGACAAGATCATATGATTCGCCGCCAAGATCGTAGTAGACGACAGCTTGCGTATGCGCGTTTTTGAGCGCCTCTTTGATAACTCCGTCTGCACCCTTTGATCGCGCTGACCCAAGCGCAGCAAGCACAATAATAGCAAGGATACCAATGATGGTGATAACCACAAGAAGTTCAAGTAGCGTAAAGCCTCTGTTGTTAGTTTTCATTGCTTCGAGTGACTGTATCATGGGGAAATTCCGAAACTATAAGTAACATTATGTAGTATACCCTTTGCGTGGGTAACTTTTCTCAAGTACCTGGGGACTTTTGTGCCTCCATTAGGAATCTTTCGTTACACGAACAGTACGGATTGTCTCTATTTCAGTCCAAGTATTCCTGAAATAGCGGGCAACCCTTTCGATTCCTAGCGCAGAGTCTCCCAGACTCTGCTTGGAGGCATATATACAAAAACCGCTTCGAAGCGGTTTGTATATGTGCCTCCATTAGGAATCGAACCTAAATCAACGGCTTAGAAGTCCGCTGTTCTATCCATTGAACTATGGAGGCGTGTGAAGTCTCGACAAGCTTTGCTTATCGGAGGCAAGTGAGCGCGGGTTCCAAAGTTTTACTTTGGAACTTAGTGCGAATGAAGCCTTCGCAAACTTGCTTGTCGAGGGCAGCCCTACTCTACTCTGATTGGAGTACTTGTTGCAACTCTGTCTTTTTGCTGCGACGGTACAGCAACAGGCGCTACCGTTGTTGTCGCTGCTACGGGCGATGGGAATATGAAATGTTCTCGGAGTGCATCATACCGGAGCAGCGCAGCGGCAATGTCAGAACTTTGATAATGCACCGTATCGACAGGGTCGGTAATGACCACGTGATTCGTATCACTGGCAACAAAAAATGTGTACGCCGCGCACGCCGCCCCACCCCCGAGAAGGAGGAGCATTCCAAAAAGGAGTCCGAGCCACGCATGCGTTGCGCGCGCAAGCGAAATCCCAGAATCTTTTTGTCTTTTTCGGAACCGGAGCGCTTTCAAATTTTTAAATGAAATAGTCATAGCATTATGGTTTCATCTTGGTGACGACAAGACTGAGATCAGCGGTTGCACTCTGTCCATTTCCCGTTCCCATCCCGACATGTTCAATGTGCACTTGGTACGGAAGGTTTTCGTATTGTGCAATTACTGATTGTATACCCTCAAAACTGCCAGAAAGCGACAGCGTGACCACAAGATTTTCAAACAAGGTCTCGCCCGGAAGCGGGGTAGGTGTTATCAATTGTGTGTTTGGTGTCACACCGTGCGCGCGAGCTACGGACTCTACGAGAGCGAGGAAATTTATGACGCCCTGATCTTGCACAATATATGAAGCAAGTCGGCCGCGCTCTGTACTCGTATTTTTTGCAAGTGCCTCGAGCGCCGACAGCTGTTGACGTTCGTCCTGACCGCGCTTTGTATCAACACGAATCTGTATCAATGAATCTTCGAGGTGAAACACGTAGTAGAGACCGCCGAGCAATAGTGTCAGGGAAATAGCGCACAGCGCGAGTGCTACCACCACTACGACGCGAGCTTTCTTGGTAAGTGTCCTCATGGTGTTTTTTTATGAGTGTCGCGAAGCTTGAGTGTCGCGGTAAACGCAGCATTTGTTGCTTGGGCAAATTCTGCAAATGGTACCGTCGCCTCAGCGATAAGCGGATTTGTCTTCATTCGCTCCACGAGGAGTGCAAGATCATCGCGCGTGCGCGCAATGCCATGAAGCTCAATCAGCGGTGGTGCAGCCGCTTGCCGTGTAAACGAAAACCCAACAAGCTGCACATTGGGACCGAGCTCTCTGGTAACCTCTTTCAACACGTCAGTGACACGCACGTCACCACTGTTTTTTGAAAGCCGAGCGCCAATACTATTTGCTTCGCGTATTTCTTTCACGGTGGAGGCGTACGTCGCACTCGTATCTTTTGATTGTTTCTGAAATGCACCTTCAGCAGTCGCAAGCTCCGACGAAACAGAAATATACGAAGGGAGCAGCATCCATGCGCTCACGAAAAACACTGCAGCGAGCATGAAGAGCCAGCTTGCAAGAAGTCTCACCCGATATTCTGTGATGACGTTACGCTTGCTTGACCTTGGGAGTAAGTTGCTCATACAGCATCATGTGTAAATGACCCAAGGGCGAGACCGACAGCCGTTGCATAGCCATAGGAATATCGGCGGGTGATGGGTGGCACATCGTGCTCTATGGAAAATGCGTTCTGCCATACGTCAGCCTGCTCCGTAGAGACACCGAGCGCTTCAGTGAGAAAGTCAGACAACCCAGCTAAGTTTGCGATACCCCCGCATAAAATAACACGACTCACTCCGCGGTTTTCACTTTCAGGACGGGAGCTCCAGTACGACAGACGCGCGAGCAGCTCGCTTTTCAATGCGGATACGGGCACCAGCAGCGCGTCACGAACCAAGGGGAACTCACTCGAACGAAGGAGGCCGTGCTCGTTTTTCATCAGAATGAGCTCTTCGGCTGTCGCATTCCCGTAGACTCCGGTGAGCGCTTCGTCGAGGTGTGTACCGCCAAGGTCTACAGTCGATGTAAACATCAGGATTCCCTTTTCAACAATGCCGATACCGGTGCGTGTTTTTCCAAAATCAACAATGAGGGAGACGCCTGCGTCGCCTTGTGGTACGACCGCACGTGCAAGGGCCTGCGCTTCTACTTCAAACGAAATCGGCGTGACCCCAGCTATGTTGCAGGCATCGTAGTACGCGAGAACCGTTTCCTTGGTATACGCAGTGACGATGATGTGCGTATCTGCACCATGCTCCCCGCCGACTGGTGTGTAGTCAAACTCTGCATCACGTGCAGACACGGGAATGTTTTGTTCGAGACTAAACTCGATTGCGTTATAAATTTCTTCTGGGCCGAGCGACCGCTTCACGCTTGTTTCAAAGAGATATGCACGCTCTTCCGGAAGCGATAGGCGTACGAATTCTGTTTTGGTAATATTTTTTACTTCAGCAATCACCTTTCCGAGCGCTCCTACATCTTTGACAACACCTTGCTCAACAACACCATCGGGTATTTTTAAATCACCCCAGAGTCCAAGCCTCAGGAGAGGGCCGTCTTTTACAAACTGCACGTATTTGAGTGATGTGTCAGACACATCAACACCAATCGCGGGGAGCGCGATGAATTGTGGCGGCGGAAAGAACCGCAGGAACGCTGCCGTGATACCCTTCGTCATTCCTTCTAGTATACGACCTCGCGCGCGTATACGCGCGCGCTACCCACATGTTGCTATTTTATGCGTGCGCCGGGTGGAAGGTCGGTATGTGGATGCAAAAGTGCAAAGCCTTCGTCTGTTGATGCCGCAAGGATCATGCCCTGACTCTCAAAACCACGAATAACACGCGGCTCGAGGTTCACCAGAAACGGACACTTTCTGCCGACGAGTGTTTGTGGGTCTTCAAAGTAGGTACGAATGCCGGAAATGATTTGGCGATAGTGCGGTGTGCCGTCGGGAGCCATTTCGCCCACATCCACGGTGAGCTTCAGAAGCTTGTCAGCGCCTTCCACAATCTCCACCGTTTTAATTTCACCAATGCGGATATCGAGCTTTGCAAAATCGTCGTATGAAATCATGATGCTGTGTTGTTACGTTGTAGATAACTATTGAGGATGAGGGTCGCTGCGGAGGCGTCCTGCATGTCGCTGCGCCCTTGCAGGCGCTCAGCTTCACGCGACGTATAAAACTCCGGCTCGAAGCGCACAGCTATCCCCTCCTCCATGAGGCGCGCAGCAAACATCTTCGCCTCCTGCGCCACTGGGTTTTCACTACCGTCGTTTGCGCGCGAGTCGCCGATAACGACGGTAGCGTGGTGTAGGTTCACCAGCGAAACAATCTCGGGGAAAAATGCATCGTCGTTTTTGAGGACGCTGTGGGGAAAGGCCATCACACCATTTTCTTCCGAGAGCGACACGCCAATTTTTTTGGTGCCGTAATCAATGCCGATATATCGCATTGCGCCATTGTGCCATGAATTACGGCGAATACAACATATTGCATAGGCTTCTTTCGGTTGTTATACTGACGCATGGAACATATATATACAAAAGAATATCTGACGTTTGACGACGTCCTTATCAAGCCCGCCGCAAGCAGCATTGAGCCGCGCGAGACCACCGTTGAAACCGCGATTGCACGCGGCTTTTTTTGTCCCCTGCCAATCATATCTGCGGCGATGGACACCGTTACCGACGAAGTAATGGCAGCTCGCCTCGGAGCCAAAGGTGGCATTGGCATTATCCATAGAAACTGTACCGAAAAGGAACAGGTGGCGATGGTTACAAAAGCAAAAAAGAAGGGCGTGCGTGTGGGGGCGGCGTGTAGCCCGTTTGACACCGAGCGTGCGCTCGCGCTCGTTCGCGCAAGTGCCGACATCATCGCGATCGACTCAGCTCATGGCCACAACGCAAATGTGATACGCGGCGCTCGCGCCATTAAGAAAATAATCGGATCGGTGAAGCTGTTGGTTGGGAATGTCGCTACTGCAGAAGCCGCGGAAGTGCTGGCGACATTTGCAGATGGCATCAAGGTAGGCATTGGCCCCGGCTCTATCTGCACCACCCGCATCGTATCCGGTGTTGGAGTGCCGCAGCTCACCGCCATACAAGAAGTCGCACGCATCGCAAAAAAATACGGCGTGCCCGTCATTGCCGACGGCGGTATCAGAAACTCTGGTGACATTGCAAAAGCACTTGCAGCAGGCGCCTCCGCCGTCATGCTTGGCAACGCGCTTGCAGGCACCGATGCGGCACCCGGTACGCTTGTGAAGAAAAACGGAATAACGTACAAAACATACCGCGGTATGGGCTCACGGAGTGTACTTACCGAAGGCCATGCACAGGACCGCTATCTTGGAAAAAGCTCGGTACTGGTACCCGAGGGCGTTTCTGGTCTTATCCCCTACACTGGAACACTCGAAGATGCTGTTGACCTACTCATTGGAGGCATTCAGGTCTCGATGGCGTACGTCGGCGCGCGCGACCTCCCTGCATTTCAGAAACGCGCAAAGTTTATTCGTATTTCACCGACATCGCTTCGAGAAAACAATCCTCACTCACTCACGCACATTACTGGGTAACACGACACCCATGATCTATAAAACCGCTCCAGAAGATTTTGATACCCGCGGTGGGCGCGACGTCGTGGGCTGCTACGTCATGCACCATGACCGCTTTCTCCTCCTGAAGCGACAGCACCACAAACCAAGTGGCGGACACTGGGGCTTGCCCGCAGGAAAATGCGAGCCACACGAAACAACCACTGCCGCAATGCTTCGCGAGCTACAAGAAGAAACCGGCATCATTGCTTCCCTAGCCGAGATTTCGCACGTCGCCACAGTGTTTGTGAGAAACGAAGGGCGCGACTTTATCTACCATATGTTTGTACTCAACATGGAAACAGAGCCCGCGGTGAGACTCAGCCCTGAGGAGCATCTCGAGTATCGTTTTGTGAGCAGAGAGGAGTCGGAGACTCTAGACCTCGTCCACGACCAACACGAGTGTACAGATATCTTTTATTCTAGAAAGTCGTGATCGCTGGTAGCGGGGCAAGAGTTGAACACTAACCAATAAAATCTTATACTACGCACAGAACGTGCGACGAAAGGATACTCAATGACAGACAAGCGCTTACGCCTCCGCTTCACTCCTATGCTCCGCCAACCTCCGAAGGAGAATTTTGAAGCAATATGCTCTAATCTTCAAACCGAAGCTGCGGCAATCAGTTTTGATAAGAGCCTCGATGCATTTGCACGGTGTGCCTGATTTCGAATAAGCTACATCCCGATTGGATGTAGCTTTTTTCTTTGTTCGGAAGTTGGTGGGAACCTTTCGCTAAGTGAACGTGCCGCAAATGGTCACAAATAAATTTCCTGACGGGAATTTTCGCGACCCCGCTCGCGGTTTTTGCCTTCTGCTATCGCAGAAACAAAAACAGCGCTGCGCCCAGCACAACAGACAAAAGACGACGCGAAGGCGTCGTCTTTTGTCTGTTGTGCTCCCGGTAGGAATCGAACCTACATTACAGGCTCCGCAAGCTTGCGTCCTATCCATTGAACGACGGGAGCGAGTGAGGGCAAATATGAAAGTTCACTTTCATATTCTGTCCGAACGAAGCTCCCGGAAGCTTTGCTTACAGGGAGCGAATCGTTATTGAATCGCTGTGGTCTTCTGAACACTCTACCCCAGTTGCGCTACAAGCTGGGGCAGAAACCGCTCAGATACTTAGTGCATTTCGGCATTAAGCTCACCTACAATACCTTAAATTCCAAAAATTTCCAGTAGGCGGTGCGAAAGTGCCTCATCGATATGCTCGCGCGGCACCACTGCACGGAAGTGCGCGTCGATCTCATCGAGGTAATCTTCGGGGATATGCACCACCACCACCGGCATCAGAAGCTGCCCTGTGGCAAAGCGAAGGACGAGCTCGCCGTGCTTTTCGTCGATGTGGTACGCCTCGAGGTCGCGAAGCTGGTAGACGGTGTCATTTACCGTGATGTCCTTATGTGTAAGACGGCACACGGTGTCTTCTGGGTCGCGACGCACAAGGAGAAGTATCACCACCGCACCAAGGCCGATGATGGTCGCAAGGAGAATGTTGTCAAACAGAAACGCAATGATGATGCCCGCGCACGCAACAATGCCCAGCACCCAATACCAGTCTGCAGACTTTTCGAGCTTCTCCCCTTCTTTATGCCATTCCACGACGTATCGTTGCATGCACTAATAGTATCATGGGGTGGTTGCGATATTGTGTGTAATTGCGTAGTATACGTGTGCGCATCCCTGCGCCTTTTCTTTTGAAACGGCCATGCTGCAGGAGATACGGAGGAGTGGCAGAGTGGTCGATTGCACCTGTCTTGAAAACAGGAGTCTGGGAAACCGGACCGTGAGTTCGAATCTCACCTCCTCCGCCCGTACAAAAATCCGCCTACATGGGCGGTTTTTGTGTTTACGGAAAAGAAGAAGGATGGGGGTGTGCACTTTACAAATTCTGTTATAGTTTGGTTATACAACTATATGGGAAATTACGAAGCAAAAACTGCTGAACATAAATGTGTATTTTGTGAAATAGTTAGAATACACGATGAGAAAGTATTTTTCTGGGAAGATGCTGAATTCATGGCATTTCTTTCAATTGACCCGAATACACTAGGATTCTCTCTTGTAATACCCAAGGAGCATTTTGCAAGTGATGTATTGAAAATTGATGATGAAATGCTACAAAAGTTTATTCTTGCAACAAAAAAAGTAGCGAAAATTCTTGAAGATTTTTTCCCAGATGTTGGTAGAGTTGGCGTCATTATGGAGGGAACAGGTATTGACCACGCTCACATCAAGCTCATTCCTATGCACGGAACTGAGCATTTAAAACGGGGCGAGTGGAAACAATCGCTCTCAGGTGTAGAGCATTGGTTTGATACATATGCGGGCTGGATATCTTCTGCGGGAGGCCCTAGCGCTGACATGAACAAACTTTTGGAACTCACTGATCAGTTAAAGAGGTCTCAATAAAACTTCCAACGTCTTCCCACATCGCCCGCAACGCTTGACATACTATATATAGTATGTCATTATAGATTTGGGAAATGACCTCCCTTCTCAAATCAAATAGAGGAAAGGAAAAAAATGTTATTTATCGCAACGTACTGGTGGGTTTGGGGTGTCTGCCTAATTCTTTCAGTCACGCTCCTGCTCCACAGGATGTCCTGTGCTGTCAAAAGTCCATCCTTGCTCGAGGGCAACGGCATACGGAACACGTTTTTGTTCTTCGTCCCTACATGGACCTTTGCAGTGTTGATGTTTATTTCTGTAATTGTCAATATCGTCTTGCTCATCAAGGCTTAGGGTCAATCGACCACAGAGAACAGAGAGGTGCGTCGGAGGAAACTCCACGCACCTTTTTTCATACTCTATCTTACAATTCGAGAGATCTTCCCGAGCCTTAGCTGCTAAGAAATAAAATCCAAATTCTTCCCACATCGCCCGCCCAAGGGTGGTGTTCTTATAGGCGGCAGAAGGCTGCATAATCCTTTTTGAAGTGAGGACAGCCAACATCTTTTGATACAATTATCGTATTATCACTTAGAAACCAATGCTATGGATAACGAGCCAAATCAAAGTCCAATGCCCGCGGCTGCAGCGCCAGTAATCTCAGCCGCAATGCCCAAACCGAGCTGGAGCACGCTTGCTACCGGAAGCTTTTCTTCGCCCGACGAACGATTGTTTATCCATCGTGTCTACGGGTGGATGTGCGGCGGCTTGGCCATCAGCGCAATCGTTGCATACTTGGTTGCCATAACACCAGCAGTTGCTGAGTTCATTCTTGGTAATAGGATCGTCTTTTATGCACTCCTCATCGCTGAGCTTTGCGTCGTTATATTCCTCGCAAAGAAAGTGCATACTATGTCGAGCACGAAGTCATCCGCTGTCTTCTTGCTGTATTCTGCCCTCAATGGACTCACATTGTCGGTTATTTTCTTTGTGTACAGTTCGAGTTCAATCGTCGAAGTGTTTCTCTTGACCGCCGGAATATTCGGCGTGATGAGCCTCTATGGTTTCGTGACAAAAACGGACCTCACTACCGTGGGAAATCTTGCAACAATGCTGTTGCTCGGGCTAGTGGTCGCATCACTCGTTAATCTCTTTTTTATGAATGACATGGCAAGCCTGATACTTGCCTATGTCGGTGTAGTGACATTCGTACTCCTCACTGCGTACGATACACAGAAACTCAAATGGATGTATCAGCTGGGACGTGCAGAAGGCTTTGACGGAGAAAACAAAGAAGCCATCAACGGTGCACTCACCCTCTACCTCGATTTCATCAACCTCTTCCTAAGTCTACTTCGTATCTTTGGAAAGCGCCGATAGCAGGAATACCCGCCCTACCCTCGACCAATCAAAAGCCCGCCTCTCGGCGGGTTTTTGCAAATCATTCTTACACCACCCTCGTCTCCCCTATTTTCATCGAGGTAAAGACATCGTCGTGGAGGCCTGCGGTGCGCACTTCGTGCAGAAGCAAGACCGGAGGTTCGTCGAGTGGTTCCTCTGTGAGCTTAAAGGCGCCCCAGTGCATACCCACCGACTGCTTTGCGCCAACTTCCTGGTGCAACACCACTGCCTGCTTTGGGTCCACGTGGTAGCGCCCAAAGATGTGCTGTGGGTAATACGCACCGATGGGAATGAGCGCAACGTCGATGGTAGCAAAATGTTTTCCGATATCTTTAAAGTACGTAGGTTCATAGCCAGTATCTCCCGCAAAATACACAACGCCTGCTGGTGTCTCGAGCACATAGCCACACCATCCCGCAGACTCCTTTTCCCACAAGGACCTTCGTGACCAATGCTTGGCTGGCACCGCAGTGATGCGAACATCGCCCACTGTTGTGCTTTTCCACCACGACAGCTCCGTGACATTTGAAATACCGAGCTTGGCAAACCACCGCTTGAGGCGAGGCGGCGTCACATAGTGTGGCGATTTTTTTAATTT
>Ga0075026_100000709_pt1 | contig 13802 bp, 12 predicted proteins | sample Str012_2_FD_71392 | JGI IMG/M metagenome (GOLD analysis project Ga0075026, IMG submission 71392) | Freshwater sediment microbial communities in response to fracking from Pennsylvania, USA - Straight Creek_MetaG_SC_2012 | ecosystem: Environmental > Aquatic > Freshwater > Creek > Sediment...
ATCAAAACCGACCGGATCGCGTCGTACTCGACGTCGGCTCAGGCGTTCGCGGCGGCGGCGCCACCGAAGTTTCTGATGACGCTCCATGGCGGCAAGCACGCGGAGCCCTACAACAACACCCCAAGCGCCCACCACCATGCGGTGATCGGCGCGACCACCGCGTTCTGGAACGCGTATCTCCACGGCCAGACCGCCGCCGTCGCCGAAATCTCTCGAGCCGGCATCGTCCCCGGCCAAAGTGAGGTCATCGCCGTGACCCGCTCGTAGGCCGACAGCCGCCACCTACGAACTCGTCGTCAAGCATGACCCCGACTGCACGACGGGAAAGAAACGGAACCGACCTCCCGCACGCGGTCTGAGCCCAGAACACGCGCCCCGAACATTCACGACAGTACGCCGAAACGCAGCACCGATTAGGCACAGTCAGCGCACGCGTACCCGACGTTCGCGCACGTCGCGGATCTGTACGTTGTCGACGATGACGTGGCGAGCACATCGCGGGTATTCGGGGGCGCGTACTGGTTGCGGTGGGCCCTTGCGTGGGCCAGGATGCGCCGATGGCTGAGACCCCGATCGAGCTGGTGCAGCGATTCATTGCCGACTGGCACCGCACACAGGGAGACGAGACTCCGTTGATGGTCAGTGCGTTGGCGTATGAGTGAAGTTCCTCGTTGGCGTCGGGTCGTCGGCGCGTTTCTGCTCGTTGTCGGCTGCGTGCTGGTCCCGATCTCGTTGAGCGCGGTCTGGGTCCGCAGCACCCTGTTGAACACGGATCGCTACGTCTCGACGGTCGGTCCGCTGGCATCGAATCCACAGATCCAACAAGCACTCGCCGACGACATCACGAACGCGGTCTTCACCCGCGTGAACGTAGAAAAGAAGGTCGCTGACGCGCTCCCGTCGAAGGCCGGGTTCCTCGCGGCCCCAATCGCCGCCCAGATTCAGAACTTCACCGATCAAGCTGCGTTGCGCCTGGTCGAGTCGAGCCAGTTCCAAACCCTGTGGGAGAACGCGAACCGTCGCGCGCATCCCCAGGTCGTCAAGGTGCTCACCGGCGGCGGTCCCCGCGTCTCGACCAAGGACGGAACCGTCTCCATCAACCTCCAACAGATTTTCGACAACGTGAAATCGAAACTCGACGCGAAGGGCATCACCATCTTCGACCAGGTCACCCTGCCCACCGGACACCAAGAGTTTGTGCTCTTCCAGTCGAAGCTCCTCTCCCAGGTCCAAGGCCTCGTCAACGTGTTGCAGACACTCGCCTGGGTTCTGCCGTTCCTCGCGGTCGCGTGCCTCGGCGGCGCGATCGGTCTCTCCGGGCGGCGGCGTAGGACCCTCGAACGTGCCGCCATCGGTGTCGGGCTCGCCGTTGGTGTCCAACTCGTTGTCCTCAGAGCCGGCCGCAGCCTCTACCTCGACGCCATCACCACCAAACAGCTCCCTCGCGGCGCGGCGGGCGCCGTGTGGGACCAGATCACCCACTCGCTACGCGTGTGGTCGATCGTCATCGCGGTGCTCGCGATCGTGGTCGCCCTGGCGGCATGGGTCGTGGGCCGCCGATCAGCGAACCAATCGGCCGGATCTGATACCGAGGCCGCCGAGCACCCCGCGGGTCCGTTCGCCGGCTTCGTTGCCCGCACGAAGCCAGTACTGCGAGGCGTTGGTGTGGCGGTCGCGTTCGTCGTGCTGATCGCCTGGAACAACCCGACGGCTCTCGTCGTCGTCGTCGTCGGAGTCATGCTGGTCGTCTACCTCGCGGTAATCGAGTTCTTCGGCCGTCAGGTCAAAGGCGAACCGAGCGCCGTAGCAACCTGACGGACACAAGCTGCGGGTGCGAAGCCACCCATCTGCTTGTCCGGCCTCTTCCGCGAACATCACCTCGAACCGGATGACCACTGGTCAGCGCCGCCGACGACGTTGGCAGGTTCAAGTTGGGGCTTCGGGGCGGATGCGAGCATCGGATGTATCTCGCATCCGCCGTCGAAGACCGTCTCGCAAGTGTGAGCGTTGCCCGTTCAGTTGGTCGGGGTGCTGGACGCAGCGGCCGGGCTTGCGAGGGTGACGTGCGCGTTGGAGGTGGTCCCGTTGCGCTGGTAGCTGATGGTCACGGCATCGCCGGGGTTGTGTGCGGCTACGGCGGTGCCGAGGTCGGACGCGCTCGTGATCGTGGTCCCATCGACCGCGGTCACGACATCGCCGCTTTGGAGACCTGCGGTGGCTGCCGGGCTTGCGTTAGCGACATTGGCGATAGTCGCACCCGGGGGGTTCGTGGCGTCTTGCACCGAGACTCCGAGGACCACGCGCCTGGTCGGGCTGGGAGCGGTTTGGCTTCCGGTTCCATTCCCGGCAGAGTTTGAACCGGGTGTAGTCCCCCCGGAGGTTGAGCCGTTCGCGGTTCCACCGGAGGTTGATCCAGTGCCGTGGTCTCGGGGAAATGGTCCAAGTCTGCCGTTCGACACGCGCGACTGCGCGCTCGCGGTTGCGGATCCGGTGTCGTCGTTCGCGGTGACGTGACCAACTCCGAATCCGATGCCGCCGACCGCGACAACGACCGCGGCCGCCGCAGCCCATTTCGGGATGTAGACGCCCTTACGCTCCGCGGCGACCGTGGGGGCCGGAGCGGGCGCGTTGTGCGCTGGCTCGGCGGCCTGGCCGTCGTTGGGGTCTATCGCGGCTACTGGTGCGTGCAGGGGACCGTCGTGCGTGGAACTCGTGTCGTTCATCGTTGTCCTTCTCTCGTACGCGAATAGGTGGCGCACTCTCAACGCTGAGGTCGCTGAGCAGAGCCTGTGAACCCACCCGAACCCGCAGAGATGTAAGTGGACGCTGAGGACGGCTCTCAGAAGGCCGGGCACGTCGTCGTGTTGCGCGGCGTTCATGGAGTACCACCCGCCTGCGCCTGACGTCGCAGTCTCGAACCGCCTCGTGTCAGACGCTGTCGGCAACGATCACACGAGCGCCGCGTTGGATTGCGGCAAGGAAGTGGTCACCATGACAAACATCGACGACACCGGTGCCGGCTCCGCGGGCTCGGCCGCTGCGCCGCTCCCTGCCGAATACCTCGCGGTCTCACAGACCGTCGCGCCCATCACTGCGCGTCCGCGTACGACGCATGCGCGTGGGCAACGCTCGCAACCGCACTATGGACGGCGCCGGCTCGTAGCCGGGTTAGCTGTCGTTGGTCTGCTCGCGATCCCAGCCACCGTCGGCTACGAACTCGCACATGGCGGCGGGTCGTCGTCGGGGAACCGGTCGGCCACTGCGGTGTTGCCGGTGTCGTTCGGTTCGTCGCAGGACTCGTCGTCTTCGAGTGGGGGTGTTGACGCGTCGGCCATCGCCAACAAGGTCGACAGCTCGATCGTCAACATCAACACGACGCTGGCTTCGGGCGGTCAGGCCGCCGGGACCGGGATCGTTGTCTCTTCGTCGGGGTTGGTGCTGACCAACAACCATGTCATCGCCGACTCGACATCGTTGCACGTCGAGATTGGTGGTAACGGCAGTGAGCACCCGGCGAAGGTCCTGGGTTACGACGTCGCGGACGACGTCGCGCTCATCCAAATCCAGAACGTCTCCGGGCTTACCGCCGCGTCGATCGGGACCGCGTCGAGTCTCTCGGTCGGCGACCCGGTCGTCGCGATCGGCAACGCCGGCGGCCAGGGCGGAACCCCCAGCGTCGTCACCGGATCAGTCACCGCACTCAACCAGCAGATCATCGCGTCGGACCAAGACGGCTCCAACGCCGAGACACTGCATCACCTCGTCGAAGTCGACGCCAACATCCAGCCCGGCGACTCCGGAGGTCCCCTCGTCAACGTCGACGGCCAAGTCGTGGGCATGGACGCCGCCGCGTCGAGCGGTAACGGCGGCTTCGGTTACTCGGGCCAATCAGCCAACCAGGGCTACGCGATCCCGATCGAGAACGCGCTCACCATCGCGAAGAACATCGTGACCGGTGACGGCGGCACCAACATCCACCTCGGCGCGAACCGCGCGCTCCTCGGCGTCGAAGTCCAACCCGACTCCACCACGAACAGCAACGCCCCGAACGCCAACAACACCGGTTCGGGCGCGGTTGTGAACGGTGTCCAGTCAGGTTCGGGAGCCGCCCACGCCGGAATCACACAAGGCGACACCATCACCGGTATCGACGGCAAGCGCGTCGACTCCGCATCAGCACTCACTCACGCGATGACCGCCTACTCGCCCAACGACACCATCCAGATCACCTGGACGGACACCTCCGGATCGACCCACCACCAATCGGTCAACCTCAGCTCCGGCCCGCCCGCCTGACGAGAAATCACCCGCAGTCCCCGGGCACAGAACGCATCGCACCAGAACTGTCCACCCGCTCGCCTCATCGGAGTGCGAGGTGCGCCGTCTTTCTCGTGTCGAGCGTCCACCTGGAGGTGAGTGACTTCGGTCAGACTCGCGTGCGATGACGACCGAGACCACACCCGAAGCGCCTGCCGGTCGTCGGGTTCGGCGCACAGAAACGCCTCGTTGGATTCTGAGCGTGTTGGGTGTCACCGAGGATTGGATCTATGTCGGGGTGGCGGTCGTGTTGATCGGCATCGCGGTCGCGTTGCTGGTTCGCACCATTACCGACACTCTCACAACGCACCTCGATTTCGCGGTCGCGGTGACGACTGCCGTCAACGGTGTTCTCTTTGTTGTCATCGTCCTCGAGATCTTCCGGACGGTGCTCGCCCACCTCCAAGGCGGTGGCTTCCAACTCCAGCCGTTCCTTGTCATTGGCATCATCTCGTCGGTTCGACACATCTTGCTGATCGGGGCGCAATCGCTTCAAAGCACGGCCCGCACCGAGTTCGATCACAGCCAGATTGAACTCGCGGTCAATGCCGGTGTCGCGTTGGTGCTGGTCATCGCGCTCGTCCTCGCACGACGCGCCAACATCACGAGCGATCTCGACGACACCTGACACGCATCGTCGCGACGTCGTCACGTGCTGAGGGCGGTACGCCTGCCTGTTCAGGTCCATCATCGTTCTACCGGTGTTGACATGGCGCCCGGGCCAGGAGACCCACGAGGAGCGCGCGGGTTGCTGAGCTCCGTAGGCCGATGCAAACGTCCATAATTGTTGGTCCGCGTCGGGCACGTCAGCAAGACCTCAGCTTCCCGGCGTCTGGAGTTGAATGCGGGTGGGGAGCATCGGCCCTGCGATGCTTCACGCGTTTCGAGTCCACGCGAAGGGGAGCGTGACAACGTGCCAGAGCACTGGTGCGTTCAACTGAGATTCAGCGGGTTCTGGAAGGGTTCTCGCAGCGTCTCTTCACACGCAGGGCGCTACTAGCGCCCGCGGGCGCCGAGGGGTGAATCGTGCGAAGCGGCGAGGTGCTCGGCGTGGATGTGGCCGGCTCTGCTGGTGCGGCGCGCCGTGTTCTCGTGTCTGCGTTTTTTCCTTGCTATGACGACGAGGCGTCGATCGGGTGGGTTGTTGGTCGGGTCGGCGCGCTGTTTGATCGGCTCGGTGTGGATGGTGAGATCGTGGTGGTGAATGACGGCTCACGCGACACGTCGGCGGCGGTGCTCGACGAGTTGGCGAAGGTTGAGCCACGTTTGCGGGTGGTTACGCATAAGCAGAATCGGGGGTATGGCGGCGCGTTGCAGTCGGGCTTCGCCGCTGCGACCGGCGACTGGGTGTTCTACACCGACGGTGACGGCCAATACGATCCTGACCAGTTGGAACGGCTCGTCGCGCTCGCGGGCGACGACGTCGACGTGGTCCAGGGCTACAAGCTCGGCCGTTCGGACAGCTTCGTGCGTTGCGTTGTTGGTCGCGTCTACCACCGTTTCGTGCGGGTCATGTTCGGGCTGCAGGTCCGGGACACGGATTGCGACTTTCGGCTGATGCGCAATGACGTGTTGCGACGCGTGCGGCTCGGGGAGACGAGCGGGGCGATCTGCGTGGAACTCGTCCGCGGTTTGCAGTCGGCGGGAGCACGGTTCGTGGAGGTCGGCGTGGATCACTTTCCGCGCGTCAACGGCAGCTCCCGTTTCTTCCGCCCCCGCAACGTGGCCAAGACCCTGTGGGCTCTGCTCCGCATGTGGTGCTCGGTCATGGTGCTGCGTCGGGACGGTATAGAGGCGCGGCGCGGGTTTGAGCAGAACCGCGTGGGGCGAAGGTTCGGGAGCACGGTTCGGTGGGTGGCATTGTTCGCGGTGACGTTCGGGGCCGCGCTGCGCGTTCCCGTGGGTCGGGCCGACGAAGCTTGGTTCCTCTTGGTGGCGCAGCGAACGAACCACGGCGGCGCCCGTCTCTACCGAGACGTCTACTACGTCTCAACGCCGCTGGCGATGTGGATCATGCAGGGCGCGACCAGAGTGTTCGGCACCCATGTGAGCGTCGAACGGGCGTTCGCGACGGCGTGCTTTGTGGTGTCAACCGCGATCGTGTGCGCGATCGCTCGCCGGCTCGGGATGCCCCGCGCCGGGCGGATGCTGCTCGCACTAGCGCTGTTGGTCTACGGGTCGCCGATCTCGTATTTCGCGAGTGTGTATTCCATGTTGGCGGTCACCGCGTCGCTCGGTGCCTTGTGGATGACGCTCCAGTGGGTGGAACGCGAATCGTTGGTTCGCGGTCGGGCCGCTCCGGGACTGATCGGCATCGGGTTTCTCTGCGGCGTCGCGTTCGCGTCGAAGCCGAACACCGGGCTCCTCGCCTTGGGGGCCACCGTCGTCACGGTCGTCGCGTCGTCGCGTCGGGTCGTGGTGCCCGGCGCGGGCACCTTGGTCGTTCGGGTAGCGGGTGGTTTCGCCGCCGCGGTGACCGCGATGCTCGTGCCACTCCTACTCGCGGGAACGACCGGCGCGTTTGTCGGCGAGGTCTTCACCGGCAAGGGGCAGTACCTGTCCTTGCTGGGCGGTCGCCCATTCAGCAATCTGACCTATCCGTTGCACGCCCTCGGGTCGACGACGACAACGCTCGCGGCACAACTGATAGCGACCGACCTGTTCCTGCCGTTCCTTGTGCCGGCCGCGCTCTTCGTGACCATCTGGCGGGCATCCGAGTTGCGTTCGTCGCCGACGTTCGTCGCGCTGACGGCCTTTTCGGTCGTGGGTCTCGGCGCGGCTGCGCCTGACTTCGGCCGCCAGCACGCTACCGAAGCGGTCCCCTTGCTCCTCGGAATATCGGTTGTGCTGATTGCCTGGGCGCGACCGTTCCCGCGCATCACCGTTCGCCGACCGCGGGTGGTGTTCGTCCCGGCAGCCATCGTGCTCGTGGTCGCGGCGGTCGGCGTGTACGCCAACGCGCGTCGCCCGATTGTGCAACCCGCCGACCGCGTCGTCGCCACGAAACTGGCCCATTTCGACGGCACCATGATCTCCGCGAACAACGAAACGCGCTTGCGCGCCGATCTCGCCGATCTCCGCGCCGACACCCACGGCTCCGTATTCATCGTGCAGGCCCAGGCCGCGTTCTACTACCTCGCCGGAGGACTTCACAATCCCACCCCTTACGACTTCCCCGCGCGCACCGACTTCGGTCCGGGAGGACAACGCGGTGTGCTCACGCTGCTCCGACACACGCACACCCGTTGGGTGTGCCTACCCAAGCCACCCCGGCGCGGTACCAAACCTTCGGCGACCGCGCCACTCGAACTCCAACACGGGGTCACACTCTCGTACCACCTCGTCGAACGGTTACACGTCTGTGACCTCTACGCCGCGCTGCCTCATTCGCCAGTTCGCCAAGGGGTTCGTCGATGAATCTGTTCGACGTGCGTACTTGGATGCACGCGTAAAGACGCCAAAGGCGAAGCCGCCGCCAGCATGGTGGAGTGCATACTCCTCGTGGCTCTCATCGCTTTGGCGGTCATCGCGGGCCCCGCGGTTCTTCCACGACCCAATCAGCAACAAGTTCGACTCGAGGGGTTCGCTCCGCAGCGCTGCAACCTGATCCGTCGCAGTCGCCACAGCGTGGTCCGGGCGAAAACCGAGCATGCTCTCCGCCGTCCTCTTCCTCATACGTGTTCCTCCGAGCCGGTCGATGTTGAGGTGGCTGCGCTCCGCCGTTGTCAGCCGTCGAGTTCTGATGAGATGGCAGCGTCGAGGTCGGCATGCGTGTAACCCGACGCGTTCTCATGTACGCGGCCCGGTCCGGACCGAAGCCAAGGCCCGTCCGTCAGCGGTCCGCTGTGCACCAGACCGGCAGACCGGGGGCTGATCGGCGCAAAGGGGGGAATGCGCCGATCAGCCCTCGGTGAATCAGGCGTGGCCGCCGGTGGCGACGTTGAACGAGCTGTCGAGGCGCACGTCGACCGTGGTGCCGTCCGACTTGGTGACGGTGACCTCGTAGCCCTTGCCGGTGAAGTCGGCAGTGACGGCTCCCGCAGTCCCGCTGCCGACGCTCTTGACCGCCGCGGCCTGCGCGCTCGTCGCGGCGCTACCGGTTACGGCCGCCTCGACGCTCTCGTGGGCGGCGGACCCGTGTTCGGGCATCGTGGACTGGTCCGTCGGCGCGGTCCCGCTCGTCGAACTCGACGAGGTGGACGATGTCTGGGCGCTGGCGGTACCGAGTACCGACGCTCCGACGGCACCTCCGACGATCGTGGCGCCGAGCATCGCGCCGCTCAGCATCGCTTTCTGTGCGAACTTCATGTGACTGTTCTCCTTCGGTGAGTGCGTCGCCGCGTGTTCGACGACATCGCCACGATGGCGGAGCAGTTCAAGGCCCGCCCTACCTCACCCATAAGGACGCGAAAGAATCACCTGAGAGTATCGACACAGCACAACGACAACTACCACGCCCATCCCCTGAGAACAATGCGTGCGAGCCGACGGAGCCGACGTTTCGAAACGACGTCGACGATTGTTCGCCGGCGGTCGACGGTCGAATCTGTTGCGAGCAGCCAACTCGGTGGCCGTGCTCGTCGGACCCTGTCACGTTGAGCTCCGGGAGCGACAGTGGAACCGCGACCTATTTTAAGATGTTGACCGCGCGGGCGATGACGAGGACCACGGTGACGAGCGAAATGGCTGACTGGGTGAGCATGGTGAGTTTCGCCCATCTCGAGAGTGGCATGACGTCGGTGGGACTGAACGCGGTCGCGTTGGTGAACGACATATAGAAGTAGTCGACGAAGCCGGGTTCCCAGTCTTGGGGTGCGAGTTCGGGGCTGGTCATCTGGGGGAACAAGAAATCGGGATACGGCTTCGACGCTACTGCCCGTTCGGCGGGGCCACCACGGTCGAACTCCCAATACCAGAGGGCGAACACGACGATGTTGGTGAGCCAGATCGCCGCGCCGGTCAGCAACAGCGTCGCGGGATCACGGATACCTCGGGCGTTGACCAGATCGAGGATCAGACGTGTCGCGGATACGGCGTTCGCGATGCTGAGCACTGCGATGAGGGTCAAGCTCGCGGCTCGCAGCGCGCGCGATGGTCGACCGATGCGTGTGGGGTTCGCGACGACGATGCCGACCAACAAGACCATCGCGAGCGCGGGGAACACCCAGCGGGGCTGATTCGCGACCCGCGAAGGCAACGCGACCATGAACACGACCGCGAAGACAACCGCGAGACTGACCGGCAAGCGGGGTTCGCCTTGGGTGACGACACGCCATGCCGGGGCTGCCCGCGCCTCGACGTCGCCCAACACGCCCCGGCCCTCATCCACCAGTCGCTCAAGACGCGCGAGGCGACCATGCACATCTGGGGCTGGGTCTTCCGTCGCGCCATTCACGCCACCGTCACCCGCTCGACGTTCGTCACCCGGTCCGCTCGTCATACCAGTTGCCTCGAATACGACCAGGCGAGCCAGAACCGCGCACGACTCAACCGACGGAGGATGCTTGTGCCCGGCGAGGAACTCGCTCGTCTCACAGCGATGACTTACCTTTGGCTTCCGCCGAACGGTCTTCGGGAATCCCAACCCGCCCGGAATCCGGACCCCGGTCCAAATCGAACTCGGAGACCAAATCGCGAAGCTCGGTCCCCAAATGTTCGCGGACCTTGCGAAGCTCCCGCAACGTCTCACCGCCACGACGCGCGAGCCGAGGAAGCTGCTCGGGACCGAGGACAAGTAACGCGACCACCGCAACGATCAACCAATGCAGCGGCGAGAACGCACCATCGAAGGGCACGCGCCGAGCTTACGGCCGCTCAAGCCGCACCGCAGCAGTGCCGTATCGGGCTGCGTGGACGCCGCTACCGTTGCCATTGGGCGTCGGTCGCGACGCCCGGTCAACCCGCCGCCCACCCCGCCCAACGTCCCCACCGACCGGAGCGAACCATGACCCCTGTCCTCGGTGAAATCATCGGCTGGGAACTCCTCCTCGTCGTCGCCGTCATCGCCCTACTGTTCGGCGCAAAGAACCTCCCGAAACTCGCCCGGTCGATTGGATCATCAAAAACCGAGTTCGAGAAAGGACTCAAAGAAGGCCACACCGAACCCGAGGACGAAAAGCCGTCGTGACTGTACGCACCTGCACTGCTACACGATCACCACGTCGGCGACTCGACACACGTACTGTCCGCTCTGGCCGAATGTTGGGGTCTCAGTAACCATCCTTGGGTTGAGGACTGCCGCTCCATGCCGATGGTGTAGCTGCATGTTCGTCCCATGCCCAAGCGGACAACGATCCGGCTCTACCGCCCTTCGGAGCCGGATCGCTTCGCGTCTGCGGCCAGTCGCTCAAGCCCGTCACGGATCCCTGTTGTCGTCGACGGAGGCGGAGCGAGCGCATTCGGCAATCTGCGCTACTCGCGCGAACGGGCGTTCGTGCTGTCCCGAGGTCTCATTCCGCGCTGGCCTCTCACCAGCGGACGAACCGCTCTACAGAAAGTCGCGGGCGGTGGTGATCGTTACTCCGGCCGAGGCCACGAGCACCCGCGGCCGGTCTACGACTCAGTAGTTCGGTGAGGCCGCGAACCACGAAAGGGTGGTAGGTGCAGCAGCGTCGCCACGGTCAGCATCAGACCCACGCAGCCAAGAGCAGCGAAAATCCAGGCAGGCCACAAGGGAAGATCTTGCGCGGCGTTGCTTCGCACAGTCCACCAAACCATGAACGCGAACGCGCTCCCAAAGGCTGTGAGTCCTAACCCGAACTTGCGCCAAGCCTTGGCCTCCTGTGGCATGTCCTCGATGAGGCGGCGCAGCCCAGCGGGTTCATCCACCATGGCAACGAAGCGTAGCCATCGAGACAAGCGGGGACGGCGCCACAGCTGACGGGAACGATTCACGTTCGATCGCGACGCAGTTGCCGGCCTCTCCAATCCACACGAGAGCCGCACAGAGGCGCACTCTGTGGCTCGACGCTGTTGTAAGTTCCGCCGATGATTCTTCGTTTCGTTCGGGCTGGCGCGGTCGTGATGGTCGCGGGCGCGGCCCTCGCCGCGTTCCCGGTTGGCGCCCAGGGCGCGACGTCGGGTACATCGAACGATACGCAGATCGCCCGACAGGGCGCTCTCGTGACCGCCGACGTTCCGGCGGACTGGACACAGAAGCCGGCGAGCAGCTCTTCAGACGCCGCGACTGAGAAGGCCGCATCGAAGATTCCTGAATGCAAGCAGTACGTCGCATTCGAGAAGGCAGTCAAGAAGGTGCCTCGCGCCAAGTCCCCCGACTTCGACCTTCAGAACTCGTCGATCAGCAACACCGTCTCGGTGTTCACCAACGCGACGAAGGCAACCGCAGCAATGAACGTCTTCGGATCATCGAAGACTGAGGCGTGCATCAACAAGCTGTTCGACAAACTCCTGACCACGAAGGACGCGACAGTCGCGAGTCAGATCAAACTCGTCGCTCTCAACGTGGGTGATCAGTCCATCGCCTACGCGGGCACGATCACCGTCACACCTGCAGGGACCCAAGCGCAGACCTTCGGTGTCAGCGCGCTCGCTATCCGCGCCGGTCGCGGTGTCGGCGCGTACAGCTACTTCTCGGACACGGACCAGACGTCAGTGCTCTCATCGGCGGTCGACTCGTCGATGGCCCGGCTCCGCACCGCTCTCCGCTGATCAAGCTTGTTCAGGCATCCCTGGCGACGGCCGCCAAGTCGTGAGCAACCGACACCACGCGGCGCGGCGTGCCGGCGCGACATCACGACGGGCAACATCCCGTCGTCCGGCAACCGCAGCACCCCAACGTGAAACCAGCTCACCGGCCAACTCGGCAACCCACCAGAAGCCCGGCGGCGTGGTCAACATCGCAGCCGCGGTCCTCGGCTGCTGGACCGGCACGTAATCAACCCGACGCGAAGAACCCTCGATCGGCGCTCAACAATCGGACACAGAAAGACGCACCGAACGTTCACCGTTCGACCCCGCGAGGGCGCGCGTCACCGCACATCACGCGCACGTAAGCGGCTGCTGCGACTTTGACTGGTCTCTGCTTCCTCAAGGGTGGTGTCGCCGAGCGCAGCGCCGTCTGTGTGATCGCGTGAGCTGCCGGTGAGAGCCGATGTGAGCTCGCGACGCGACGTAATCGACTTACCCGCCCGTGGTGGTCGTCGCGCGGATGCGGGCTCTGTCGACGGAGTCTCTTGGTCCAGTCTGCTAGCTCGAACTGCTCGGTGTTGAGGCGGTTGCTTGTTGGCGGAGATCGCGGACGAGGATGGTGAAGTCAGCGTCGTGGATTCGGACACGGGTCGCGACCCGGAAACCGATTCGTGTGGTGTAGAGCCGTTCCCGGGCACGGTATCGGCGTGTGTCTCCAGCGCCGGGCAGGATTGCAGCGACCGCCGCTTGGCTGCCGAGCGCGTCGAACATCTCGACCGCCCATTGAGAAGCGCGGCCGGGCTCGCGGGTCACGAAGTCACTCACGAGAAACGCGTCAGACGCGACACGGCGAAGTTCCCGTTGGAGCGCCAGCCTGTGGGCGAACTGGTCATTGGTCGCGACCCACGCAGCGATCGCCCCCAAGGAGGCCCACCGAGCCCATCGCGGCGCCCACGCGAAGAACCCTGCGACCACGAGGAGTACGAGCGCGGGTCCCCACGGATTCGTGGCACTGACGGAAAGCACCGCGACGCGTTCCTGATCCGTGATCGCACGGTCGAACAGCATCAGTCGTGCGTAATGTCCGACGCGTCGAATTTCGCGAGGAAACCGTGCCGCACGCTCCAGCGGGAAGGTGTCAGCGATCAACGTCGCGGTCCCCCACAGCTCCCGAGCAGGGACGAAGCAAGCTGCTCCGTTGGTAGCTCGTACCGCTCGCTGGATTCGAGTCATGGTTCAGTCTGGCGCGCTACGTCACATCGAGCGTCGATTCCACTCATGGCGAACACGCCGCGACAGCGTTTGGAGGCCCGGACCGGGGGCGGAAGAAACGGGCCGAGCAGACCGCGCCCGAGCGTGAGGCACTCCCGTGGTCACACGCCGCTAAAGAGCGCGCGCAGATAGGTGGGTCGGTACCTCAACTCGCGAGCGAAACGAGGGCGCTACTCGCGGGCAGCAGTCCAACGCGGGTTGATCAGCAGAGCAACATCGCTGTAGCCGTTCACGCGAGCCTCACTGAGAAGTAACTCGAAGAGGTTGTAACGCGCTTCGGGGCTGTACGAGGCCGCGGCGCTCGCTTCCGTTCGTGTCGTGATCTCATCGACGAGCCGGCCGTACCCGCCGACGTGGAACTCGCCGCCGCTGCCAGCGTTGTCGGGCACGCCACTATGCAGAGCGACCGCGCCCGGTTGAACCGCCCCGGGTTTTATGCAGACTTGGTCTGCCCCGGGTTCTGTGGAGTCGGATAACTGGATTCTGTGCTGCTGTCCCGATAGGAGACAGCCATGGGAAGAAGGGGCTATCCGCCGGAGTTCCGTCGTCGCGTTCTTGATCTT